>JAEEGJ010008705.1_pt1 | contig 27783 bp, 30 predicted proteins | sample 8958761 | NCBI WGS metagenome assembly JAEEGJ01 (sample SAMN16246546, study PRJNA631951) | gut metagenome | biome: gut microbiome; feature: rumen; material: RS-attached | host: Bos | place: Iran: Karaj | collected 2018-10 | reverse complement strand
GACGCTCGTACCAAGAAGCGCATCGACTACCTCAAGAACTTCGGTTTTGCAAATGAAACAACAGTAGTTGCTCCTGGCATCAACAGCAAGATGGATGAAATCCGTTCTGCTTACGGTCTTTGCAACCTTAAGCATATTGATGAAGCTATTGCAGCACGTAAGAATGTTGCCGCGGTGTATCGCCAGGCACTCGCGAATGTACCCGGCATAACAATGTTCAAGGAACGTGACGACGTGACTTATAACTACTCCTACTTCCCGATCTTTGTGAACGAAGCTGAATACGGCATGAGCCGCGATGCACTCTACGAAAAGATGAAGTCACAAAACGTATTAGGCCGTCGCTATTTCTATCCGCTTATTAGCAGTTTTGCCATGTACCGCGGGCTCCCCTCTGCAACTAAGGAAAACCTCCCCATTGCTACAAGAATGGCTAACGAAGTGATTTGTTTGCCAATGTACGCGGGACTAACGGATGATGATATAACAAGAGTTTTGGATTGCATTAAGAAGTAAGCATGAAACAAAAAAAACTGATGCTCCTTGGCGGTTTGCGCTACTTGCTTCCCGTAATCGAAGAAGCCCACAAACTGGGCGTTTACGTGATTACGGCGGACTATTTACCGAACAATATCGCCCACAAGTATTCCGACGAATACTGCAATGTCAGCATCATCGACAAAGATGCAGTTCTAAAAGCCGCCCAAGAATTACAAATCGACGGCATTCTTTCGCATGCGGTTGATCCGGGAGTCGTTTCAGCAGCGTATGTTGCCGAAAAAATGAGACTGCCATTCCAGTGTTCCTATGAAGCAGCTTGCATTTTGCAAGATAAGTCTAAATTCCGCAAATTTTTATCGGAGAACGGATTCAATTGTCCAAACGCGAAGGGATATAATAACATCGATGAAGCTTTAAAAGATGTTGACTACTTCCATTGGCCTGTTATTGTGAAACCAGTGGATTCTGCCGGAAGTAAGGGTGTAACAAAAGTCGAAAATAAAAACGACCTACATGACGCAATTGAAATTGCATTGACTGCTTCTTTATCAAAGAATTTTGTCATAGAAGATTTTTTGGATAAAGTTGGAGCCCAATCTAGCGCAGATGTTTTTACGGTTGATGGGAAACTTGTATATCCAGCTTTTTCAGATCAGTTGTTTGATCCAGATGCAGCAAATCCTTATACTCCAGCTATTGAGATTTGGCCATCCACAATGGATCAAAAATTTCAGGACGATTTAACAGCCCAGCTACAACGCCTATTTACACTCCTTAATGTTAAATCAGGCATATACAATGTCGAGAGTCGAGTCTGCTCTGATGGAAAAGCTTACATCATGGAGGTTAGCCCCCGTGGCGGCGGAAATCGCATTGCAGAGTTGCAAGATATGGCAACAGGGCAAAGCCTAATCCGAAACGAAATAAAAAAAGCCTTAGGATTACCTCTTGATGAAATAACAGCTCCAAAATATGATGGAGTGTGGTGCAATTACATTTTACACAGCAACAAACATGGTACATTTGATTCAATCAATATCGACGAATCATTTAAAGCCAAGCATGTAAAAGATATTGGACTAATTGTAAAATCAGGAGAACAAGTACATCCCTTTACTGGTGCAAACAATTCTTTCGGCACGCTTTTCTTACAATTTTCTTCACAAGAAGAACTTGAACATTTTTTTTACAATCCACAATCCTGGATAAAAATTCAGTTAATGTAAAGGTTAAATATGAGTTTAGGTGGTTTTATTCGCAGAACATTTTTTTGGACAAACGACTACATTCATGGTAAGAAGGTTTTAAAGCATTACAGCGAATTGTTTTCTGCAAAAAAAAAGGAAAATGGTAAATTCATTCAAACAAATAATTTGAAAAGGCTGCTTCATCATGCAACTTCACATTCAAAATACTATAAAGATTTCGCAGAGAAAAAATTAAGTGAATTTCCTGTTGTAAACAAGCAACTTTTAAATGAAAATCATGATAAAATTGCCATTTCCAAAGAATTTATTCCAGAGCAAGAAACAAGCAACATTCATATACAAAAAACTTCAGGTTCAACAGGAACCCCTTTTGCAGTCCCTCAAGACTCAAGAAAACGTTACAGACGCATTGCTGAATTGAAATACTATGGACAGGATGTTGGGTTCAAATCTCACGAAAAATTAGGCCAATGTAGAATCTGGACAAAATGGCAAAGCAAAGGCAAATGGCAATCATTTAAAGAAAATATCATTCCAATCAATGTTGCCAAAATGGATGATGATACGCTAACATATATATGCGATATCGTAAAAAAAGAAAAAATAGTTTCTATGAGAGCATATGCAAGCTGGTACGACAAACTTGTTGATTACATTGAAAGAAAAAAAATCAACCCCAAAAATTTCAAGACGGTCAAAGTAGTTATATCAAGTTCCGAAGCTTTAAATGAAGATACAAGAGTAAAAATGAAAGCGTTAACAGGAGTCCCAATCGTTGAATGCTACGCAAATGAAGAAAATGGTGTTCTCGCGCAACAAAGAATAAATGACACAAACTATTATCTCAATAACGCGAGCTATATTTTCGAAATATTAAAACTAGATTCTGACAAGCCAGCTGAATATGGTGAATTAGGGAGAATTGTAGTCACTGACTTGTTTAATTATGCATTTCCGATGATTCGCTATGACACCGGAGATACCGCTATTATGCAAAAAGGAAATGATATTAGCGGAGGATGGGACTATATCAGCAAATTATATGGTCGAAAGTATGATTTAGTTTACGATTGTCAAGGAAAACCAATGCACCCAGCAAGCATTTCTAGATGCTTTAAAAATTTTGCCGAGATTCACCAATGGCAATTTATCCAAAAAGATAAAAATGATTATCTACTAAAACTAAATGCAACAACAGATATAGATTTAGAAAAGATCATTCAAGAAACAAAAAGTATTATTGGGAATGGAAACATTTCTATAGAATTTGTAGACGACATACCTGTTCTTGCAAGCGGGAAAAGAAAACCCGTTATCTGCGAATGGAAAAAAAATGAATAACATTCATCACACCAGAATCGATAATATTTCTGAATGTCTGAACATCCTTCAAGAGTTCTCAGACTGTTTAGCCTCACTACAAAATTCATCAGAAAGTGGCTTACAAGCATTCGCAAAAAAATTTATCGAATATGGAAATTTTGTCATTACAACAAATAACCATAACGAAAAGATGGGCTTTATTGCATATTATGCCAACGATAACGTAAACAAAAAGGCTTTTATTTCAATGATAGCAGTACATCCTCAATATCGGGAAAAACATGTCGGATCATCATTAATTGATTATTGTTTTTCTGATTGTATTTGCAAAGGCATGACCTCTATAAGTTTAGAAGTCGCGAAAAATAATTTAACGGCTCTATATTTTTACACAAAAAAAGGTTTTATAAAAACTGCTGAAAAAACTATAACAACTTTCTTTTTAAAAAAAAAGTTTTTATAGTTTTAAAAAGCCTCCTACATTTCTCCAAGAGTTCTAGAAAACAGAACGTATATCGTAAACACTCATAAAAATAAAAAAAAGGTAAAACAATGATTAAACGAACACAAGAAGAAATTATGCAAAATTGGCACAATGAATATAACCAACCATTGGTCAGTGTTCGTTGTACAGCATACAATCATAAATACTACATTGCACAGGCTTTAGATAGCTTTTTAATGCAAGATACTAATTTTCCTTTTGAAATAGTTGTTCACGACGACGCTTCTACCGATAAAACAGCAGATATCATTCGAGAATATGAAGCAAAATATCCTAAAATAATAAAGCCCATTTACGAAACAGAAAACCAATTTTCAAAACATGACGGATCTCTTCGAAAAATCTTAAACAACGCCTGTAAGGGAAAATACATTGCATACTGCGAAGGAGATGACTTTTGGTGTGATTCTCACAAGTTGCAAAAGCAATATGAAGCACTAGAAGAACATCCTGAATGTTCCCTTTGTACACATATAGTACAAACAGTATCTGAAGAAGGAAACATTCTAGAAAGACAACATCCCTCTAGAAATTTATTCAAAGACAATGTCATAGGACAAAACGATTTCGCACAAGCTTTAATAGCCGACCACTGCTATCCTTTTCAAACAAGTTCTTTCTTCTTAAGAAAAGCTTTACTACTAGAAAACAGTCCATTTTTTGATCAACCAGGAAATGGCGACGAAAAAATTTTAAGAATATGTCTAAATGCAGGTAAAGTATTTTTCATTCAAACAGTTATGTCCTGTTATCGGCAACAAAGCATAGGATCTTGGTCTTCTAGAGTTTTACAAGATAAAAAAAAATGGCTAGAATCACTTTCAAAAATATTAATACTTGAAGGAAAATTTGACGAATTTTCAAATTACAAATTTCATAAATTTGTTGAAATTAGCAAAAAGAAATTAAATATACTCATTTTTATTCAAAAGAAACAATTTAATCAGTTATTCACTCCAGAGTACAAAAATATTACGAAAAGTATATTTCCTACTAAAATACTCATCCGTTATTTTATCTACGCTAAAACACCTAAATTCTTACTTAACAAGCTCTTTGAAATACGGAATAAATTAAAAAGATAATACGATTCAGTATTTAAATCGTTTTTTTTCTACACACAGAAAATCAATTACAGGGAAGCAGATTAAGTTTCAATATTAAATCCCCAAAAAAAAGAAATGCTAAACACACTATAGAGGGTATGTAAGCTTCCCCGCAATTGTCAGCTACCCATTTTTAGGACTGGTTTAAAGTATACAAAATCACCCTGTTCTTGCCAACCGATATTGCATCGGAGCAAGATTATTTAGGGAATCATGCGGTCTTTCGTTGTTGTAGTAGTCCATCCACCTGTCTGTTATCTCTCGTACCTCATCCAGTGTTCTAAAGATGTAGGCGTCAAGAACGGCCCTTCGGTACGAACCGTTGAACCGTTCTATGTAACTGTTTTGAGTCGGGCACCCGGGTTGTGTGAACATGATGTTTATCCCGTTTCCGCGGCACCAGTCCCTGAACTCATTCGATATAAATTCGGGCCCGTTGTCGCAACGGATGTTGTTCGGCTTTCCCTTTTCCCATATGATTTCCTCCAGAAAGCGGATTACGCGTTTGGCTGGCATTGACGGGGCAATCTTCTGCGCTACAGCCACCCGGTCGCAGTCATCGATAATATTCAGCACGCGGAACTTCCTGTTGCTCCGTAGTACGTCAGTAACGAAGTCCATGGACCAAGTGACGTTTTCTCGTTCGGGCGTCAGCAACGGGTTCTTCACCCGCGCTGGGAGCCGCTTGCGGAGCGGGACGCGCTTGTTAAAGCGGATTGCTTTGTACACGCGATAGACACGCTTGTGATTCCATTCGTGGCCCTCGTTACGAAGCCTATGGTAGATCTTCCAGAAACCGTCGTAACCGTCCTCCGCCTTCTGGCGAATGGCAGTCTCGATTTCCGGGTCGTCTTTGGTTGACTCATAATAGAAATACGACTTGTGGATTCCCATCAGGTTGCACGCCCGAGTGATGCTGACATGGAATTCCGCGGCAATTTCGCCCGCAATCTCCTTGCGGGCCTAGGGCGCTAGAGTTTTCCAGAAACTCAATTCGTCTCAGTCACATTGGCTTATGCAAGCATAGCCAATACGACATTCGACTTTAGAGTTTTTTTTTTCAATCACCTCGCGGAGGATCTCGTTATCCAGGGCGAGATTGGCGTTCATCTTCTTGAGCTTGGCGTTCTCTTCTTCGAGTTCCTTCAGACGCTTGAGCTGACTGATGTCGAGCCCCGCATACATGCGTTTCTACTGGTACAACGTGGCCTTCGATACGTTCAGACGCCTACAGATTTCGTCCGCAGACACTCCAGCTTCAAGTTCATTTACGCTTTTAACAATTTCCGATTCGGAATGAGTCAGTTTTTTCATGGCTGTTCCTTTGCTACCAAAGGTAGCATTTTGACAAAAGGAAACCCCTTTTTGTCTAGTTATGAACAGTCCTAATTGCGGGGAAGCTTACAGGTCGTCGGTATCAAAAAAAACAACATTTTCAAAATGTGATAACTCGTTAAAAACCTCTTTATAAGGTGTAACAAAAAGGTGGTTTTCTAAAGAAAAACCATTTTCAGAATTATTTATCATTCTGAAAAGACGCGGTGTGAATTTAAGATCATTATGCCAAAAAAAATGAATAAATTTATAATGCTGCATACATTATTTTTCCATTATTTTTATTATTGGACAAAACAATTCAAATGAAAATTTTTTTTAAAGACTTTATAAAATTATTTTCCAAATTTAACACCGTTTCGCGATATTCGTCGAAATCAGAATAGACCTTTTCGTAATTATCAAGAATATACTTGATTTTGGAAACAATTTCATCAACCTGAGATTTAGGATCTTCAAATTTGTATTCATCGGGGATAGGAACATCACCATAAAAACCCGATGCCCCACGGCGACCCGTGATAATGGCACAACCAAACAATACAGCTTCCTTCGGGATTCGTTCAGCTCCAGGGAATGGGCCAAAATCAATATACAACTTTGATGATTTGTATTTGTCTATCAACTGCTGCTGAGATAAGCCCTGTAATGGTTCGAATTTTAAATTTTTTGCAACCATTTCAATTTTTTTTATAAAGGAACAACCTGTTTTTTTAGGATTATATAAAATGACATCTGTTCGTTCAGAATCGCATATATTATGTTTATATTTTTCATAACAATCTAAAAAGAATCTACTTATCGGTTCAATACATAAATTAATGACATTTTGGGATTTACATTTAACATAATCAAAAGCAAAATAAGAAGCACAAAGGTGTTCTATTTGCTTAGGCTCATCTATGAACGAATAGCTTTTTTTGACCAATACAGGTATTACCAAATTTTTTAAATTCTTCAAATTTCTATAATACGACAGATGTTTTGTAATCCTCAAAGGAAGAACACTAAAGTAAAAAAGCTTTGATAGAAAAGATGTATTAGCAATTTCGTATCCAACACTAAGCCACCAAATAAAAATTTTGCTTTTTTTTATATTGGAGCTTTTTTTTATGTAACCTTCAGGAACGACAACAGCATTATTCTCACAATCTATAATATCATATTCAACATTAAAATCTTTTATATACCTTTTGTAAGGTTCGGGAATCGAAAAATTAGAACTGTCAGCGAAATCAAAGTATACAATGCTGGCTTCACATCCAATATTATTTAAATAATAAACCATCTGGTGTAATGCATCAGGTCCACCTGTAATAGAATTTCCAGGACAAAGAACATATATTTTTTTAAATTTCATACATATAACTCTTTCTTAAATACATTTAATCTTTTTTCCCAATATTTTCACTTGCAGCTCTTAACCAATTCGCTGTTTTCACAACACCTTCATCAAAATCAACAGAAATATAATTGCCTATATATTTTTTTAATGGTTCTATATCAAACATTTTCATAGTATATCGAATACCATCGTCAGGCCGGATATTCAAGCAAATACGTTTTGGACATTTTTCCAATTCACCAATTCTATTAAGATATTCCTTAAGAATCCTAGGACTACCAGAACCTATAAAAAAAGACAGATGCCAAGGCTTTTTAAGAGGCAATGTCCCCAAACGATACACAGCTTCAATCAAATCGTCTATATAAATAAAATCATAAGGTTGGAGTGCAGGACCAAAATAAGCATCTCGATTTGCAAGGAGTTCTGTAAGGGTATAACTAATCAAATTTCCAGTTTTATTGCCTTCACCATAAATATTACTAAACTTCATCCATATCAATGGCAAATCAATACTTTTACAATAGGTTTCTGTTACAATGTGTGTAATATGCTTTGCTACACCATATAGCATACCGCCATTGACATTCTCTAAATCAGAAAGAGAATGGACGGACTCTTCCGCAATCGTCCCTGCAACGAGCATTTTTTTTACGCCAAATTTTTTGCATATTTGGGCGCATTCCAATGTCATTTTTGTATTTTCTATTTGAATAATTGGATTTGCCTTATCGGGACCATTCACCCCTTTCCATGCAAAATGATAAAAGGCATCATAAGACTGCCTTGGAATTTTTTTTTCAAGCGTTGAATCTATTCCGGCTTCAATTTTTGTAATCAAGTCGGATTTTGGGAAAAGGTCATTGAAGAAAATATCAATAGCAAGAACACGGACTCCGTTCGCAATCAATTTTTTTACAAGAGACGATCCTATAAAACCAGACGCCCCTGTTACAATAACATTTTCCATTTTAGCGCCCTTCCATTTTAAATATTGAAATCATATGGTATTTCGTTTAGTTCCTTTCGGTCACTTTCCGAAGGATCATATACTTCAGGAATTAAATCAATCAACATACTAGCAGCAGAATCTGCTCCGGCAAAAGCCATCCACACCCCAGAAGGAACAGTCAAGCGTTGGTAATTATTCTTCGGAGATAAAAGAATTTCTTGAAACAGACCTTTGGTTGGGCTCGAAATACGGTCATCATAAATGACAAACTTAATGGTCCCAGAAACGACGACAAGATTTAGCACACAACGGTTATGACGCTTCCACCCCTTTACCTCACGAGGTTGAATTTGCGTAAAATAAGCCTCTCCAAAGCCAACGAAACCTTCATCAGAAGCCTTGAAAGCATGCCATAAGTCTCCTTTGGGAACAGAGATCTGTTTTAATGGATGGAGACGTACCCCGTCTATCATAGAGCCCATACTAGTTTCTCCTTTTTTGCCTCTTGCATATAGTATTCAATTTGGCTTTCGGTCAATGCGTACATAGCAGCATTTTTTTCTAAGTAAAAAGCCTTATACCATTCAGCAATCAGATGAACACATTGTTCGTAATGAAGCGTAGAATGCCAGTTCAAATAAGCAAGAGCCTTATCGCAGTTGAGCTTCAAAAGGGACGCCTCTTTAAAAGGAATGTTTCCTGTCAATTTCGCGGCGTTATCCTTATTGAGTCCCCATTCAATAGCCAAATCTTGAGTTAGTTCAAAAACGGTCTTAGTCTGTTCGGCACGCGGTCCAAAATTGAAAGGTTCTCCATTATCACACTTATTCTCATAAAGATACCAGCCCAAATTTAAATACCCAGAAAGAGGTTCCAGGACGTGTTGCCAAGGACGTGTTGATTTCGGGCACCTGATTTCTACAGTCTTACCTTCGCTAAAAGCTTTCATACAGTCAACAACAATACGGTCTTTAGCCCAATCTCCACCGCCAATAACGTTGCCTGCACGGGCGACACCCATCTTTATATTGGACATTCCCTGAATAAACGATTTCCAGTAACATTTTATCGTCAGTTCTGCGGCTCCTTTAGAACCGCTATAGACATCTTTACCCCCAACAGCATCCGTTTCTCTATACCCCCAGATCCATTCGACATTGTCGTAAGCTTTATCAGATGTTATCAAGACGCAGGTACATTGCCATGTAATGTTGCGAATCGCTTCTAAAACAGAAGCTGTTCCGACAACATTCGTTGTAATTGTATCAAAAGGATCCTCATAAGAAGTCGATACAATTGCTTGAGCAGCGAGATGAAAAATAAAATCCGGCTTAATTTTTTGAATATAGGCATTCATCGCATCGCGATCGCGGATATCGCCATATTCATGGTGGATCTTATGTTCAAGATCTAGGACCTCAAACATCGACGGTTTTGTAGGAATATCTTTGGAAAAACCGTAAACTTCAGCGCCAAGCATCATTAGCCATGTAGAGAGCCAGCCCCCCTTAAATCCCGTATTTCCTGTAACAAGAACTTTTTTTCCCGCATATACATTATTGAAAGCCATTTTATCTTCCTTCTTTTACTACCATTTTTTCCAAGGGGCCTGATTGGAGTCCCATAATTTGTTTAAATCATGGTTATCCTTCAATGTGTCCATCGGTCGCCAAAAACCATAATGTTTGTAGGCATGCAACTGGCCTTCTGCAATGATCCTTTGCATCGGTTCAGCTTCAAACATTTCATTATCGCCATCCAGATAACGAAAGACCTCAGGTTCGCACACGAAAAAACCTGCATTAATCCAGCTTCCACCTTGTGTTGGTTTTTCCACAAACGCATTGACCAAACCATTATCGGCAATATCTAAGACGCCCAATTTTCCAGAAGGCTGATATGCCATCATAGACAATAGCTTACCCGATTTTTCATGTAATTGTATTGATTCGGCAACATCAACATCAGAAACTCCATCCCCATAAGTCAAACAAAAACGTTCGTTACCAACATATTTTTGAACTCTTTTTAGACGTCCCCCAGTCATAGTCGTTAAACCGGTATCAACAAGAGTCACTTTCCAATCCTCAGAATGATTTTCATGAACGGTAACAGCGTTGTTCGAAAGATCAACGGTTATATCACAGGAATGCCTGAAATAATTGGCGAAGTATTCCTTTATGACATATTGCTTATATCCGCAACATACAATAAATTCATCTATACCGTAATGACTATAGATTTTCATTATGTGCCAAAGAATTGGCTTACCACCAATTTCAACCATCGGTTTCGGAATCAAATTTGTAGCCTCGCTCATACGGGTTCCGAATCCGCCTGCGAAAATAACAGCTTTCATGATTGAACCTTTACCTTAACGAGAAAAGAAGCATTTAATTTTATCAATCCACGTTTTTCCGAAAAAATTAAAGATAAATCGTTTAAAAGCTAGTTTTATCCGTTTTTTTAACGGAAACATCAACTTAAACAACTGATAATCAAATTCTTGATCGGCAAAAACAAAAAGTGGCTCACGAACAATAGGATATGAAACTCCTATATTAGAAGCTTCGTTATTTACATAAGTTTTTACATCTTTTTGGTGGTGAGCTCCTGTTAGACCAATATTCGTTACAAGGTGTTCTTTTGGATAAACACTACAAGAGTTACTTTGGTCAGCAGCCAGACCAAACATAAAGTCCCAACATTTCGTTCGATTTATAAACTCCTTAGTTTCCTTAAAAAATTTATTTTGATATGTCCCTTGTTTAAAAGTTTTATACAATCGATGAAATAATCCAGAATCAACAAATTCATCTATTTTCGGATCATTCCAAGATACGCTTAACCAGCGATCTTTCCAAGTTGCCCAACCATAAGTCCAATGATAGTGGGAAAAAATATAATCATAGCCACTTGGATTTAGATTCCAAAAATTGTCACCACTGACATTCCATACACGACGGTCATCCTTAAATTTTTCAATCATTTGGTCACAAAAATCAAAGAACGCTAACGTCGGAACAACATCATCCTCCAAAACAATCGCGCTTTCTTCATTTTCAAACACCCAATCTACAGCACCTTTTAAAGATGTATAGACATCAACACATTCATCTCTAAAAAAAGTGTGCAATTCGCAATCCCAATCAACTTCTTTTACCCAACTACGAATCTTATCATTTCGTTTTATTTCGTTGTCTTTATTACGACCTTTATTTGAATAAAAATAAAGTTTACAGGGTTTCGCTTTCTTTATGACCTCAAATACTTGACGAGCATAATCATCTCGCACGAATGTTTCAAAAAGAATTGGGGTTTTTACCATAACTACGATCCTTCTTCTAAAACTTTTCTCAAAACCCTTAGAGACTTTATACTTTCCCTATAACGAAATACATTCATCTGTTTTTTGCTTTTTGTGGATTTTTTTGTTGCAGCCATCTCAGCATGGAAAATTTCGAGTTTTGGGTTATATACAATCAATAATCCTTTATTTTTCACATGAGCATATAAAATATCTTCCTCCGCATACATAAACGTACGTGAATCAAATCCATCAAAATGCTCAAAAAAAGCAGGTGAGAACACATAACAACATCCATGTAATTTCACATTTTCCTGACGAAGATTATCTTTCGATGCTTTATCTTCTAATTCTGGTCGTTTGAACTTAATCACATGCTTCACGATTTTTTTTATACCATTATATATTTCATCAAAACCTAAATAAATCCGAATGAGAGCAAGATAGTTGTATCTAATCAGTCGATTGACTTGCTCAATCGTTGTTAATCTGCATGGCATCGGGTTCTGATTCACATTAGAATAAGTATGTACCTTCGGCCCCATAACAGCAAAACAACTATAATTCCATTCGGATTCAATCGTTTCTAAAAAGTTATCTTGTACAAGATAAGTATCGTTGTTCAATACAATTACAAAATCACTGTTTAAGGCATTACGAGCATAATTAATCCCGATATTATTACCTTGTGCGAAGCCTATGTTTTTTTTATTTAACAAAACAACAATTTGCTTGTCATCCTCATATAAAGCATGCAGTTCTAAGCCAGATCCATTTGGCGAAGCGTTATCTACAATAATTATATCAACCGGTTCTTTAATTCTTTTTTTTATTGAATCCACACAATTTATAGTTTCTTCAATAACATTATAATGGAGTATGACAAACGTATATTTCATATTGTCGTTTTCATCCTATCATTTATTCAAATTCCTTATACAATTCTACATATTCCTTAAAACGATCATTCATGTCGAATTTTTTTGATCGTGCAAGGCAAGCTTCAACAGAATACGGCTTTTTCTCACAAATTCTGCGAATTTCGGATTCCATGGTATCGATATCATCGTAGTCAACAACAGATCCACAAGTTTCATCTATGCTTTCGGGACTTCCGCCTGTTCTAAATGTCACCACAGGTGTTCCACAAGCTAAAGATTCTACATTTACCAAACCAAAAACTTCCTCCCTTGTTGGATTTGCAAAAACATCTGCTGCTGTATAAATTTCAGCAAGTTCCTTTTGATTTTGTGTGCGATGAATCGAAATAATATTTGACGGCAATTGTTTGTCCACTTTATCATCTGTACCAACCAAGACAATTCGATAATCATCCGACAAACGCTTGGATAACTCAATAAAGACATCAAGACCTTTACGAATGCCCCAACCAAAAGCTACTCCAAGAACGATTTTTTTCCCAAATAATCCATTTCTCTCGCAAAAATTACTTTTTGAGGGACAAAATACGGAAAGATCAATGCCATTGTTGATTATTTTGACAGGATAATCTTTTAAAAAAGACTGTTTAACCAAATTAGCAAGCCATTGTGACGGAGTGATTATCGTTAAATCAAGTCCTTGAAATAGAACCTTCTTCTCATTAAAAAGAAATTTGCTTCGATCAAAGAACCATGAATAATTTTTCATTTGTGGACAATCGTAACATTCACTTTTCCACTTATCACATTTTACCATTGTAAAGTGAGGACAATAGGCTGTAAAAGCCCAACAATCGTGGAAAGTCCAAAATAGTTTGATGTTTTTATCTTTCAAGTACGAAAAGAGCATCGTCAAATTGCAATTATGCCCATGCAAATTGTGCAGATGAATGATATCAGGCTTTATTCGGTCTAATTCATTGATTAATCTTTTTGTGGCGTATTGTGAATTAAAGCCATAATTTCCTAAAATTCTGGATTTCAAAGCCTGTAATTTGATATACTTGTCTGAAGCATACTTTACGCCATACGGGAAAGAACTCTTTCCTGAAACGTAAAGGATATTATTCTCTACATTCTCTACAGCTAACAAATCACACACTGAAGTACAAATCTTACCAGTACTACCAATGCCACATGTTACGTTAATTTGAATGATTTTCACAAATTACTCCCAATAGGCAACGTAAGGGTATGCTCCTAAAGATGAATTTCCAGAAGAAACTCTTGAAATAAAATAAAAGATAGTCAAAAATATAACTATAAACCATTTGGATAATTGGACAAAGTTTTCATACCCTACTTTCGGATGATTCATTAATTTGGGTATGATAATAGGAAATATCAATATAAAATAATAATTCATCCGCATTGCGGTCGCATGTATTGGAGCAAAACCTTGAATAAGAGTCATAATAACGAGAACATTTCTTAGACCAAGACATTCTGTATCCATTTTTGAATCATCTAAAACCAAAAATGAATATACGAGAAGTAGAACAAACATAATCCACACGGTGTAGCCATTTGTTTCAGTCAAACCTGCACTTGAATATTTTTCATTCAAAAAAGGAACAACTGCAGTAAAAATTTGTGATTTAAAAATAAAGAAAAAAGCAACAAGCAACATTACAAAAAAGAATTGTTTACTACGCAATGGAGTATGGAATATAGGATATAATAGCAACATGACAATTGCTGAGTTGTGAAAAAATTTAGCAAGAAGAACGATCAAAATAAAAGGAACAAGCCTTTTTTGTTTTGTCATATAATAAGCGGGAATGACAAAAAGCATCGCCAAAGACTGACGTAATCCTGAATAAAACATAACAAAGCAGGCGTTTGTAATAAAAAAAAGAATCGTCATGGGGGCAAATCTAGATTCTTTGTAATAAAACCATCCAACAACAGCAGTACACAATAAGGATGTCGCAATCAATAGCAGACGAAAATCAGGATAAATATGAGAGATTAACCAATTAAATGCAAAATACAATTTTTCTGTAGGAAAAATGCTAAAAACAGCAGAAAAATTTAATTCTGACATTATGGAAAAATAATACTGATAACTAATCAAATCAACGCCACATTTGGTTGAATGCCTAAGAGACAGCATCAAGCACCAGATAACAAAAAAAACTAATATTGATTTATTAGATAATTGTTTTTTTTGCAAGAGACGTTTTTGATTTGGCTGAAGCATAGTCTCAACAGCCTCTATAAAAAAAGGAATAATAACCAAAACACAATAAGGTAACATTATATTTTCACTTTTAAATAAATTTTTTTTAACAAATTTTGAACAAAACCTATAAAAACAAAGACGTATTGCGTGATAAAAATTTTTATTCGCTGAAAAGAATCTAATTTTGCAGCATAATCAAATGCTTTTTTCCCATCCATATAGCGAGTTTTCAAAAAAGCGTTTTTCCCATATTCATAAAAACTGTCAAAATCATTTGGAAAATTTTCTTTCAACCAATTGAATCGCCTAGCCCATAAAGAGTCTTGTTCGGGATTATGGTATGAATAGCCTATAGTTCTTGAAACTTGCTTAGCGTGAACACGTCCACTCACAAGAATATCAGGAATATAGTGAACTTTACAACCAGCCGCATAAACTCTAAACCATAATTCAGCATCATTGACAAGCCGCAAAGATTCGTCAAACATACCGATTTCATCAAACAACTTTCTATTCACCAGGCAAGAACATCCATGGAATATATAATTTGTCATAAAAGCAATCATCTTGCGATTATCACAAAACAATTCAATCTCTTTAGTTCTTGTAATACAAGCCTCTTGCCGAGGTTTTCGAATCATTTTCCCATCTTTGTCCACATAATCCGCAGCAGAAAAAAAGACATGATGCATCAAGTCTCCGGAATCCAAAGTCCGAATGAATTCAATTTCTTTTTCAATTTTTTGCGGATAATAAAGGTCATCATGGCTCAACCAAGAAAACCATTCCCCCTTCATCTGCTTAATACCATAATTTAGTGCGGACGAGGAACCCCCATTTTTTTTTTCAAAATAGCGAATCTTTTCTCCAAACGATTCTGCAACAACCCTTGTGGCCCCACCGTCATTGGAACCATCATTTACAACGATAATCTCTATATTTTTGTATGTTTGGGCCAAAGCACTATTGATAGCCTCTGCCAAATAATTAGCGGCATTATAGGCAGGAATAACTACCGATACAAGCGGATTGTAATCAATCATAAAAGCTCCATTCATCCAAAATAAATCTGCGCCAGCTCTTCTTTAACAACATCACATGAAAAAAGCAATCCTTTTTTTCTGCAATTCATGGACATTTCAGCACGCAAATCTTTATAATCAATCAAAATTTTTATATATTTCGCCATAGCAGTATCGTCATCATAATCCACAAGATACCCAGTTTTTCCATCATCTACACAATCAATATGGCCCCTATTTTTGGAAGCAACTACTGGGTTGCCAGAAAGGAAACTTTCTAAAAGATTAAGGCCTAGCCCTTCCCTCTTACTACAGGCGACTTGAATATCTGTTGCTTTTTGATAATCTTGTAAATTTGTAACGTATCCTAAGAACGTAACATGTTTTTCCATTCCATACTCTTTCACATAAGCCTTTAACCGACCCTCTTCAGGGCCATTTCCTGCAATCAATAACTTTATATTCGGATATTCCGGAATAAGCCGTTTAATTGCACGAACCGCCATATACTGATTTTTATTTTTTCGAAGTTCTCCGATATTTAGGATTACAACTTTATTTTCTAATCCAAATTTTTGCTTGAAAATTTTTCTTTCTTCGTCTGAAGAAATGCTATATCTGTTGGAATTCACGCCTACGCCGTGAAGCAAATACACGTCTTTACAAAAATGTCTATTTTTGGCTAGGTTGTAATCTTCCGTATTAATTGTAATCAATTTATCCGTGTATTTCCCAAGTATTTTTTCAATCGGATAATATACAATCCAATTCTTTAGGGGAGCGCCTTTATAAAAATGAAATCCATGCGCAGTGTAAATTACCATTGATTTCGAATTGCTCCTTTTTGCAGCAATTCGAGCAAGCACACCACCAACGGGGGTATTACAATGAATTATGTCATATTGGCCATCTTGCACAATTTGTTTCAACAGCCTATAAGCTTTTATGTTTTGAGGCGAAAACGGACTCCTAGCAAAAGGAACATCAAATACCTGTTCAGCAAAGTCTAATTTTAACCCGTTTTTTTCTGCTAAATTATTTCTTGCAGCAACATGAATTTCATACCCTCGCTGATGCAGCATTTCTACTAGCGGTCTGTGAAACTGACAAATATGACTCTGTACAGTGGCGACTAAAAGAACCTTTTTTGTCATTTTACAAACTCCAACAAATTTTTCATAATCACATCGCTCATGCGTTTGCCATTGCCGTTCCCAACAAAGCTGTTGTGCGGCGTAACTAAAACATTTTTCATATTCCATAAGGGACTTGATTCTGGCAACGGTTCCTCTTCAAAGACATCCAGAACAGCACCATACAGTTTATTGTTCAAAGCCTCGATTAGTGCGTCCGAATCAACCAAAGCTCCTCTTGCTATATTCACGAGAACTGATTCGTTTTTCATCGCATCAAACAGTCTCTTGTTGAACATATGCCTAGTTTCATCTGTCAGAGGCAAAGTGACGATTACAACATCTGATTGTTTCAATACTTCGATGGAATCTTCTGTGCGGAAAATGCGAGAGAAATTCTTATTTTCACGAACGAACGGATCCACCCCAATTACAGAGCAGCCCATAGCTTCAAATCTTTTGGCGCACTCGGAACCAACGGAACCGCAACCAAAGACGCAAACAGTCTGGCCATAGAGTTCCTTAAGGTTTCGTTCTTTTTCCCACAAATGATGTTTTTGTTTTTCAAAAAAAGAAGTACCTTTTTTATAAAGAGCCAATACAGAATACAAGGCGTATTCTGCCATTGGAATGCTGTAAACGCCTCTAGCGTTGCAAATTTTTATGCAGTGCTCTTTCACATAGTCCATCGGAACACGGTCAAAACCGGCAGATGTCAGCTGGATGTAGCGAAGATTTGTAAAAGAATCGATGGAGTGCGAAAGAAATATTCCGTTACCGATAATACCTTCAACCCATGCTGGTTCACATGGCAATTCTTCATTTTCCCATGCAAGGAACTTGACAGAATGAGTCTTTTCAATCTGCGCGATATATTCATTCGCCTGTAGCCATGCTCCTGTAATCAGCAAGTTCATCCAATGCTCCCAATCAATGTTTTGCTACGGTTTCACCGATGTTTTGATTGTCTGCATTTGTAGCGACTTTGAAAATGGTCATAAAGAAAATCTTCAAATCAAGCAAAAAAGAAACGTGATCAACGTACCAAACGTTCAGTTCAATTCTCTTGTGCCATTCTACATCTTTGCGACCATGGACCTGCGCCCATCCCGTAATGCCGGGGCGGACATCGAACATACGTTTCTGCTCTGCAGTGTATTCATTAATCGGCCACGGATGGTAAGTCAGAGGCGGACGAGGACCAATAAGGCTCATGTCGCCCTTAAGCATATTCAATGCTTGGGGCAGTTCGTCAATTGAAGTCGCACGAATTATGCGACCAACAGCAGTCACTCTAGCATCGCCTTTGCCACTGTACACACCTGAACCGGTATGTTCCGCATTTTGCATCATCGAACGGAACTTGTAAATGTCAAATTCTTTGCCCCCAAGACCTAAACGACGTTGCGTAAAAATCACGGGACCCTTAGAACTAATTTTGATTGCAATAGCAGTAATCAAGAAAATCGGAGACAATACAACAAGAACAAGAAGGGAAATAACAATATCGATTAATCTTTTCAAAAAGTTTTTATACATAAGTCATCTCTTCTAAGCACATTTTCTAGTACGTTTGATGGCTGTAACAACATCGGCAACAGCTGTTGCGACTTCATCTTTATTTTGTGCAAAATCTTCAGGAGTTTTGTTAGCGATTGAGGCTTCGAATCTGCGAAGCATTTTCAAATTTTCACTGAAGGTCTGTTCGATTTCGGCAATGTCCGTGATTTTTGCACAATCGCAGAAAGAGCGAGAAAGGATAGCGCGGGTAGAACCGAGCCTGTAATGCTCCATAATGACCTTTTCTGCAGGCAGCATACCGCTACCAAGCTTTGCAATACCACCAAAACCGTAAGGAATTTTTGCAGCCTTGAACTTGTTGCTGAGTTTTTCGACCGTTCCATCTGACAAGAGTTCGAACATGAAGGTCATGCCATACGAAAGGTGCAGGTCATTGAGCCCGATATGGATTTCGTTAAAACCGCCTTGAACAAGAACTTCGTCCACGCATTCCAAGGCATCTTTTGTTTCAAGAAGCAGGGTTGTTTTGCAACGTCCATCAACTGCTTTGATAAAATTCGAGACTTCCTTGAGAGTTTTCCAGTACGGAAGCATAATGATATCGGCTCCAGCGTCTATTACCGAATCTATTTCGGCCGGGCTTCCGTCAAACCAAGGGTTTACCCGGACTAGCATTTCAGAGGTCGTAAGATGCGGCTTGATAACCTTGATGTCCGCAACAGAGTGATGAGACTTGACCGAGTCGTAATTTTTCTGACGTTCCTCTTTGCCGCGTGTTTCCAAATCAACCCAAATGCGGTCAACACCGTTTTTTTGGGCAATTAACGCCACATCAGGCCGATTCGTGATGTACATCAGCTTTAGTGGCATTTATTACCGCAACCTCGGGGTTACTCCGGCATGTATAAGGTAAGGCGACCGCTGATCCAACCCGCATTGCCGGATGTTAAACTATACACTTCAAATATAAATAATATTTTTGTAATTTTGCTAGATTGCTGCCTATTTAATGACAGAAATCTTACTTTTTTGAGTTTGGATTGAGCTGCTATGCAGCCGCGCTCACAAGCGGAGATTCCCGATCATCCCCGTCAAGCGAGGACTGGAGTCGGGAATGACAAATTCGAAGCAGCAGATCTTGCAATTGGTTGTTTGCAAAATGACGTTATTTGCTAACGGTTAGTTGCAAAATTTGCATTTTTTCGTTGTAGATTTGCGGGCGTTGAACCTGATGGAGTGCAATCCATGACGAAAAAATTTCAAGGAAAGACTTATCTCGATCCCAAATACGATCCCGCATTCAAAGAACTTTTCAATTCCGAGGACGCAATCAAAGATTTTCTCAACGACATTCTCAAATTGGAAATCGGCGACAAAATCATGAGCCTCACATTTACTTTCGACAAGGCTTTTCGATTTCGAACACCCAAAAGCAAAAAGGTCGTTCTCGATGTTTTTATTACCACCAATTCCGGACGTTTCTTGAATATCGAAATGCAAAAGTGGAAGCATGAATTTTTTATTGATCGCACTGTACTCTACAATGCAGCGCTGGTAATCAAAGGCAAAATTGAATTGGATAATTCTGAAACGTTTAAGGCTTTGCTCGAAGCTGAACGTGAAACAAGACGTTACGAACTCCCAGAAACCATTTCTATTTGGATATGCGATTTTGAATTGCCTGAAATCGGAGACGAATATGTCGACGAATGGAGTATTTTCAGTCTCAACTCCGTAAAAAGCGGTAACGTCATTCCAATTTTTAACAAAAATAAGTATATTATGATTAGCTTGCCCAACTTCAAGAAGTCCGAAAAAGAAGTGCATTCCCATTTGGACGCTTGGCTTTACTTGCTGAATCATGCGGGCACGGACAACAAAGTTCCCGACTTTGGTAATAGAATCATCAGAGACGCTCTTGAACGAATTCGGGTGGACAAAGCAGACAACAAACTTTTGGCAAGGCAGGGTAACGCTATGAAACGTGACGAAGAATACCAAACGCGATTGGCAAGCGCTGTTGTCAAAGCCAATATCAAACTTCTTGGGGCTTTGATTAATGCAGGAAAAATTACTATAGACGATGCAGTCAAAGCTTCCGGATATTCCAAAGAAATGCTTGGATTTAAGCAATAGATTGGCCAACATTACAGGCCTCCCAATTGCGATTTACGCTGTTCGCGGTGCATTTCGCCGGAGCCACCCTCCACCACACCGTCACTTTTAAGCACGCTAATAAACGTGCCAAAGAAGCACTTACAATCAAACAAGAAGCTCTGGCGCTTTACGTATTCGCCGTCAAGGGCCGCCTTCACGGGAATTTCGAGTTCGTCGCGGCCGTTAATCTGCGCCCAGCCGGTCAGGCCCACAGGCACGTCGTTCGCGCCATACTTATCGCGTTCTTCAATCAGGTCGTACTGATTCCACAATGCCGGACGCGGGCCGATAATGCTCATGGTACCTTCAAATATGTTGAACATCTGCGGGAGTTCATCGAGGCTGGTCTTGCGGAGGAAGCCGCCCACCTTAGTAATCCACTTCTTGGGATCGCTCAGTTCGTGCGTCGGGGCGTCCTTGGGCGTGTCGGTGCGCATGGTACGGAATTTGTAAATGTTAAAATGCTTCTTGTGGAGCCCCACGCGCTTTTGCTTAAAGAGCACGGGGCCCTTGCTGTCGAGCTTGATGGCAACAGCGATGGCAAGCATCGGGAGCGCGAGCACCACGATGCCGAAACCGGACAGAACGATATCGATAAGGCGTTTAAAGAAATGCTTGTACATCAGGGACAGCCCTCTTTTGGGGGGCAAAATCAGCGCCAAAGTTGTGACCTTCGAGACCCAGGCCCTGTTCCTGGCAATACACGGAATTGCAGGGAATCTTGGTGCCCGCGGGGACAATCGCAAGCGATTCCACCACGGCGTTGCAGTCCACGTGGCAGAACTCGCCGATAAAGGCGTTGTGGCGGATTACGGCCCCGCTCGAAACAAACGAGGCGGTGGCGACCACGGCGCCCGCCTGTACGGTGGCGTTGGGTTCGATGCAGCCGCCCTTCTGGAGTTGCGCACTTGGGCTCACGTATGCCGCGGGGTGCACGAGAATCGCGGGGGTAATGCAGTTGTAGCGCAGCTGCTCGGTAAGCTTGCGGCGCAGTTCCGGATTCCCGATGGCCACAAAACCATAGCGGAATTCGGCGGCGAATTTTTCGATGTCTCGGGTAGAGCCCACGACGGAATGTTCCGCTGCCGCCGCAGGGTCCTTCGCAAAGGAATCATCGAGGAAAGCGATACGCTCGAAAACGCCCATGGCCTCGGCGATTTCCTTCGCCATCACACCATACTGGCCCGCACCTAGAATAAGGAGATTTCTGTTCTGAGATATCATGCGGCCTCCTCCAGAGTTTCGCGGCAACGATCGTTACACGCAAGTGCCGAGACTCGCGGAACTGAATCTAGATTCCGGCTCGTAGGCCGGAATGACGTCCCTACGGACAGAGCGAGGCTCGGTTTTGTGAGGGGAGCGCGAGCCGCTAGGCGAAGCGGAACCCCACAAAATAGAGCGTGACGGCGCGGGAGCGCCGGGCCGCCCAAAAGGAAAAAGTCGAGGCTGGTGGAGCGAAGGAACTTGATCAGCTTGAAGATTTTCTCGTCCTTGCCCGGACGCGGCTGTGTAAAGAAGGGATTGCCACGCATCTTGAACGCACCGACAACGGTCAGCAAAATCAGTAACGGGCTCAGGCAGAGGATTGCTGCCAAAGCACAACAGAAATCAAGGGGGCGCTTGAGGTAAAGAGCGTACATTAGGCGGCCTCCCTGTAGCAATAAGGTTCCGGCTCGTGGGCCGGAATGACGTAGGATGCAGAGTCCGGAATAACGTAGGAAGCTTCGCTCAGGATGACAGAGTCGTTGCAAACAGTTGTTTGCAAAATGACGTTATTTGATAACGGTTGTATGCAAAATTTGCAATGTTCCACTTTCCCAGAATTTTCCGTTGTAGATTTGCGAGCGTTGAACCTAATAGAGGTATTATTATGAGCGAAAAACATTTGCACGATCCTTATGTACGTTCTATTTTCAAGGACCCTATTCGCACGGCGGAACTTTTGCGACTTGCGGCTCGAAAGAACAACAATCTTGCTAATTTCTTGGAGACTGTAAATCTTGACTCTATGCAAGAAATCCCCGAGGCATACAGCAGAACGGTGGAATACGGCTCCACGGACTTGGCATTCTCTGTTAAAATAGCTAGCGGTGAACCATGTCAAGCCGAACTGCTCGTGGGCATTATCGAAGAACACAAGAGCTATCCCGAATCGGGTATTATTTCTCAACTCGTGAGGGACTGGTACAACATTATGGTCCGTAATCAGAAAAATATTCCGACAATCGCCATCGTGCTTTATAACGGCAAGGCCCCCTGGAACCTCGAAAATGCGACCATGTTCCCAAACTATCCAGAATACTATCACAGAATCGGTCTGCCATTCATTTTGGAACTCGTCAATGTTAGAGAGGTTTTCGAAGACAACGAAATCCCCCAAATTTCTCCAAAGATAGCCTTGGCATTGATTGCTCTGAAATATGTGTTTTCGGGTGAAAACTTGAAAGTCCACTTGCAAGCGGCCATGGCTGGACTTGCGTCGCTCCCTCACAATGAAGCTGAGGACTTTCTTTCGCAAACTTTTATATATTTGAAACAGTGGTTCAACGGTGAAGCCAAGGAGCAATTCAAAATGGATTTTCTTAAATGCAGTCAGGTTTACGGCTACAAGTCCATCGCCGAGGTTGAAGAAGAAGAATTTGAAGCAAGAATTCTTGAAGACCACAAGGCTTTTGCTCGTGATATGCTCGCCGAGGGAGATTCTGTTGAAAAGGTCGCTCGAATTTTTAAGCTCCCTGAAGAAACAGTCCGTAAATTGCAAGCCGAAATTTCTAAAGGAACTGCATCCGATTAAATTCCATACATGCAGTCTTTGACGGGATACACTGACGAAACGCTTTTGAACGAGGTTGACGGTATGACCGATTTGCTTTATGAAAAACAGGGATCTTACCTGCAGGGGAAACAGGATGTGATCAAGGCGTTGATTAAAGCCGGCAAATTGACTCCTGAAGAAGGCGAAAAGTTCATCAAAATAACAAATCAAGAAACATCGACTCAAACGCGCTAAATCGCAATGGCGTACTTGAAGAACTACACTAGATCCTTCGACTACGCCCTTCGACGCGCTTCGCTTGCTCAGGGACCTTAACAAGGTTGGTGAGCTTGCCGAACCACGCTCAGGATGACACAATGTAAGGAGATTCCGGATCGAGTCCGGAATGACGTTGGATGCGGAGCCTAGGTTGACAATGAATTCAATCACTCGAAGCATCCTCTGATCGTCTGGATGATGGCATCCTGCTGTTCAGGGGTCATCTTGTTGTCGCTCGGGAGGCAGAGTCCACGGGCAAAGATATCGGCACCAACATCTTGGATTCCTCCGGCGATGTAGGCGTTCGTGCGGGCACGTCCGTTGCCGTTAGCGGTGATGAAGGCGTGGCTCATGTACATGGGCTGCATGTGCATGGTTTTCCGACATATATCTTATTGAACTTGAAAAGTTTTTTGCTATAGACAACCAAAATCCACCAGAAAATCGCGAAATGACAGATAGGGCGGAAATGTTACGCATTTTCCGCGATGTTCTCGAAGAAAAGGATATCCCCAAAGAAAAAGCGAGAAGACTGCTTGACAAGGACTTTGCTAATGATGTATCTTTGAAAGGGTACACCGACGAAACTCTTTTGAACGAGGTTGACGGAATGACTGATATTCTTTACGAAAAACAGGGGTCTTTCTTGCAGGCAAAAATGGAAGATGCTAAGGCTATGCTTGCCGAAGGTGAATCCATTGAAAAAATCGCTCGAATTACCAAGCTTTCCAAGGAATGCATTCTCAAGTTGAAGGCTGAGCTTGCTAGAGAAGCGGCGATGGCTTAGTCAAACCTATCGCATCATCATCTTTGGCCTATTTCCCAGACTTTCCACCATAGTATCCGTAGTACCCGTAATAACCATAGTGACTTTCGTGATCATCACAATGGTTCAGCACAAAAGCCTTCGGCTTATCGCCATAGCGATCCAGGTTCTGCAAAGATTCCTTAATGGCATCCATGGAATGGAGACCATAATACAAAACAACGAGAGTCAAATCTACTAGCGGGTAAATCATGTAGGCATCGGCCACAAGGCCGGTCGGCGGAGTATCGATAATAATCAGGTCATATTTCGGGCGGAGTTCATCCAGAAGTTTTTGAAGTTTATCACCACGCAATAGTTCAAAAGCGACCATCCTGAAATTGCCGGCTTCAAGAATGTCTAGGCCATTGATTTCTGCCCCTCTATAAACCGTTTCTTCAAACGTCTTCTTACCCATCAAAACATCTGTCAAACCGATTTTTGAAAAACGACAAGCGCCCTTACGCATATCTACATCGATGTAAAGGACTTTCTTGCCGACAAGTGCATACGCTGCCGCTAGGTTCGTCGAAATAAAGCTCTTGCCTACTTTCGGAACAATCCCCGTCACCATGATAACTCGATGTTCCTTGTTTACACTGTACGAAAAGTCTATTGCCGTAAGGATAGAACGGATAGACTCGCTAAGCATATTATTAGGATTTTGCACAACAAACGGTTTACGGGTTTTCTTGAACAAGCGCATCATATGCTTATCTACATGCTCAGGAACTCTTGCAATCACACCGGTATTCGTTTCACGTTCAATTTCAGAGATACTACGGACTCCGTTACGCATCATACGCAAAAAGAATACAAGCAAAACACCAAGCATAAACGAAGCGGCAACAGAGCAAATAATAATGTTCATTTTTCTCGGTTTGCTCGGAGAATAGTTGATTCGTGCCATATCGACAATACGCACGTTCCCGACTTCACCCGCGCGGACGACTCGCAATTGCTGTACTTTGTTCAACATTTCCGTGTAGACTTCGTTATTGACGGCAACGTCTTCTTTTAAGCGCAACACTTCTTGTTGCGTCAAAGGCATTTTTTCGGCATTCTTTTTGAGCTTGGATATTTCGAACCTAAGTCTATTTTGCTGTTTGACAATTGTCTGGACGTTCGGGTGTTCTTCCTTGAACAAGCGCATTGCTGCCTGACGCTGCTGTTCCAAGTCCAGCAACTGCTTTTGCAACTCACGTTCATTTTGCAAGTGTGCCTGAGTTTCACCGGTCATGTCCACAGAGCCGATACTATAGCGGTAATCCGCCAAAATTTTCTCTGTGCTATCCAGTTTTTTCTTAACTTCGGGCAGCTGCTTTTCCAAAAATTCAAGAGTCTTGGCGGCTTCGGCACTGCGCATTTCAACGTTCTGGCGCAAATAAGTCTTTGCGATTGTATTCAAGATAGAGGCGGCCCTATCCGGATAGCGATGATTATAGCTAGCTACGATTATACCGGTCTGTTTGCCTTTTTCGGAAACTTTAAGTCCATTTTTCAAAATATTCATTGCCGCAAGGTCATTCGACTGCGAAAGTTCAAACAGCTGTTCCGGTTCAGCAAGCATCTTGGACACATGGATATTTAAAGTATCATCACCATAAGGAACTCTAAACATTTCCCCCACCTTGCCCTGCAACAAGACATGACCTTCAGGAGCGATAACATCATAAGTTTCAGCCCCAGTTGCCATCGCCATCCATTTTTCTGCGCGCGCAGCTGCAGGGATATAAAGAGAATCAAGGTCCATGCGACCTTCTTTATGCCTAAAGCGGTCGCCAATTCCCACAGGATTTGCATTAAAGCAGAGGTGTTCCTTTTCTACAACATAGCCCAACACCATTCGGCTTTTGAGGAGTTCTATTTCGGCATCGGCAGGGCTTGCTACATCAAGGAGCGCACCCATCTCGCCCATAGCTTTTCCGGCTTTGCCACCTTTGACATCGATTTGCAGCAAGATGTCGCTTGTGTACTCTGGGCGTAACCAATTGGCAATCGTAATGCCAACAGCAGCCCCAAAAACAAGGAACAACAGCAGAATAAATTTCTTTTTCCAAAGAATTTGCAAAGCCTCAAGCAATGTAATGGTATTTACATTTTGAGGAATTTGAATAGCGGCTTGGCTTATAGCCTTTTGTTCTTCTTTTTCCATCATGTTACAAAAATAATCTTTTTTTAATAGATTATTGCGTTCAAATTATTTTCAGGGGCGTTTGTTAATGTACCAACGAAACAAATTTCACATGACTTTGGGGAGCCATGCAAGGAATGTTTTCGTCAAGCCCTTTTTTTCGCAAAAGCGATTTCTTATTGAATGGTTTGAACCCTTTTGATTCCGATTTTTCTAAAACGGTTTTATTGAATTTTTCCGGAGTCGTGAACGAAGGAACAATGGCATGCAGAGCGCGAATGGCAATTTCATCGTTATTTTCGGAAGCGGCGCACTTGAGTTTCCACAGTTCGTTAATAAACGTAGATGTATCGATATCGATTTGCTTTCCGATGAAGATAAGCTTGTTCTTGGTCTTTTTCAAGCCTTCTTCGTTCATCAAAAGTTCTTCCTTGATTTTTTCGCCAGGGCGCAGTCCCGTGAACTTGATGGGCACGTCCTTATAAGGCACCTTGCCGTACATACGGATCAAGTTTTCGGCAAGCGTTACGATTTTCACTGGCATGCCCATGTCTAGCACAAAAATTTCGCCGCCATGCGCAATACTTGCCGCTTCGAGCACAAGGCTCACGGCTTCTGGGATTGTCATGAAGTAGCGGATAATTTCGGGATGCGTGACGGTAACCGGCTTGCCTTGTTCAATTTGACGCTTAAACAGAGGAATCACGCTGCCGTTAGAGCCAAGGACATTGCCAAAGCGCGTCACGACAAATTCCGTATTGCTGTCTTTGCACATGGACATAAAGCGCACAATCATTTCGCAGCAACGCTTGGATGCCCCCATGACATTCGTCGGGTTCACGGCCTTGTCCGTGCTGATCATCACGAACTTCTTCACGTTATTGAACATAGCAAGGGTAGCCACATTGAACGTTCCGACAACGTTATTTTTTATCGCTTCCATCGGATTGTTTTCCATAAGCGGGACATGCTTGTGCGCTGCCGCGTGGAACACCACGTCTGGACGATAAGTCTTGTAGATTTTGTTCATGCGGAAATAGTCGCGAACACTTGCAATAAGGGTGACAAGGTTCAACGTGTTTCCGTATTCCATCACCAATTCCTGCTGGATATCGTATGCGTTGTTTTCGTAAATATCGACAATGATAATTTGCTTTGGATTGTATTTCGCTATTTGCCGAACAAGTTCACTACCGATACTACCACCACCGCCAGTCACCATACATACTTTGTTCTCAATATAAGCACGGATATCCTTGTTGTCGAACT
>JAEEGJ010008700.1_pt1 | contig 27792 bp, 26 predicted proteins | sample 8958761 | NCBI WGS metagenome assembly JAEEGJ01 (sample SAMN16246546, study PRJNA631951) | gut metagenome | biome: gut microbiome; feature: rumen; material: RS-attached | host: Bos | place: Iran: Karaj | collected 2018-10 | reverse complement strand
TTGGCATCCACATTGATATGGATTGAGTAGCTCGACTCCTTCTCGCCCTCACTCTTGTAGAACGAGCTCTTGCCCTTCTGCTTGATCATCCTGCGGTTGCTCTCCTTCGATGATTCGGGGTTCACCACTACGACATCATTGCCGTACATTTTCACACGTGCCCTAAAGGCCTTCACCGGCTTTCCTTCCGGCTTCTCAATAAAGTTTTCTGTCATATTATTATTTTTTAGTTGCTTATTGTTTATTCCTTATTGTTTATATCCCGAACAACAAGACTTCCTTGGTGCATTTGTCAGGTGCAAATTCATCGAAAACCTCATCCTCATGACAATTACTTCGATAATTTGAAGCTTTCCTGATTCGTGTTTTTATTTGGCTCCTAACCCTTCTTCTGGTCAAAGGTTCACCATTCTTGCTGTTCTTTTCGAATGCAGCATACGCGCCGAGAATGCCCTCGTCTATCAAATCCAGCATCGTCATCGTCTTAGCCTTATTGCTATAGTTGTATGCTATTATCGTGATGTAAGGTATGAACTCCTTTATCAGCTTTCTCACAGCCTCTGGCGTATACCTGTTCTTTAAATAGTAGTCACGCTCTTTCTTCGTCATCCGCTTCAGTTTTTCCACATCACGGACAAAGGCACGTACATTCTTGTCTTTCGACTCCTTCATCTCCTGTATTATCACTTTGTATTTCATTGAAAAAAATATCACAATTATCCATTATCCATTCTCAATTATCCATTATTAAAGTTTTTCATTCTACTCAAAACGCTCTTCTTCAAGATTCCATGCTCCATGGCAATCATCTTGTAGCAGATGTCCAGCACCAGGTCTGCAGACGACACGCCCGTGGTATAGGCCACATGCTGTTTGGCAAAGTCCACCAGGTTCTCGGCCATCGTGATCTGCATCTCCTCGTCGAAGCCTCGCACGTGATACGTTAATATACCATACAGCTCCATACTCACCTTGTCATGCAAGGCCGTCATCTCACGCTCAGCCAATCGTGTCAGTTGATGTTCGGGCATCAGGTTTTCGTGTACTACCTTTACACCCTTGGTGCATTTGCGCACCGTCGAAAAATTCTTCTGTTGTTTCATACTTTTATTTTTATTTATTTGTTGTTACTTATTTGTTATTCAGCCCCGCTGGGGCGCTGATTTGTTTTCTGGGTGCAAATTTAGCTACTATTCTTTAGGGGGGAATGGCTTTGGAAATGGCCTTCCCGTACATTCCCGTCATCTCCCGTCATTTCCCGTCATCTCCCGTCATTTCCCGTTGCTTCCTTACAACAAGGCATAAAAAAAGCATCAGAATATTACGTTCTGATGCTTATTGACAGTCTACGATACCGTAGATAGACTATTTCATATAGTAATTAGTAAAATGCTTTTCCGTATATCCATCACCTGTAGGCATCCCCATTCTAACCAATTCACTATACATGACGCTTGAAATCGACGGCAGCATTACCTTTCCCTTCAGCTTTTGCTCCTTCATATAAGCACATATCTCCGGCACTTTCTGGTAGACCACCAATCGTTTTATTGCATTATGAATACGCCACGCTTCTTCGTCCTCAATCTCAGGATGAATGAAATGGAATCGTTCTTCCTTCAACTTCTTTTCCTTTTCCGTCTTTTCCTCTATGAGTCCTTTCTCCTTCCTCAGCCGTTCTATATCCTCATGAATCTGCTTCATTTGGATATCATATTCAAACATCTTGATATGCTGATGACTGCTCAGTTTGCCAAAGATGCAGTACAGGTATTTCCTTATTAGATGGTAGTCAATCACAAACCTGTCGCCCTCCCAATGCGAATAGCGGCGCAGCTTGGCACACTCATTGATGAAAGCCTCGGTAATCTTGCTTTTATCAGTCAGTTTCAACGCCAGCTTATCCTTATCTACATCCTGAATCTCTTCGCCATTCGGCGCCTCTACATACTTCAGGATACCACTTGACAACATGTCAGCCGTTAAGTCCACTTGGTATCTTACCAGTCTTTTAATCGTTATTTTGGATTGTCGTGCTTTCCATAGCTCATAGTCAGAAGTGTGTTTTTTCTTCAGGTATATGCTTTTCAGCCTCTCAAAGAATTCCTTAGCAAATTCATCCACATCTATAATCTTTACCATCAGTGCTTTCAGCAAATCCACCATTTGTAATATCTTCTCTCTCAATGTCTTTCCCAACGCTTCGGGCAAGTCAACAAATAGTTTGCTTTTCAGCCAGTGAGCCGCCTTTGTCATGGTTTCGAAGTTGGCCACCAGTACGTTTCTGCAACTTAATCGCGTCTTGCTGGTTACAAGTCTTTTCAGTTTTGGGTTTATGATGTCCAACAGTTCTACGACACATACACCTTGTCTTTCAATAATCCATGAATCCTTGATGTTCAAGCTGTCGTACGCATCCAGCATACACTCCAACGTCAGGAGTTGACTTAGTTTCGCCATAGTCTCATCCCTCCTTTCTTGCAGTTTGTGTTGACACTCGTGTTTGTGTTCTCATTTCGGAAACCCAGGCTACTGCAAGCGTAGGTTTCCTTGCGTCGGGTCAAACAGACCCCTTCCATAAGAAATAGTTTCATAAATTTTGTTAGTTAAAAATGATAATATAGAGCCACGCCCCATGTGTGTTGTTATTCCTATATATAATAATGTGTGTGTTGGAAAAAGGAGAGCGGACATCATTCATACCACACATACTAAGGCCCGCTAGGTACTTTCACGTCATGATACTGCAAATGCCCACGTCTCCGTGACGTGAGCTAGCAGACATTCTACTCGCGTTAGTACCTTAGGATTAGCGGGCCTTAAGTATATCGAGAAAGCTGTCTAAGCTCTTATTTTTTCCACAATGTCTTAATTTTGATTGCAAAGGTAATAATAAGCGAGGAAAATACAAAAGGAAATAATTTTTTTCTTTTTATTTTCGAGCAAAAACACCTTCACCAAGGGTGAAAGGTAATGAAAATCGAGAGAAATACCAAAAATAACTCTCAATTTCTACATAAAAGATTTGTCTATATCATGAAAAACAACTACCTTTGCATTATGTTAGAGAACAATGACTACGTACAAGACGAGATATATGGTGAGCGATTGCTCATAAGCATACAAGCAGATCAGCGGGAGTTAACCAGTAATATTCGAGCCGCTCGTGCCATTCTTCATTCTTTTCCTGATACCTATATTATTATAAAAATATTGTAATATTAAGCTTTATGGTTTTTGTTTTGCACAAATAAATATCACCAATTTTTTGGAAGATAATAAATAATTCAGTATCTTTGCACACATAAAAACATAAAATATAACTATAAATAAGTAAAATGACTATGGTAAATAAAACATTATTGATGATTCTTGACGAATGGGGAATCGGTAAGCATGGTACTAAAACGAAAAGAGGTGCTTCGCAAATGAAGGTAATAGTTATTATAGCAACTTTACTTGCCCTATGCGGTTCTAACGTCTTTGCTCAAAACGAAAACGTAAAAGAGGAAACCGTTGCAAGCAACAGCGGTGATTATGATGCCGTTTCGTGTCAGCAAAGTTTCAGTGTCGTTGATTCCGACCGAGGAGATTTGATGGTGTTTAACGGATATTGCATGAAGAGCGGCTACACCAATCCGAAAATTGGCATGAAAGAAGGCTCAGTGGAATCATTTATCAAATTGCTTAAAAAGTACGGAAAGAAAGCCAAAGAATGGGCGGAAACGGCTCAAAAGGAAAACGTGACAAACTTTTGGAAGCAGCTAACCCCATTGCTGCATAAACCGATAGATGTACGCTATTTGCAGTTTGACTGTGGCGGAACAACGATATGGAAATACTATGATAATAGCATGATGAGTATGACAAATTGTTCTACCGATGCCTATTTCCAGGTAAACAAGGACGGCGCTACCTTTCTTGTGATGCATGTGTCCTATACTAACTCCGACTTTAAAGTTCAGACAGGCAAAAGCCTTGTTACCGCAACCGTTGTTGGTTCGCATGTTGGTACAAGCACTACCAAAGAGCTTGAAACCTATAATCCTGGCGGAATCCGTATTGCCATACCAACAGATGAAATCGATGCTTTTTATGAAAGCCTGACAAAGGCGTTCGGCCAATTTGACAAACGTCAAAAAGACGCCAAGGCAAAGAACAAACTGTTCAAATAGAAAAGTCTAGGTACACAAAGGGGACGGTTCTCTTTGTGTATATGGCAATTGGGTAGACACTCGTGTTTGTGTTCTCAGGGATCATGGGGTCGGTTCTTCTGATCATTTTGTTGTAAATGCCAAGGAGCAGACTCGTCGAGAAATAGAATTCATCATAAATGAATTAAAGCCGTAGGTACTCGACCAACGGCTTTATAAAAATCGACGGTTGCGGAGCTTGATGTCATCGCGCCTATATGCAACTCTCATCTGGGTGCAAAGGTACAAACTAATTTTGAAAGTTCCAAATTTTTGAGCAACTTTTTACATCATCCCTCTTCCATCACGCAACGTTGATTTATATGAGACCAATTGGACAATCATTATTTCCTGTAATTATAGTGTCGTTTTGTACAAAATTGGTTCCGGTTCTCTAACTAAGGTTAGAGTGTGGCGTTGCAATCTGATTTTCTGCGAAGTTCAGATAAGAAAGAAGATGCAAGGCGTTTTCAACCCTGCATCTTTTTCTTCAATCCTCTCAGATGTCGTTGGTATGACTTGATGATTCTGTCAGACAAATCATCAGGTTCAAAGAATAGAGAATCGTCGCCAAATATTTCCGCTAAACGTTTTATATATTCTTCATTCTGTTCATATATCCAGTTATTTCGAATCCACATTCCAAGCGTGAAATGATATTCATAGGAATCCCCCTTTGTCATTATCTTCTTGTCCTCCTCACTCAGCATAGCATCTAACTTAGCAAAGGCATCTTTCTTTGTAAATGGAATATGCTTTGCGTTGTATATCTCAGCTCCACATTTGCTACACTGCCATTCCGGATCATCTTCCGAGATACAACATCCACCATAGATAACATGCTCATGACAAGTATTGAAATACTCTTCTTCAGGAACCACTGGTAATCCATAAAGTATCTCATATACAGGCGCCCCACATTTAGGACACTTGTCTGGCTTTTCTATTGATTCATATCTTTTCTTCATACCATGATTTTAATTTTACCCTGTAATTGCTCTAATATTTTGGGGGAAATTCTCTACTCAGTGTGCCATCAGTCTTTTACCTTATAAAACTATCTAATCGTTTCTTGATAGTATCAAAGTCTGTATTCAGGTCCAAAGAGCGAACATATAATTTATAACCATCTTGAAGCGTAACTTGGGTATCATCAATTACATCCTCCTTGGTTTTCGCATATAGTAGCATACCATCAACATTAAATTGATGGTTTTTGTCATATTGCGTCACATAAGTATTTATTTGGTAAAGATGTGCAGTTCTGAGTTTTTCTTTACCATATTGCTGTTGCATGATCTTGGAATAGTATTTTGTATCAATAATCAGCGTTCTCTCTCCTAATGAAAGTAGTACATCCGACTGCATAATAGGAAGCACTGAAGTATCTGTTGATTCCTCTACAATATTCCACCCTATTTGAGCTGCATTAGCTTTCAATTCTGGATGGTGTTTCTTGTAATACTCTAGCACAAACTTTTCAAAGAGTCTGCACATGTGGTCGTCAGAAAAACCACGCATTTTAAATTTACCCTCTTCTGTAGTCATCAACCATTCGCTAGTAATAAAATAGCAGAGATACAACAACATGCGATAGTTTTTGTTGTTACGATCAAAACGCAATGTATTCCAGCGTATGGTATGAATATCTATAGGCTGCACATTCTGAAAAAAGAGCATCAGCTGTTTCAACTTTGATTTCTTCTCTTTCTTTACATCTGAATGATTGATAAGAGTAGTAGCAGTTGTTAGAAGTATTCGATTATAGATATTATTTTCAGAAAGTTCGTCGTAATCACAAACGATTTGCTGGTTGTTGCGCATTCTGTTTAAGATAGTACCACTAATATTTATCTTACCCTTAACAGTCTGCATTGACTCGTTTTTTGCTACATACTCACGATAAAGTCCCTGCTTCAATTGATATGATATGCCTCTAACCAGTATTTCTGCAAAGAGGTCATAAATATCGTCAAACTTCTCACCTTCAATTTCGGCATAGTTATTCTGCCTAAGCTCTTGGAATGCATAGGCTAACATATAGTAGATGTTGCGAATCAATATGCCTTTGTCTTCAGTCATTTCAGGGCGTTTCTCAGCTTTTGAGCCTCTTGATTGTATCGCTCATCATTATCAAACCAATATTCTCTAAGCATAGGAATAATGTCGTATTCTACAATACTTTCCAAATCGGAATCATTATTTAAGTTACAAAGATAACTGTGTCCTATGCAGAAACCAGAACCGAGAGAATCATCATTTGCAATAACCTTATTCAGCTCTATGATGGCATTAATAAGCTCCTTAAGTTTTGATATTTTCAATTTAGAAATATCATTATCAAATGCTTCAGTTTCAAAGCCTGGTTTCATCTCAAAAAATGAGAATCTTCTACGTAGTGCATAGTCAATCATTGCTAACGAACGGTCTGCTGTGTTCATCATACCTATAATATATATATTTGAGGGTACAGCAAACGTTTCATCATTATACGACAGTTGTATTGGTTTATCACGATAGTCGCTTTCAATCAGCATCAGTAACTCGCCAAATATCTTACTTAGGTTTCCACGATTTATCTCATCAATGATAAAGAAATACTGATGTTCTTTGTCTATAGAGGCACGTCGGCAGAATTTATGGAATATACCATAACTCAGATAGAATCCACCATTTTCGTTAGGCTTATAGCCCATTACAAAATCCTCGTAACTATAGTTTTGGTGGAATTGTACTTGCATAACCCTGCTTTCGTCTTTTTCTCCCATGATAGCATAAGCTAATCGTCTTGCAGCAAAAGTCTTTCCTACTCCTGGAGCCCCCTGGAGAATTAGATTCTTTTTCCTTAACAACAGATTTTTCAGCTTCCAAAATTCGCCCTCTGTTACAAAGACTTCTTCTAAGAAATTCTTATCTGTGTATGGCTCGTTTATCTCCTTTTTTGGCAAAGGGGTGTCATCTGTGGGGTTTTCTTGTTTAAATGAATTATCATCAATCAACTTATTCAGTTGCTTAACAAGGTCAGTGCCTTTAGTGATGTTTGTTAGTGTCTTCATGGCCAATATGCTATCTGTTTTCCACTCTCCTTTATGCGTCCACTCTACTATACGTAAATGTGGGTGGTTTTCGCGACTACCATCATAATAATAATCAGATGTTACCACGCCCCTACCAACTATCGTTGAGCGGCCTTTCTTGGCAAACACAATATCCCCAGGCTTCATTTCATTGGCAAAGCCATAAAGCATATCAGCACTATTTTTTTGACTTGTATCTGCACCATAATGCTGCTTCAGTGGAGCTATAAGGTCTTGCTGTTTTCTATATTCTCTTAAATCGCCAATCTTATTCCAACCTAAACCCATGATGCCATCTTGATAATACTCATCCCAAAATGCAGCTTGTTCGCCAGGAGCGTAGAGCCAATATGACACAGTATTACCATCATTCTTCTTTTCTGTCTCTTGTTTTTTCGGCGTATTTAAAAAGGCTGCATAAGATAATTCAGGAAATGAGGTGCATGGTATACTATGATCATCCATTTTCTGGCGAACATCCTGCATTAATTTAGAATACTTGGAATAATCTAAATTTGGATAATTTTCAGGGAATCCAAGCACACTTAAATATGATCTGTTTCTTCCATCAAGATTTAGGAATCTATCGGGGGCTATCCAGTAGAGAATCATCGTAAGTGAATATTGTGATACCGTTTTATTTACCATCCGATCAAATATAATACTGATATCCTTCTCAAGAACTACACTTTCAAATAAATCCCAGAACTGCCGAATACTCTCAGCGTTCTTTTCTGCCCAATTAAAGAAGAAGGCCCTTTGGGAGTTTACGGTAGGGATTCCATCAAAATCAGTTGGTATTTCTGTCGTAAGATTAAATCTATCCTTAAACTTCTGCAAGAAACCTAACCTATTTTCGCGTTTCAGGCTACGATTAAAGATAGCAAATACAGAGAAAGGATCTATATCTTTAACCTTAGAGCCGTCTTCCATATGGATATAATCCACCAGTGATTTATTGCCGACTGTTGATAATTCAGAATATATAAAGTCAACCAACGGCTTTCTGTCGTTTTTAAACTGTAAGAGTTTCTGTGCCAACTCTTTATAAAATGGAATCCATGTATAAGCCATATCTCAAATTATTTTTCTTCTTCATTGTTATCATTAGCAGGCAGCAGATAGTCGCTGGCCTTCTCTGAGGAAATAACACTACGTCCTAACTTGCCCTCAAGTTGTTTACGAGCAGCCTTGGCCACGCTGCCACCATCCTTAGCTACACGCGTTTGGCCTTTGTAACCTTTGGGGTTACGCTGTTTGGATAGTTCGGTAGCAGATGCTTCAGCCAAGGTGTTTAGCGCAATCTCAACATTCGTCATATTGTCGCGTAGGTTCTCTTTCTTCAAACCTTTATAGTGCTTATATTGCTTCGTTGTGAAGCCACTCCATTCTTGAGTGATGATATCTGTTAGCAGAGCGTATTCCTGACCTTCTTTTACGCCCGTTCGCTTCCACTCGTCTGTCAGTTCCTTACGAACTTCAATACTCTTGATACGCTGATTAATCCACCTATCTGAATAGCCCAAACGTTTGTAATCGACAATGGCCTGATTGATGCTCAGTTCTGGATCCTGCATTTGGTCTATACGCTGACTGGCAATTTCTGCCATCCATCGTTTAAAAGGCTCTGCCTTGGGCGATGGTATTGCCTGAATGATACGGAAGATTCCCTCTCTTGGTGCGCAATTCACCTTTTGCTTACCTCCAGCCGTTTGGACGGAAAGGGGGGTGACAATTTGTCCCCACCCTTTGGAAAGCTCTGGGTCGCGCTTCTTCATCTTCTTGATATAGTCTTTAGGATCTTTACTATCCGTCAAAGCCTCCACAACATCTACCACACAGAAGAACCACTTTTCCTTCTCATCGTCCCACACCGTGCGGACTTTCTTTTCTTCGAATAGTTGTATCGTTTGTTTCTTTGCCATATTATTTATTTTTCGTTAGTTCTTGGTATAGTTTAAACAATTCTGCTACGCACTGGCTTTCAGTCATTGTCTTGACAGGGAAGCCATAGGCCGCCATAACGGCGCAGTCGTTTTCCTGATGGGCCTTGCGCAGTTCTATAGGCATAGTTAATTCATCGTAGAGGTCGGCCAATGACGAGTCGGGATATTTTGCACGGGCATCGAGTATGGCCTGGGCAGTTTGTTCTATCTTTGCCTTCTGCTCTTCTGTAGGTGTTGGCCATGGGAAGTTGTTGTAGACAACATCCTTACTATAGCGATAATCACTTTTCAATCTACCACATACAGCCCTTACCCAAGCCATATGAACATTGCTTTCGAGGATGCCAAAGTGGTATAGTTTAGCTTCTGGAATAATTAGTACGAGATTTGTAGGGATAGTATCTTTTTTCAAGAATCCCATCGGCACATATCGCCTACGCTCAGAGGATACAGATGGTACAACAATATACGTTTCTGGATTATTAGTTTCACGGAACAAATGAGGTTGATCTGCAAGCCGCTTTGTCGCTACATCACTACTTGCTTCTCGCATTTTACGTACACCTTCCATACGCTCTAAGACCACAGGCATTTGCCTCAGTTCTGCAGGCGTAGCATCTTTCAACCATAGGCAATAACGAGACTTATTGTTTATATACTCCTTAGAACCAATGAGCCGTTTAATAAACTTTTCAGCTTTGGGCTCGCGAGCAAGGAAAGTTTCAAGATCAGATGCTTCAATAATAAGATTTCCACCATCAGTTGGCTGATTTCCTTTACGAATAGCTGGTACGTTACATAATGGTTTACTACGACTCTCTACAAATACATTCGGAGCATCCATTAGGTAAGCGTTAATGTTCTTGACCTCTCGTTTTGTATCGTTATCAAAAATTACCTTAGAAGATTTGTTGTCTTCGCAACCGAATCCAACTATGACGCAATGAACATGAGCTTTGAGCGTAGCTTCGCTATCCCATCGGAATGTACGATAAGCAAAGTTAATGTTGATTCCGTATTGCTCGTAAATAGGCTTCCAAAGGTTAGCCACTTGTTCACCTTGACATATACTATTAGTAGACACAAGGGCTGTTCTTGTATTATGGTTTATCCTCATAATTTCAGCTGCTTTCTTATACCAGCCTGAAACATAATCCATCTCTCCTATATTTTTCCATTTTGTGCCAAAAATAAAACGGAGATCTGCTCGCTGTTCATCATTCATCATATTAGCTCCTACAAAGGGAGGATTCCCCATAATGAAGTCGTAAAATACATAATAGCCTGGAGTCCTCGGCGCTTCTGAATAGGTGAGTAATTCCACATTGGGTCTTACGACTTCTCTATTTATGACTTCCGGAACGAAATCAGGTTGTGGTATCGATGTTGGTATGGCTTTTGGTGGTAACGATTGAGGTAATCCATCCTTGCATTCAATTACATTCCACTCCATCCTCAGCGCATTACCCTCGCGAATGTTGTGATAGCTCTTCAACGGCAGGAAATCAATGTCTTGATGCACAATCTTCTCCGTCTCTGCCAGCATTTGAGCTTCTGAAATCCAAAGGGCAGTAGTAGCAACAGTAACGGCAAAGTCGTTAATCTCTATTCCATAAAACTGTTGGATGCTAACCTTGATGGGATTGACAAAGGCACCCATCATCGTTTGGCCATGATACATCTCACGAATAGCTTCGTTTTCCAAGCGACGTAATGACAGATAAGTTTCTGTGAGGAAGTTTCCAGAGCCACATGCAGGGTCAAGGAAGGTAAGCGACGAGAGTTTCATTTGATAGTCGCTGAGTTTGCGTTTGCGCTGTTTTTCTACCTTTTCTTCCAAAATATCATCAAGTTCACGACGCAAGTCGTTCAAGAATAGCGGGTCAATGACCTTATGGATATTCTCAATCGAAGTATAATGCATTCCACCACTACGACGTGTCTCTGGATTCAGCGTACTTTCAAATACCGCACCAAAGATGGTAGGAGAAATCTCGCTCCAATCAAAATCAAGACTGGCATTCTGCAAAAGCGTCTGCTTTAATTCTTCTGTGAATTGGGGTATCTCGATTTCTTCTTCGAACAGGCCACCATTGGTATATGGGAATGCTTTTAGGTCATCTTTCAAATATTTGCTGCGCTTATCCAACGGCGTGTTCAATACATCGAACAAACGAATAAGCGCATTACGCAAGTCCTCTGCATCATAGCGTACCAAATAATCATGGAACTGGTCGTGAGTAAACACCCCTGCATCCTCAGCATAAAGACAGAACACGATACGTACACAGAGAATATTGAGCCAACGCAGGGCTTCAGGCGAATTGTCATCATATTGCTTTAGCAGGGCTTCGTATATTTTGCCAACAATTTCGCCTGCTAGAATAGAAACTTCCATCTCTTTCGATAGGTGTTCATTCTTCGCATCAACGAGGAATTGCAGACGGTAATATTCCTTGCCCAGATTCTCTAACAATATCTGTTCAGGCTCTCCATTAGGCTGCTCCATATCATAGACAAGAAACTCCTTGAAGTTGCAGGTCACTATCCATCGAGGATGCTCTGACACAGGAAGACTGACAACATAGCGACGTGCCTGTTGGAAAGGATTTAGCAATGAACCATCGCTTTGCTTAATGGGGGCACGCAAATCCTTGTCTATTGACTTTTGTTCGATAAGTACACGCGTGGAACGAATACGACCATCAACAAAATTGGAAGCATCTACCTTTTGATGATCTTCAAAAGTAATAAAACCATTTGATGGTGTCTCGATACCATATACATTTGTCAGCAAGTCAATCCAGAAAGGTTGTGATTCGCCCCTCTCGTAACCTCTGCCTTTCCAGCGTTCTGCAAATTCCGTTGCAGCTATTGCTATTTGTTTTTCTGTCTTCATAGATTACTATATTTCTGCAAAGTTACATATTATTTCTGAAACAAAGAAAAATTGTTCCAAAAATTTTTGGATTGTTGCTGAGTTTGCTCTCCTATTCTTTTGACTTATAACATAAGAAAACATATCAGAGTTGCTTTCCTTAGTCCGTCCTTACGGACTCAGAATCCGAAGCCTGCGGACTGAGAGTCTGAAGCCGTCGGACTAAACACAAGTCATTGAAACCATCATAAACGCGAAAAAAAGGAATTTCGAAAATGTCCCTCACTTTTTCACATCGCAGGCCTCAAAGGCCGATGTATAAAGGGCTGAGGGCACGTGAGGGATATCCGTTCTCTCTCCCGTCTCCCTCCCGTTTTTATCTTCGAACCCTCCCATCATTTCTTGGCCAAATTGTCAACCCGTATAGGAATAAAATCATTCTCCAGTTTTTTTCGAAGGAGCCAATGTGACCCCAAAAGTGAGGGTGACGTGAGGGACATTAAAAGTCCCTCCCGTGTCTCAAACGACCTATACATAAGGCTTTGAAGGGGGTAATGTGAATAAGTGAGGGTAAAATCAAGTCGTTCGTAGAAATAAAGCCAGAGTATTGAAAATTACTACGGGAGTATTGGAAAATAAAGCGTACTTATTGCACAAGAAGCGCCGCTTATCGCTCGTGGGCCGTAAGAGAGGCTTCGACCACTTTTGCTACCATTAATATTTGCAATTGTGGGTATTAATGCATCATTTTTTCCTCGAAATATTTGGATTCGCCTTAAAAATGTTGTACCTTTGCATGCTGTATGAAAAGGCTTTTAAATGACATAGTGAAAGGATACAAAAAAGCGATACAGATACAGATGACACACTTAATTTTGTAAACCCCTCGCGTACCGCACGCGCACGCGGTACGCGTAAAAGTTACATTTTTATCTGTTATCTGTGTATGTGTATTTGTATGATATGTCACTTTAGACTTGTTCCGATGATGGTTTAGAGTTGTTTCGCAGTCATCTACGAGGTGTTCCGCAGTCACTTTACCCCTGTAAAGTAACATCGGAACAGTTGCAAAGTGACTCATCTTCAGGGCGAAAGTAACGTTGGCACGACCCGAAAGTGACATATCAAAAAAAAAGTTATAAAAGAAAAGAATAATTTGAACCGTTTCCCCGAACATGTCATGATGTAAATGCCAGAAGACTTTTGGTTTAATTTGAGACCCGACAATCATTTTTTTTGTTTTTTGTTGTCAATATAGAAATAAATGCTTATATTTGCGAACGATATCGGGTGAACCCTGATTGAAGTGGTAATAAGGATTTTCTAAATAACTAACAAAACTATCAATTATGAAAAAACTTTATCTATTTGCAGGCATGGCATTGATGGCCGTTATGATGGCTTTTGTTACGAGTTCGTGTAGCAATTTACCTATTCCTATGCTAACGGAAAACTCACCGTTAAATGGAGTCTTAACGACATAGAGGTCGTTGAAGTTGTGAGCCTGACAAAGACGCAAATGGTATTGAAGGGCTTTCCTGATAAAGGAACAAGCACTTTCTATATCATGACACAAGATATGCAGAACCTACTCAATAGTCTTTAATTGTTCCTATCTTTAGATGATTATCAAAAACATAAAAACTTATGAAAAAGAACTATTTCAAATCGGTAGCCCTTGTGGCAGTAGTAGCCCTTTCGGGCTTGGTGTTAATCAGTTGTGGTAGTGGCGGTGGAAGCTCAAAGAGTAACGTTCCGACTGATGGTCCTTTAGGCGAAGCGCCTCTTCTGATAGCACAGTATTATGGTACGGAGTCCTCGACTGAAGGTGTTAAGAGTCTCAGCGAACTAACAGATGCGATAAAAGCAGCTGTAGAAAAAGTGAAGGGTAACGAAATTGCCCTTGAAGTAGACGAAAATCTACCGTTTAAGGCTAATGGGAGTCTGAAGGTTTCAGAGTGTAATAATCCTATTGAGATTGCGTGTTATGCCGACGCCGAAGAGTTAGGAAAAACTGGCGCAACTACTACTGCATATATTGTCTTTGACAAGAATGGCGAGGTGATTTCGGTGGAAAGCGGAGAAACTACAGATAACTGCTTTAATTCATATACAAAGAAGATCAAGGTCACGTTTAGATTGCAACCCTATAATGCCACACGTTATGCAAATGTAGGCAAAGTTGCTATCATATTGCAAGATAGCGAGGCATATAAGAAGGCTGCCGATCAACTGAAGGCGCTTCAAGAAGATTTTATTTCTAAAAAGCAGAAATAAAAATATGATCATGAATAATTTGGAAGTCTCAGCAAAAATTCCTATATTTGCCGATGGAAACTTAAAACGATGAGGATATGAAAAAAACAATGATGATTCTGTTGGCCATGATGCTTCCCATGCTGATGACGGCTCAGGCCAAACAACAAACTTCAAACAACGTTAAGGTACTGAAGACGGAGTATGCTGGTATGGATGTTGACGAGGAAGGTTGGTGGAGATCAAAACATCTTTGATATTCTCGATTTCTAATGTGCCAATAGAAAATAAAAATCTCGCTATAAGCATGACGCCTATAGCGAGATTATTTTTACGTCGAAAGATTAGTCTTCTTCCTTGGGCAGTTCGTTCTTCGTCAGCTTACCCTTCAAGGCGGTGAGGCCAACGATGCCATCAGGATTGTAGATGACAAATTCGCCATCGCCAGTTTGAATCCACAGGTTGCTGGCAGAATCGGTAAAGACCTTGGTGAAGCCCTCTATCTTCTTCGTTTCCACAATACCCGTCCACTTGTCTGGCTGACCAATGCCTGTATCGATGTTCTTTAGGATTGTGGGCTGACCTGTGAAGTCCTTATTGTCCCAAACGTAGAACTTTTTTTCGTAGTTGTCCGTCTGTCCGATAACATGGTTCTTGCCCATAGCTGCAATATGCACGAACTTCTTGTTTTCGCCAGGCAGCGTATAGGCTTCCTGCCAGGCAATCTTGTCAGTACGCGTCTTCAGCACCTGCTCGCCAAAACCAGCATAGAGCATTGTGTCTGCACGATAGTAGATGACATCGGTAGCCTCGCCACCGCCACCATTGCCAATCTTCTTGATATTGTATTCATCGACATTCTGAAGGTTGGTCTTATTCATTGATTCGATGTTGGGAGCAGGGATCAGCTGTGGCTTAATGAACATCAGCGCAAAAGGACAGCCCTTGACGATGGTACCGTTGTCGAGGAAGAGAACGCTGGCATCCGTCTTAAGAATGCCTGCTCCACAATGGCGCACCACCATTTTCTTCTCCAAATCATAAGCCACGACATCGTCGCCAACCAACGCAATCTGCTTGCCATCAGGCGAACCGATAATCCTGTCGCCACGATTGCCAAAGATCAGGTGGCCTTTATACTGCTCACTTTGGGGCAGTATCATCTCTGAAGTGTTTACATCAGTACCGTTGAAGCGGATAATGCCCTTGTTCTCGATGCGCATAAAGACATCCTTACCGTTACTGCCCGCACTACAGATTTGAGGACGTGCACGCTTCTTCTTGGGTACGACGATGCGGATATCGCCCGTCTTCTTGTCGATAGCTCGAAAGGTATTTTCACCATAGGTCGTGCCTAGGAAATAGATGTTGTTTTCGTCCTCGAAGACGTCATGTTTCATCCATTCGTCGAACTGCACAATGGCAAAGTTGTTGTTCACCTTTTGTGTAGCTTTCTGGGCAGGTTTCTTAGCCGTTGTAGCTGCCTTGGCGCCTGCAGGGCGACGTTTTGCCTGTGCCTGCATCAGCATGGGCACCATGAAGGCCAGTAATAGAATCGTGATCTTTTTCATAAGCGTTCGTATTAAATAAGTAGTTATTGTATCATTCTTGGGGCAAAGATACGAATAAGTGAGTAAAAAAACAAATAATATTTAAGTTTTTTGTACAAATTACTAATTAATTCGTACCTTTGCAGTCAAATTTAGAAAACAAGGTAGAAAATGACATTATATCCCAAACTGATTATGGATGCGCTGGCAACGGTGACGTATGCTGGCACGAAGAAAAACTTGGTAGAAAGTGAAATGGTGGCAGACCAGCCAACAGTAGCCCCCCTCAATCCCCCCGAAGGAGGGATGAACTGGAAGGTTAGTGTGGTACTGGAGTTCCCACGCGATACGGACCCGTTCCTCAAATCGACAGTAAAGGCTGCAGAGGCTGCCATCAAATACCACTGCGGCAAGGACGTTGAGGTGGAAATACAGACAGAATTCAAGTCGAAGCCACGCCCTGAAGTTGGCAAACTGCTGCCTGAGGTCAAGAATATCATTGCCGTAAGCAGTGGTAAAGGCGGTGTAGGCAAATCGACCGTTTCAGCCAACTTAGCCATCGCTTTGGCACGTTTGGGCTATAAAGTCGGTTTGCTGGATTGCGACATCTTCGGTCCCTCTATGCCCAAGATGTTCAACGCTGAGGATGCACGTCCGTACGCCGTTGAGGTAGATGGTCGCCAACTCATTGAACCCATCGAGGCATACGGCGTCAAGATGCTGTCCATAGGTTTCTTCGTCAGTCCTGATACGGCAACACTATGGCGTGGCGGTATGGCAACAAACGCACTGAAGCAGCTGATAGCCGATGCCAACTGGGGCGAACTGGATTATTTTATTCTCGACACACCTCCAGGCACTAGCGACATCCACCTTACCCTACTCCAGACATTAGGTATTACGGGCGCTGTCATCGTGTCGACACCTCAGCAGGTAGCCTTGGCCGATGCACGCAAGGGTATCGACATGTATCGAAACGAGAAGGTGAACGTGCCCATCCTCGGACTGATAGAGAATATGGCATGGTTTACGCCTGCCGAACTGCCTGAGAACAAATACTACATCTTTGGCAAGGAAGGTTGCAAGAAACTGGCGGAAGAGATGAATGTGCCTTTGTTGGCTCAGATTCCATTGGTACAGAGCATCTGCGAGAGTGGCGATGCGGGTGAACCGGCTGCCACGAGCAGCGAGACCGCCACAGGATTGGCCTTTATCAATCTGGCACAAGCCGTAGTCACTGTTGTCAACAAACGCAACCGTGAACTGCCTAAGACGAAGATTGTGGGTGTTAAGTAAGATGGATGAGGGATGAGGGAAGATGGATGAGGGAAGGATTATGAGTCGGCTACCTTTTCCATACGTGCCTCCCTATTATGCTTCAGGAACATCAGGCGTTCCTTGGCATAACGGCGGGCACGTAATATCTGATAACGATATACCGCCACAGCCAATAGGAAATAGGCTCCAGCCTGAATCCAAAGGATGCGATATTCCGTCAGCACGTCGTAGAGTGTAGCCCCCATAGAATTCATGCGGACGTATGCGCGTGCACCAAACGTGCTGGGGAACAGCCATGACACGCCCTGAAGCCAACTTGGGATATTGCTTTGTGGCCATGAGATACCCGTCAGGAACAACATGGGTACGGAGGCAAAGACCATGAGCAGCATGACGTTCTCGCGATACTTGACGAGACACGACACCACAATGCCAAAGAAGATACATGCCAGCGTATAAGGCAACATGATGGTCAATAGCGACTGCCACGTTGCCAACTGTGGGAAATGGAACAATCGTGGAACGCCAGCCACCAGCCAAGCACCCATGACGGCATATATCATCAAGTAAACCAGCGACTTGCCAAAAACTATGGCAAACGACGACTCATAGCGTTTGTCGCCAACGGGCACCAGCGCCCCAAGCGGGTTCTCCTCACGGGCTGTACCAGCAGAAAGTCCGATGCCAAGTGCCAGCGTCTGCTGTAATATCAGTATCAGCACAGCAGGCAGAACGAACGAGCCATAGCCTCCCTTCGGATTGAATATAGCCACATCCTCATAGTCGAGTGGACGAGCTGAAATGGCCTCTTCGCGACTGGTATAGAGTCCACTCATCTTTGTCTGTATGTCCTTGCCCATATCCATGGATACCAGCATGGATGTCTGGTAGATGGCCTTATACGTGAGCATCAGACTCATGTCGCAATAGACACTGATAATGCCCTGCTTCATACGCAGGATATTGTTTTCGAAATCAGGTGGAATAAAATAGATGCCTTTTACCAGCTGACGACTGACCAGCGAGATACCCTCGTCCAAATCCTGGGCATAGTAGGCCACACGTACGTCGGGTGACGCATCACACTTACGGACGAACTCACGAGACAGACCCGTGTTCGACATATCGACCACACAGACAGGCACCTCACGGACGGTTTCGTTGTTATATATCCAGGAATACAACAGCGGATAGGCAATGGGCACCACGAAGAAGAAGATAAGAATACCCTCATCCTTCACCACCTGTTGCATCTCACGTCGCCAGATATAGCAGACGTGCTGCAGGTCCTCGTATATCTTATGGAATATAGACATAGGTGAGCATTGCATTTTTAATCTTCTTGACTACCATCCACGGCAACAGCATAAAGCCAGCCAAGGCTGCAAAGTGGAACCACGACTCGATAAGCGGGAAACCGTTGAATACACAAGTCTGGTAAATCATGTAATAGTGGCGCAGGGGGAACAGCCACGACAGCGACTGCAACGGGCGGTCCATTCCCATGACGGGGAAGGCAGAACCTGCCATCGAGATGCTGAGCACAGCCCACAGTGAGCAAACACTCATCGACATTCTAAGCGAAGGCAGCAAACCAAAGGCAAAGACGCCAAAGCCCTGAGATGCCAACACCTGCATCAGGCCCAACAGCACCAACATCCAAGGACTACCTAAGTGAGGGAATCCCAGATAATAGAACACATAGTATTGATAGCTATAGACAACAGCCAACCAGATAATGGCTTGTGGCAGAAGCTTGCCTATCAGTGCTACCGTAATATTATTATCAGCCATTTCCAACCACTGTTTCGAGACATTGAACTTCAGTTCGGTACCCAGCGAATAGGCAGTGATCAGAAAGATGAACAGCATCATCATACCAGGCACAATCATTGTGGAAAGATAGGAGTTATAGCTGGTCCATGGATTCGCAATCTGATGCAAGTCTATCTTGATAGGTTGCAGGAAAGTCTGTATCTGGTCAGGCGTAAACCCCTTGGCACGCATGGTAGCTTGCCCCACTGCAGCAGAGCCAAGCGTGGAAATCGTCTTCAGGTCTCGCATCAACAAGGCGCCTGCAGCCAATGTGGTGTTCGAATAATAATACGATATCTTGGGTTGGCGTGACGCCAGCAGTTTCTCTGTCGTTCCCTTAGGGAAATACAGGAAACCGTATATCTCGTTGTTCTGAATAGCTTTGCGAGCCTCGGCAACAGTGGCATAACTATGCGTGATGCGCGACATCTGGAAAGCATCAAGACGGCGAATCAATGCGCGTGTAGTTGTGGTATTGTCAACATCCACAATACCTATTGGCATCTCTGTAGGCAGTCCGTCATCCATCAATGAGGTGAAGAAAAACATCACCATCAACGGAAATACAACCATACAGCCGGGGTAGATAATATGCTTGCGCATAGTTAACAACTCGCGCAACATGATATTGTATATCTGCCTCAGTTGCTTCATTGCAGACTACTGCTTCAGTATCAGCGACATACCTGGGCGCAAACCTTCAACATTTTCTACAGGACGGGCTTTCACTTCGAAAGTCTTCAAATCATACTGACCATTGGCCTTGGTAGCCTTCCAAACGGCGTATGTTCCCTGATCCTTCATATAGTAGACCTTCATCTTGACGGACTTGTTGAAGGCTGGCACAAAAGCATCTACCACAGTACCTACAGTCATCGAACCCAACTGGTCTTCACGAACGTTGAAAGCACCCCACATATCCTTCATCAGCGAGATGGTCATAATAGGCGAGCCTGTACCGACAAGTTCTCCCACCTTGGGATAGATATCGCTCACTTCGCCTTCCATCTGAGCCACCTGCACCGTCTCATGGATATACGAATTAACCTCCTGAACAGCACCACGGGCACGGTTCACTTGTGCTGCTGCTGCCAGTTTATCTTCACGACGGGCACCATTCTGAGCCATCTCATACTGACTCTTGGCAGCCTTCTCCTGAGCCTCCATAGCCTTGTAGTTGGCATAGACTTCATCGCGCTTCTGGGCACTCATCACACCCTCATCGAACAGGCGCTGCACACGGTTATACGACTTCTCGGCAATCTCAAGACCTGCCTTGGCCTGCTGCCATAGCTGGTAAGCGCCTTGTATCTGCTCCTGACGGGCACCGTTCTGCGCCTTCAGTTCCAAAGCGGCAGCAGCACTCTCGGCACCACGGGCCTGTTCCATTTTGGCACGTACCTCTGGCGCATCGAGAATGGCCAGCGTATCGCCAACCTTCACATAGTCGCCTTCTTTCACACGAATCTCCAAGATTCGTCCTGGCACCTTGCTTGATACACGGTACTCACTTACTTCCACTTGACCTTGCATCAGTTCTGGGTCACGACCCAAGGCAAAGAAACCAATCAAGGCCACCAAAACCACCACTGCAGCAAAGCCCACAATGGCTAATAGGATATTGTTGTGTTGCGATTTTGCAGACATAATTGCCTTATCAATTCTCCATTTCAACAGAACGCGAACCAATCTCGTGTCCGTCAGCAATAACTTGAATAGTATATCTTCCCTCAATCAGCGAGGTCTTGGGGACAAACATCTCCATCAACTTCTCCTGACCTGTGTACTCCACATCCTGCTTGGCAGTATAAGCCACCTGTGCACCTTCCATCGTACAAGTACCACCACCATTGATGACCTCGCCAGAAGGATTGATGACGCGGATATAAATAGTACGCATACCATTGGCAGCCGTAGCATTACGACTAAGCACGAAACGCACCTTCAGCGTACCCTTCTTGTCAATCTGATGAGGATGTTTGGTCTGTTCCTTGCCCTTCTTGTCGAGCATGATGACATTAATGCTGGCAGCATTCAACTGCGAAGCAATAGCCACCTTCTCAGACAGGGTCATATTGTTCGATGTCAGCTGCATATTCTGCTGGTTGCTCTCAGCCAACTCAGAGCGGACGCGATTGTTCTCGTCCATCAGCTCGGCATTCAACTGGTTCAGCGAGTCAATCTGTAGCACGTAGCTACGCAGAATGGCACGCACCGTAGCCAGTTCCTTCTTCAGACGGGTAATTTCTGCTGCATCATTGGCCTTCGTACGACGCAACTCTTCCAACAGTTCCTGAGTACGCTGCTGTTCACGTCCTAACTGCTCAACGATAGAGTCGTTGTTGATGCGCGTCTGCATCTCTTTGTATTGGTTAGCAAACTGCTGATACTCGTTCTCCATCTCCTTTTTGTCAAGGGCGGCGAGTTCCTGCATATCCTTGTTAACTTGTTTCTGCTCGTTTAAGTTATAGCCCAGATAGGCGACACCTGCCAAGAGTAGCACAATAACGGCGACCAACGGGACAATTACTTTCTTATTCATACCTTATATTATTATAACGATAATTATCAAAATCGCTGCAAAGATAATTTTTTTCCACGAAACGACAAAGAAAAAAAATATTTTTTGCATTTTCGTGCTTGTTTTTAAGAAATAATTCACTATCTTTTACTACGTAGAAGATACTCTCGCTCAAAAAAACACAAATAAATTTGTTTTTTTACTCGCTTATTCGTATCTTTGCCACATCATAACGTAAAACTGATGCTATGAATCGGAAAAATGTCCTGTATCGCATATACGACCTATACGTCGATGGTTTTCGTTCCATGACACTGGGGCGAACGCTGTGGGCTATCATCCTCATCAAGCTTTTCATCATTTTCGTTATCCTCAAACTGTTCTTCTTCCCTAATTTCATCAAGGAGCATGCTTCAGAGGGCGAGGAATCGGAATTCGTAGCAACTCAAATCTTAAATCAACAATAGTATGACAACAGACCTGTTTCTAAACATCGATGCCAGTACCGTCAACTGGGCAAGGGCACAATTCGCACTGACAGCCATCTATCACTGGCTGTTTGTGCCACTGACCCTCGGACTGGCAGTCATCATGGGCATCTGCGAGACCTGTTGGTATCGCACGCGTGACACATTCTGGCGCGATACTGCGCAGTTTTGGCAAAAACTATTCGGTATTAATTTCGCCATGGGTATTGCCACTGGTATCATTCTCGAATTCGAGTTTGGCACCAACTGGTCTAATTACTCGTGGTTCGTAGGCGATATTTTCGGAGCGCCGTTGGCTATAGAAGGTATCGTGGCCTTCTTTATGGAGTCCACCTTCGTGGCTGTGATGTATTTTGGATGGAAAAAGGTGTCGCCGGGTTTCCACCTGGCTTCCACCTGGCTCACTGGCTTGGGTGCAACCATTTCTGCCTGGTGGATTCTGGTGGCAAACGCCTGGATGCAGTACCCTGTGGGCTGTGAGTTCAATCCCGACACGATGCGCAACGAGATGGTATCGTTTCTCGACGTAGCCCTCTCGTCCTTCGCTATCGACAAGTTCTGCCACACCGTCATCTCTGCCTGGATCATCGGTGCCGTATTTGTCGTTGCCGTATCGTGCTGGTATCTGATGAAGAAGCGCGAGACCAAGTTGGCTACGGAGAGTATCAAGATTGCGGCCATCGTAGGTTTAGTAGCCTCATTGGGTGCCGCCATGACGGGCCATAAGTCAGCACAAAGCGTATCAAAGGTACAGCCCATGAAACTGGCTGCTATGGAGGCTCTATACGAAGGCGGACCAGAACAAGGGCTGGCCATTATTCCCGGTGTGAAAGTACCCTACGCACTGAGCTTCATGGCTACTAACGATTTTGCAGGCTATGTTCCTGGCATCAACGATATTCTGAATGGCTATGCCAAGTCTGACGGAACCCTTGAGCCTTCTGTCGATGAGAAGATTCAACGCGGCAAACAGGCCATCACGGCTCTTGCTAACTATCGCAAGGCGAAAAAAGAAGGAGCCGATCCTGCTCTGCTCAACGGATACCTCACAACTATCAATTCCAACATGAAGTATTTCGGCTATGGTTACGTCAAGGACAAGAACGACGTCGTACCACCCGTATGGATTAACTTCTGGGCTTTCCGCATTATGGTGGGTCTGGGCTGTTTGTTCATTCTGTTCTTTGCAGTCATTCTGGCTGTCACCTACAAGTTCCCCAAAGCTTTGTTACAGAAATACGACATTACCACCCTACCCGACTGGCATTATTGGGTGGCTATCTTATTAGTACCGTTGGCGTACATCGCCTCTGAAAGCGGCTGGTTAGTTGCTGAGTTCGGACGTCAGCCATGGACCATTCAAGACATGCTACCCACATGGGTGGCCGTCAGCGATGTCGAAGGCTTCAGCGTTGCCTTGACGTTCTTCCTGTTCCTCTTCCTGTTCACGCTCATGCTTTGCGTGGAAATCAGCATTCTGCTCAAGCAAATCAAAAAAGGTCCGGAAATGAGTAATCATAATTCCTAATTACTAATTACTAATTGCTAATTGATTATGACATATAGTTTTTTGCAGCACTACTGGTGGTTCTTAGTATCACTATTAGGAGCGTTATTAGTTTTCCTGATGTTTGTGCAGGGTGCAAACTCCATGGTACGCACCTTAGGTTATACGGAAGAAGGGCGTCGGCTGATTATCAACTCGACTGGACGCAAATGGGAATTCACGTTCACTACACTGGTTACCTTTGGCGGAGCTTTCTTTGCTTCGTTCCCCCTGTTCTACAGTACTTCGTTTGGTGGTGCTTACTGGCTTTGGATGATCATCCTCTTTACTTTCGTGTTGCAGGCCGTCAGCTACGAGTTCCAGAACAAGTTAGGCAATCTGCTTGGTGCCAAGTCCTTCCAGATATTTCTTGCCATCAACGGCTTTGCAGGTCCACTGCTTTTAGGCGGTGCCGTAGCCACCTTCTTCGAGGGCAGCAACTTCATCGTCATGAAGGACAACCTCATCGATGCGCAGTCGTTTACCCCCGTCATCTCGCATTGGGCGAATGCCTCGCATGGTCTCGATGCACTGCTCAATCCCTGGGTACTGGTGTTCGGACTGGCTGTCATGTTCCTGGCTCGCGTGTTGGGCACCTTATATATTATTAATAATGTGAACAACGACGACATCCGTTCGCGCGCAGGCTTCCAGCTGTTAGCCTCGTCAATGGCCTTCGTGGTTCTGTTCGTCGTTTATCTGATTCACCTGTTGCTGAAGGACGGCTATGCCTATACTGCAGACGGTACCATCGTCATCGAGCCCTACAAATACCTGCACAACTTCCTCGATATGTGGTACTTGCTCATCGTGCTGCTGTTTGGTGTTGTGCTGGTGCTCTTCGCCATCGGTCGCAGCTTCGCTGACAAGAAGTGGATATGGGGCATCTGGCCTGCTGGCATTGGCGTCGTGATGGTCGTACTCTCGCTGCTGCTCTGTGCTGGATGGAACAACACAGCCTACTACCCTTCTGCTGCCGACCTACAGTCGTCGCTCACCATTCAGAATTCGTGTTCCAGCGAGTTCACGCTTACCACAATGGCCATTGTCAGCATCCTCATACCGTTTGTGCTGGCATATATCTGGCATGCATGGTGGTCTATCGACCAGAAAAAGCTCGACTTGAAGGAAATAGCTGACGACCATGCATATTGAGTCAGTCAAAAAACGCGGAAGGGTTCAGCCTTTCCGCGTTTTTTCCATGCCCTTGGCAACAGCTTTCCATAGGGTATCATGTATCATATTTCGTAACCTGCTGATTTCTAACTGAATCTGTTTTCATGTTACTTGTACCTTTTCCATAGGTAACTGATTCAACAATAGAAAATAATTCGTAACTTTGCATCGAGAATGAACAACTATGCATACGAAGACGTTGTACATATTCATTTTAGGCGTTCTGCTAATGGCTTGCAGTCAGCAGGAGTCTAATCCACAGACAGCAGCAAGTTGTCTGGAGGAAGCGGAGGCTGCTTTGGCTAACGACAGCACCCGCTTGGGTGAGACCTTGCTACGAAAGACCATACAATTGGCTGAAGCATCTGAGGATTGGCACACCGATTATATTGCACACCAGCGATTGGCAGAGGCTTTGTCGCAGAGCAACCCTAAAGAGGCCTTGCGACTGATGAAGCAAGCTCTGACCATCTACGAGCAGCATCCTGACGATGAGCACAATTACGTCATCCTGCTAGACTATGCAGGCACCTTCGCTTCACAAGTAGCTTATATCAACGAGGGGGCATACGACGAGGCACTCGACTACATCCACCATGCCTACGACATCGCCAAGAAAAACCAGATGACCGACATGATGTGTCAGACGCTGACCAGTCTTGCTAACATTGCCTGGGCAAAGGAGGACTTCCGTCAGTCACTGGACTATGCTCATCAGGCTGAACTCGTGGCAACAGACGAGCTGCGACCGGGCACATTGCAGGTACTTGCCCGCAGTTACCTCAGCCTCAACATGCTCGACTCAGCAGAAACCGTCTATCGGAAGATTAATCCTGGCGACGACGTCCATCTGGCATACATCGTACAGAGCAACCTCGCCAAGATTGCGCTTCGACGCATGGGGGCCACACAAGTGGAAGACAGTGTGGCTGAAGCCTTCGACAAAGTGGAGGACATCTACTATAAGGCACTTGAGCAGAAAGACGAGTACTACCAGGAGACGCTGCGACAGGAAATGGAGAACCAGCAACTGGAGTACCATTCAAAGATGTACGCACGTACATTATTTATTATCGTTATTGCCTCGCTCATTGTCATCTCAGCAATGGTGCTGGTAATTCGCTACAGGTTACAGGCACAGCGTCAGACGCACCGTCAACTTCAACAAGAGGCAGAACACCAAAAAGCTCTACTGCATCAGGCCAACCAGGTGGTGGCATTCCTACAGAACTTCATCCTTGAACGTACGGAGGTCATGAAGAAACTGAACCAAAGTGGCGATTCGCTCATCTATCTCAGTCCGCACGAATGGAGCGAGATAGAGCGTACGCTCGATGCCATCGACAATAATCGCTTTGCCAACCTTCGCAAGCAGTACCCCAATATGCAAGAGGACGACATCCGCCTGTGTCTGCTCACCCGTCTGGGCATCAGCAATCGCACCATCGGCAACATCTATTGCATCTCCATCTCTGCCGTCCAGCATCGCAAGCTCAAACTAAAAAAGGACGTGTTTGGAGAAAGCAACCCAGACATCACCCTCGAACAGATATTAACGAAATAACAAAAAACAAAAAGATATGAAACGTACATTATTATTTATTGCGTGCTTGCTGGCATCATTGGCTATGTCGGCTCAAGAGTATTTCCCCGAAGGAACTAAGTGGACAGAGATCAGGCTTGATACCCTGAAATATGACAGCTGGTATTCAAAGGTTGGCAATGAATGGGTGCCGAACTTCGAGACGATAGAGTACTATGTAAAGGGGGAATATAAAACGGAGTATGGTAAGAGATTTAAATGTGTCTATACCAATGGTCCAGAATGGACAGACTCTCTCACAGTTTTGCTACAAGAAGAAGGCGATGCAGAGTATGTTAAAAGCAATAGCGTTATGGTTTCAGTGTTATACAGCTATGACGGAGGTTATTTTCCATCTTGGCCGGGCGAGGCATACCAGTTTGATTGGAGCGTTGGAAAAGGGCTTTATTTTCAGGACATACTTTATTCAAATACGACGTCCATTGGCCAAAGGTATAACTACTATGGCATCATAGACGAAATAAAGGAAGGCTACTTTGGAGGTGTAAGACCACTGAAGTACGTGGATTTGGATGGTAAAGCTCCTGCTGATAAGCCGAGTTACCCAACATATTATAATGATACAAAAGGTGGACGCATGATTCAAGGCATAGGCATCACGGAATGGAATGACGGCGAGTGTTTATTCGGACCACCAGATCCGTATTTTGCTTCAACAGGGGAAATGGGTAAGCGTCACTATCGCTCCATGCTCGTTCATTTCGAGCGCAATGGAGAAGTGCTTTATGATGTCTGGCCAGAAACCTCGCCACAAGAAGAGTACATACCTTTTGTAAAGGCTGGCAAGAAGTGGCATATAGTCCGTTCTGATTTCGACGAAGGTAGTCACTTCGAGCAATACACGTTAAGGAACGAAGAAGTGGTAAAGGATGGAAAGACTTACCTTAAGATGTATCGGACGGAGGATGGCTTGAACACGCTTTATGATGCAGGACTCTTGCGTGAGGAAGACCGCAAGGTGTATTTCTTCGACAATGATACGCAAAAGGAATATCTGATGTTCGACTATTCGCTGAAGGCAGGCGACACCTACGAAACCTATTCGCTTGACGAGCAGAAAATGGTTTCTTACAAAGTGATATCTGTTGGCGATTATAGGGAAGGGCCTGATATTGTCCGTTATAACTACAATCAAGCGGCAGATAGTATGGATATACATCAACGTTATCTACAGAAATGGATAGTCGCTCGCACAGATAAGGGTCTCGAAAAGACTTGGATAGAGGGCGTCGGCTCCCTTGAAGGACCTTTGGCAAACATCTATAATGAACGTCCCGTCTCTTCTATGAATTATCTGGCATACGTGGATGCCGGTTATGGCGATCTTTACTTGCCATTCTCGTTCCATGACACCATGAACAAGCAGGTACATGGATGCAACCTGCCAACAGGTGCAGAGAACAGAGAGGATGACGACACGAATCATCACCTTATCTACGAATTGGAAGGCAACCGCCTGCATGTC
>JAEEGJ010008699.1_pt1 | contig 27792 bp, 22 predicted proteins | sample 8958761 | NCBI WGS metagenome assembly JAEEGJ01 (sample SAMN16246546, study PRJNA631951) | gut metagenome | biome: gut microbiome; feature: rumen; material: RS-attached | host: Bos | place: Iran: Karaj | collected 2018-10 | reverse complement strand
CACTTCCGTTTTCAAAAGCATCCCAGTCAAATTCCTGAAGGGGAGCTACATTCTTTAAATCTTCCATTAGTTAAATTTTGAAACTAAGATAAAGTTAGACAATATGTTGTAAACACATGCCAAGGCCACTGGGGCGCTTAGCGGGCGCAAAGATAGCACTTTATTATTTAAATAAAGCGAAATCAGTTCAAAAATTAAAGTAAATCTGCAGGATACGCTCAGAATCCAGAATCCAGGATGTAGGGTACACCGGCCGATGTGATGCCTGCAGCCTCGACGCTGAAACGCTTGGTGATGGAGTTGTTGTAGAACTCCACCTGAGCCTTGCCGTTCTCATCGGTTATGACATTGGGGTTCCAATAGAGGGTGCGCCGGTAATCGACATCACCGAAAATGGGACCCTCGGGGTACTCCGGTGAGTAGAACATGTGGGGTCTTGAATAACCGTCAACGGTGGTTATGCGCTTGTTTATCTTGAAGATATCATCGCGGGTGCTCAGTTCGGCTTCATCCTTGATCTGAATATCTACCAGCATCAGTCGCTTGTAAAGGTCCTCTCCGAATATCTCCTGTATTGTTGAGTTCAGATAATCCTGATAGAGAGAGCATTGCGTCAGAATGTTCATCAGGAACATGGGCCTGTCAAATACAATGATGCTCTTTATGTCCTTGGTGTCGATAGCGCCGGGCGTTCCGTATACACCCTGATATAGATACTTTTGGTTGTTGTGGATGTAGAAGAACGGCTCCCATCCGTTTATTGAGCCTATACCGGGGCCGCTGTCGCTGAGCACCACCTCATAGCCCTTGTCAAGAAGATAACCCATCAGGTCTGTCGTGTAGTCACCCTTGTCAAGTTCTATCTCCACGTCCTTGGCTACGTCAAAGGCAGTGAAGGTGAAGTAGTCTATGTACATGCGATCCTCTTCTATGTCCACATCGGGCAGCAGGAATCCGGTCTCGATATTGATGACGGTGGGATAGGGATTATCCTCTTCCTCAGTCTTGGCTTTCTTCTTTGAGTTGTTGCCCTTGATTCCGGTAAACACCAGTTCACCCGGAGTGTAGGCCCTTGGTGAGGGCGATGTGGGGCGGTCTATCTGGATTCTTGCGCTGGTTCCGATAAGACGTTCGCGGTCCGTTTGGGCATTGATGGTGAACTTGGCCTTATCATAGAACTCGACTCCTATGTCAAAGCCGAAATAACCCATAGTGTCGGTCTTATAGTAGTAAACTTCAGTCTGTGACCTGTCTTGAGGAACCAGAGCCGCGCTCACTTCAACATCTTTCATCTTTTTTTTGCCCGATGAGTTGAGTATCCAGCCGTTAAGGGTCAGGCTCTCTTCCATGCGGTGCCTTTCGGCGAATTTCTTCTGGCCGGTCATGATATCCCAGTCATATCGTTCCCAACCCTGTACAAGGCAGAGCAGGTCCAATGCCTGGTCGCGTTCGGGGGCATCGGAATCAAAATACCATGAGGGGTGTTCGATGAAACCCTTCAGGTCCGATGACAACAGCATTGATGTCCTCAGGTCATCGGTGTAGGCGTTGTTCTGAGTGCGTGAATCACGTACGGAGAGACAGAAACGGTCACGGAAGGGGTTGTCCTTCTCCGTAAGGGTGAAATCGAGCGTTATCTTCTCAAAGGGTCCGTAACTCTCCTTGTCGGTAGTCATCTCCAATATCGGGGCTTTGGTGACTTTGCTCCGATGATAGAAAGAACGGCTGGAGTAGTTGATTCCGTTCTTGTCGAACAGATATATGCGGCATACTCCTTCCGGCACTCCGTGCAGGGAGATTATGCGCTCGGCGGGAGCCTGGCCGCTCTCGATCGTTCCAAAGTCCATCAGCTCGCCGCGGCAGGTGAGTCCCAGACCCAGTGTCTTGCCGGACAGGCCCTGGGTCCCGTTTACCCTGACAATTATGCTGTCTGAACCCAGAGGATCCACCGTCATTACGTAACCGAAGGGTTCGGCCTGCGGAAGGTCAAACGAACGGGTTGTCCCGTCTACTGTAATCTGGACTTTGCTGCTTTTTTCCTTCGGTGTAAAGGTGAACCAGCCCATTCCATCATGAACGGTGCTGAATGTTATGTCCTTACCCTCAACCCGTCCTGTGGCATCTATGCCGAATCCGGTGTCATCAGTAATCTTAAAGGCTACGCGGCACTCCTTGTCCAAAATAAGATGACCACCCTCGGGGTAGAATGAGGCGTTTATCTTGCGCAGTTTCTCAGTCTTGGGGCGGAATTCGGGGGCATCGGACCTTTTTATGGTGATTACAGGACTTGACTCGTAATAGTTGCCCTCCTCCTTGGGCGGGTCATATACGGCCAGGACTCTGGAGAATATTATGTTTCTGTCAAAGTTGAGCATGTAACTGGTGTATGCACGGACCTCGTAGAAACCGCTGGGGTATTCCAGTACGCCGCGCTTCTCACGGGCCTGGGATGTGGAGCCGTCCAGCAGGGCGAATGATCCGTCAGCCTGGCCTGCCACTATCTTGAGTTTTTCCTGCTTGAGCACTACTCCTGTAGGTGAGAGCAGGTCAACATAGAGAACCTTGCTCTGGGCACGTCCCAGTGTTGAGGCGCTTGTTACGAACGCCTTGAACCAGATGGTCTCGCCGGTGTAGTAAGAAGTATTGTCAAACTGCAGATAAACTTTCTCCTGGGGGAAAAGAGAGTTGAACTGATGGATGTTGCCGGCATATTTCATCAGGGATTCAACGCTTGCAGACTGTCCCATGCAGGGGGCAACTGCAATCATCAGCGATAATATTATCAGGGAGAATCTGGTTAGCATAGTAGTCAAAAATAATATCGCAAAATTAGTAAAAAAGTAGATAAGTCATTAACTTTGTAGTCCGTTATGATATACGGATTTGACAACGACAAGTATCTGCGGATACAGTCCGAACACATCAAGGAGCGCATAGCTCAGTTCGGCGACAAACTTTATCTTGAGTTCGGAGGCAAGCTCTTCGACGACCACCACGCCAGCCGCGTTCTCCCCGGTTTCCAACCTGACAGTAAGTTGCGCATGCTCAACCAGCTGAGCGACTACGCTGAGATCATCATCGTAATCAGTGCAGTTGACATTGAGAAGAACAAGGTGCGCAGTGACCTGGGCATCACCTATGACATGGACGTTCTGCGTCTGCGTGAGGAGTTCCAGAGCCGCGGCCTTCTGGTAGGTTCGGTAGTTATCACACACTATAACGGACAGGCCAGTGCCGATGCTTTCCGCGAGCGCCTGAAACGTCTGGGTATTGTGACCTACGTCCACTACATCATTGAAGGTTACCCCAACAATGTGACTCTTATTGCTTCCGATGAGGGATTCGGCCGTAATGATTATGTCGTTACATCACGTCCTCTGGTCGTTGTCACAGCTCCCGGTCCCGGAAGCGGCAAGATGGCAGTCTGCCTGAGTCAGTTATATCAGGAGCAGAAACACGGAGTCAAGGCCGGTTACGCCAAGTTCGAGACATTCCCCATCTGGAACCTGCCATTGAACCATCCCGTAAACATAGCATATGAGGCCGCTACCGCTGACCTTGATGATGTGAACATGATTGACCCGTTCCATCTTGAGGCATACGGCAAGACTACCGTCAACTATAACCGCGACATTGAGATATTCCCCGTGCTGGATGCACTCTTCAAGGGAATCTATGGTGAGAATCCTTATAAGTCACCTACTGATATGGGCGTAAACATGGCCGGTTTCTGCATCAGTGATGATGAGGTTTGCTGCCGTGCCGCCAAGGATGAGGTGATACGCCGTTACTATACCGCCTTGGGTGATATGGCCAGCGGCAAGAACAGTGAGACTGAGGTTAACAAGATTGCCCTGCTCATGAACAAGGCAGGCATCACCACAGCCACACGCCGCACCACCGTTGCCGCCAAGGAGCGTCAGGAGGAGACCGGAGTACCTGCTGCAGCTATGGAGCTGTCCGATGGAACTATCATAACATCCAAGACTACATCTCTGCTTGGCCCGAGTGCCGCATTGATTCTCAATGCAACCAAGCATCTGGCCGGCATAGACCATAATGTCAAGCTCATTCCGCAGAACATGATTGAGCCTATCCAGAAGACCAAGGTCGATTACCTGCACGGTAACAACCCGCGTCTGCATACCGATGAGGTTCTGGTGGCTCTCTCCATTCTCAGCCAGCAGGATGACAACTGCCGCAAGGCGTTGGATATGCTGCCTGAGCTTCGCGGCTGTCAGGTTCACTGCACGGTATTGTTGAGTGAGGTGGACCGTAAGATATTCCGCAAACTGGGTGTGGGCCTGACCTGTGACCCTGTAAAGAAGAAATATTTTCCCAACGGCAAATAAGTATGGACCAGAAGGATGACCTGTTGACCGATGTGATGCAGGTGGCAACCGAGGCCGGGCACATAATGCTTGAGAACGGAGCCGAGATCTTCCGTGTGGAAGAGACGATGGAGCGCATTACCCGTCACTACGGTATAGATACCGGTCATTTCTTTGTCCTTAGCAACGGTATCCTGACATCGGGCGGAAACCGATACTCCAACGTGGAGTTCATTCCCTTCAAGGGCGCCCAGCTGGAAAAGGTGGTCGCAGTAAACCGCCTGTCACGCGAAATAGAGAAGGGCGGCTGTTCAATACAGGATGCGCGTGAACGTCTGGCCGATATCCGTAACATGAAATCCAAGCCTTTCCTGGAACAGGTTATGGGATCAGCAGTGGGCAGCGGCGCATTCTGTGCCATATTCGGAGGCAGCCTTCTGGACTGCGCGGCATCATTCGTGACAGGTCTGCTGCTCTATGTCTTTGTGCTGCTGGTAAGCCGCCGCGGCATGTCCAAGATCGTCACCAATATCCTGGGCAGTATCCTTGCCACAAGCCTTTCGGTTGTGTTCATGAATATCGGATTCGGTGAGCATCCCGGTAACATGATTATCGGCTCACTGATCCCTCTTATTCCCGGTGTACCTTTCACCAACGGCATCCGTGACCTGGCCAATGAGGATTATATTGCAGGTTCTACACGAATGATAGATGCCCTGACGGTGTTCTTCTGTATCGCCGCAGGTGTGGCTCTTACCTTCCTGGTCGACGGCCGAATCGAGAGAGGTATCATCGTGCTGGACGGAATGAAGACCAGTGCCGAGACGGCAGGTTGGTGTATCCAGGCCATATCCGCTTTCCTGGGTACCGTGGGCTTTGCTGTTCTGTACGGAGTGCCGCGCAGGGAGTATATCCATGCAGGCATTTGCAGTACGATAGGCTGGATGGCTTACCTTGTCATGCTGCGTCTGGCAAATGCGACGGTCATTGAATCCACCTTCGTGGCCACGTTGGTAGTTGTTCTGGTATCGAGGTTTATGGCGGTGGACCGCAAGTGTCCGGTCATAGTGTTCCAGATCTGCGGTGTGTTTCCGCTTATTCCGGGTGCCGGAATATTCTGGACGGTCTATTACATAGTCAACAAGGAACTCTCGGTAGCCCTCACAACAGGGTTTACTGCACTGGGTATGGCTGTGGCCATAGTGCTCGGCATTATCTTCATGACAAGCCTTCCGGGGCGTATGTTCAAGATATCCCGGAAGAAGGCATGATAAACGTATCCCTTTTTGATGATATGACGCTCTGCACCGATCAGGAGGTGGAGCGTATGATTCCGCTTGTTCCGGAGCCGCGCCGTAGCGATGCGCTTAAGTTCAAACACACCTTTGGACGTTTTGCCTGCCTTAAGGCATATCTGATGCTGGCAGACCTGCTGCACAGTGAGTTCGGACTGGATGAATTCCGAATGGAAACAGGCGAGCACGGCAAGCCCTTTATTGCAGACAGGCCCGATATCCATTTCAGTATAAGCCATTGTCAGAAGGCCATAGCAGTTGTGGTGAGCGACCAGCCGGTGGGTATTGACGTGGAGTCTTTCCGCCGTTTCAGTGACGGGTTGCTAGACAAGACCATGAATTCCGACGAGAAGGCAGCCATTCTTTCATCGGATGCACCCGAAGAGAAGTTCGCGTCCCTGTGGACCTGCAAGGAGGCGGTATTTAAAATGCAGGGTACCGGAATAACCGATAACCTGCATCATATACTTTCGGGCGGTGTAACCACCGGCACCAAACTCAACCTGGACAAGGGTTACGCCTTATCTGTTGCGTGGTAATCGACCAGGCCGCTCATGGGGCTGGCCTCAATCTTTCCTATCGTCATTCCGAGCGAATCGGCCGTCTCCTTCAACTCATCGGCAAAACTGCCTGCGAGTGAGCCCACGAAATGTACGGGCAGCCACGGCTTGTGGTAGTTTATCACGTTGCGGGTAAAGAACTCCGAGAAGCACTGGATTATCATCTTGTGAACCTCGGGGACGGTACGTTTCTCATAGACAAACGGGGCAAAACCTGCAATGAACCTGTTGGGCAGGGGCTTGCGGTAAACGCTCTCGATGATGATCTCCTTGGTAAGCGAGTAACGCTCCAGGAACTCACGGCTTACAGACTCGGGCAGCTGGCGCTTCAGGCAGTCTCCTATCAGGCGGCGTCCCAGTGCGGCACTGCTGCCTTCATCGCCCAGGATATATCCCAGTGACGGTACCTGGTCCACTATCTCCCTGCCGTTGTAAAGGCATGAGTTGGAACCGGTGCCAAGTACGCAAGCCACACCCTCGGCGTGACCGCAAAGGGCGCGGGCCGCTCCAAGCATGTCGCTGTCAACTGCAATGGCTGCGTTGGGTATGAACTCCTTAAGCAGTGCGGCCATCTGTTCGCAGATGGACTGGGTGGCGCAGCCGGCACCATAGTAGAATACCTCTGTTATGGCAGCCAGGTCCAGGTTCTGTGTATTGGGCAGCAACTCGTTACGTATAATGCTCCTTATCTCCTCTTCACTCTGATGACAGGGATTGATACCCTGTGTCTTTACAGCCTTCAGGTCATAAACGGTACTGAAGAATCCCCAATCGGTCTTGGTGGAGCCGCTGTCAACTACAAGTTTCATTGTTTCTTTCCAAAATCAGGTTCATATTTGATAATGGCCGATACCACGCATGTGACGGCGCAGCAGGCGATTACCCAGATAAAGAATGTGCGGTATCCCATGCTTTCCTGGAGCATACCGGATATCATGCCGGGCAGCATCATGCCCAAAGCCATTATGCCGGTACTGATAGCGTAGTGTGAGGTCTGATGCTCACCGCGCGCAAAATACATCAGGAACAGTGTGTAGGCCGTGAATCCGAATCCGTATCCCATCTGCTCTATGAATATGCAGGTGCTTACCAGTGCCATGTTCTGTGTGGGGAACCAACTCAGGTAGACATACACCAGGTCAGGTACGGAAATGGCGGCTACCATATACCAGATGCATTTCTTAAGGCCGTAATGCGACAGGGTTATTCCGCCCAGGATGCCACCCAGCAGGAGTCCGATGACACCCAGGGTGCCCTGTGCAAAACCTACCTGTCCTGTGGTAAGAGCCAGACCGCCCGATGCTGCGTCATCGACCAGGAACAAGGGTGCAATCTTACCCAACTGTGCCTCGGGGAACCGGAACAGAAGAATGAACAGCAGTGCGGGAACTATGTACGGCTTTTTGAAATAACTTACAAAAGTCATTCCGAACTCCTTGAGTATGTTGCTGCCGGATACTCCTATCGTGCAGTCTGCGACCGGGTGGGGCAGAATGTATGAATGATAGAGCCAGAGCAGTATCATCAGGCCGCCTGCCACCAGAAATCCCAGACTCCACGCGCGAGCGGCGGATCCGAACATCTTCTCGAACTGCCCTACCATCATGAGCAGACCTCCCTGGCCGGCAATCATAGCGATACGGTAGGCCGTGTTGCGAATACCCACGAACAGGGACTGCTCGCCCTCGTCAAGGCCGAGCATGTAGAATCCGTCGATGGAGATGTCATGTGTGGCCGAACTGAACGCCAGCAGCCACATGATGGCCAGTGACCATTTGAAGAAGTTTGTGGTGTTGAGTGTCAATGCCACGCCGGCCAGACCTGCTCCCAGGATCAACTGAGTGAGCAGCAACCACCAGCGTTTGGTCTTGACCAGATCCACAAACGGGCTCCAGAACGGTTTGATCACCCACGGCAGGTAAAGCCAACTGGTATACAATGCCACATCGGCATTGTTTATACCCAGTTGCTTGAACATGATGGCCGATACCGTAACGACCAGCACGTAAGGTAGTCCTTCGGCAAAATATAATGTGGGTACCCATGCCCACGAAGCTCTAGGTGATGCCATTTACTTAGCGGGGATAGCCTCTTTGAGTTGATCTATGACAGCCTGGCGTGCCTCGGGGGTAGGATTGCGCTTAAGGGTTGTACCCTCTACCATGTTCAGGTCAGGATACTGAGCCTTAAGCTTGTTGTATGAGTTGGTCAGATTGCTGCTGCCTGAGGTTGAGAATATGATGACGGTCTTGCCTTTAAGGTCACTCTGCTCAATGAATGTATTGATGATGTTGGGTGCTGCATCGCCCCAGATGGGGAATCCTATGAACACTACATCGTAGCTTTTCAGTTTGTCGGGCTTGCCTTTTACCTCGGGACGCATTGCCTTGTCGGCCATCTCCTTGAAGGCGCGTGCCTCACGGTTTCCCAGGTTTACATCCTCGGTGGTGTAGGGCTGGGCACCCTCTATCTCGAACAGGTCGGCACCGGTAGCGGCGGCAAGATCCTGTGAAAGAGACTTGGTGGTTCCTGTCGGTGAGAAATAGGTAATCAGTACTTTGGGATCCTTGGCTGAGCAAACGGTCATGAACATGACTGCCAGCACCATTAAAAGACTTTTTCTCATAATCGTATCAATCTTGTTTAGTTGTTATCCAGACTGCGAATATATAAAAAAAAGAGACTACTTTTGCAGCAATAATCATGAAGGGAAGAAAACATAAGTTGAAGGTCAGGCTCAGGGCTTTCCATATCTGGCAGCTCCTGGGTTACAGTCCGTGGAAATCAGAATGGACCGTGCCCCGTGACAATGTTCAGGCCGAAGGCACTGTCAAAGACTTCTACAAGGGAGCCTTTGACAGTATTCCTTTCCTGAATGATGATGGCAAGCGTACTTTTGTTCACCTGTTGCTGCGTCCCGGTTACATGATCCGTGATTACATAAAGGGTAAGCACGATATGTACCTTGCCCCGCTCACATCACTGATCATCTTTTACGCCTTCTTCTCGCTGGTTTCATCGGTAGCCCATCCTGATTTTAAGGAGAAGACGCCCGACAGCGAGGCCGTTACCGATTCTGTTTCCGCCAGCGTTCCTGTTTCGGAGGGCACTGTGATAAAACTGAATTGGGAGTCTGAGGATTCAGCCAAGGTCGCCGAGAAGGAAAAGAGCATGAACGTGAAGATGAAAAAAGCAGTCGAATACGGCTATGCCGTTATCGATCTGCTTTATCTGGACCAGAATCCGGAGAATATAGATTCACCCAGGAAAGCGTCGCTTGCCGCATTCGAGGATGCTATCAGGAGTCAGGGAATCCATTATTTTCTGGAAATATTCCTGATACTTTGGCCTGCCATGCGCATCTCGTTGAGGAAACGTTCCATTGGGTGGGCTGCATCGGCCACAACGGCCGCTTACGTGCTCTGTCAGTTCAGTTTCTTCATGCTGTTCGTGCTGATACTATCATTCGGCAAGGACAACGAGATAGGAATCCTCTTCATGGGCCTGCTCATTATGATAGACTATCACCAGATGCTGGGCATCGGCTACCGGAAGAGTTTCTGGCTGACCGTCAAGACCGGTTTCTGGTACTTATTCCTGATAATACTTCTGATCTTACTGGCCATAATCCTTCTGAGCATCTGGATGGCTATCTGACAATCCGGCCGCTGTATGAAGTGGGAGTTGAGCCGAACTTGAGTGAGAATGTAATCTCATCGTTCAGTATCTCACCCTCAAACTCGGTGACAGTGTAGTTGGGGAAGGGGTTGCCCATTGCAAGGGGAACTGATGATTCAGTTGAGATCAGGGTTACGTTGCCGTTCTTCTGTACGGTAATGCCCGGAATGGTGATGTCCATGGCCGGCATTCTATTAGCCAGTTTGGCCTTGAAAATGGTGATTGACGTAGAATCAGCCTTATCGGAAGGATTGATGCTGATCTTGGTGTCGGGAGTCTGGCAGTCACCGCTTGAAGCGTTTGCAAGCAAGGTACCTGAATAGAATATGGTATCGCTGCTCACTGTTTCAATTACTTCCTCCTGCTTAACGTCATCGGTTTCAGCTTTGTCACAACTCACCAGAACTGCTGCCATTGCAGCGAGAATCATTACTGTTTTCTTCATGTTTTTATAGTTTTAAAGTTATACCTGTCATTATGATTCTGGGCTTGTCCAATGCAAAGAACTCGTTGCCCATGGATTTGAAATAGAAACTCCTGTGGGTCTCATCGGTCAGGTTATCGGCCCTGACAAAGAACTCCCAACTGTCAGAGAGGAGCGCTATCCGTGCGTTGGCCTTGAGATGGAACGGCTCTTTCAGAGACCCGGATTCGTTCCAGCAGAACGGACCTTCGCCGTGAAGGGATGCGTCCACGTCAAGTGTCTTGCTTCCTATCTTGAAGCTGTATCCTGCGTTAAGGAACAGCGTGTGCTCGGGCACATAGGGCAGACGGTTGCCGGAGTAGTCCTCATTACCATCGTTGAAACTGACAAAGCGGGCGTCGCACCACGACCAAGACAAAAGTGAGCGGAACTGTCCGGGATTCCAGCCTATCTGTGTCTCTACGCCCATGCTGCGGCTGCGGCCGGCATTGGTCATCATGCGTCCGGTTGACATTCCGGGTGGGAATACCGTGAGCTGCTGGTTCCTTACATCCATATAGTAGGCCGATGCCTCCACGCTGAATGACTCGTGACGTATGCGTGTTCCCAACTCCATATTCCAGGCGGTTTCCGGGTCATACTCGGTATTCTTGGCATTGACCGATACGAACGGCCTGTCCAGATAGACACCCATGTCATTCATGGTGGCGGTCATGGTCATGTTCTGCAGGATATCTGAGAATATCTGCGTGTTGAATCCGCCTGCCCGGTAACCTTTGGACACTGTCGAGAACAGCTTGATCTCATCTGATACCCTGAAGAGTGCCGACAGTTTGGGCAGCACCTCAAAGTGACTGTGACTTACTGTTCCTTTATAGGGAATGGACAGGTCCCTGTCGGCTGTCATGATGGGCGCAAAACGGTAGTGCATGCGTGTGATGCAATCATAGTCCATGGTGCCTCCCTCATAGTCAAGTCTTATACCTGCAGTGATGATCCATCGGTCAAGGTCAAATACCGACTCGTGGAAAAGGGCTGCGTTCCAGGTGTCAATCATGAAGTCCGAGTTGACCGGCATCGTCTGGTCAGAAATGGCCAGATAACCAATCTCAGTGGGGATATGGCTGTTGGCGTTGTTCAGGATCAGGGTCTCTATTCCGTCACGCTTGAAAGTGACGGGAGCGTTCATCTGATTCAGACGGTAGAATCCGAACAGGCCTGTCTGGGGCTGCCATTGGGCTTTTTCATCGGCCCTGCGGATTGTTATCTCCATTGTGCCGGCACCGCTCAGCTCTTTCTGCTGCAGGGTGAATATGGATTTCTCGGTATAATCCTGGTCCATGTGCATGTCATCGGCCAGCAACTGGAGCGATGCGGTTGCGTCAGTTATCAGAATATCTCCGTGACGGTGCATTCTGAAACCCTCAACCACCGACACTCTTTTGTAACTGCCTTCATCATTATAATATACCGGATGCTGCGTGCCATCCTTCCAGAGACCGTAGGCAAAACCGCCTTCCCTGGAAATGTTGGCCGACAGGATATTGGTCAGGCTCAGACGCTCATTGCAGATACTCATCCATTTCCAGCGCAGGGCCAGACCGTCATAGGGATCGCAGAGGCGGTCCTTGTAAGCGTTGGTGTGGTATCCGTCGGTATGGCGGAATGTGGCTGACAGGGCACTGTTGCCTGTTGTCAGTGAGACTCCTGCCCTGACGGTGTTGGAAGTGCCGTATTCAACATTTACAGTGGGCTGGTAATCATCATAAGGTGAGATGGTGGAGAGTGACAGTACTCCGCTCATGGCATTGCGGCCGTAAAGTGTACCCTGCGGACCGTGCAGCATGGTGGCACGGCTTACTCCTTCCCAGTCAAAGTCATAGGCGTTCTTGTCAACGATGGGTATTCCGTCGATATAAAGACCCATAACCGGATTATCCATTCTGGAGCCGAGTCCGCGCATATAGATGGTTGAGGTGAGTGATGCTCCGTATTCCGGAATCATCAGACCGGGTACTACCGATGACAGGGAATTAGGACGATATATGCCGTTCTTCTGCAATGACTCGTATGAGATGGACGATACGGACGAGGCAACTCTGTCCAGAGGTACCTGTTCCTTGAGGGCAGTAACGTTTATTATGGGTAGATTCTGCTCCTGAACGTCTTCAATGGGCGATATTACTGCAAAAAGGGATAAAAGAACCATCGTTGTCATAGCGGTTGCAAAGGTCCGCAAAAACAACTTTGGATTTTAGAACGCAAATTACAGAAATTAGGATTTTCCGTGCATGGCTTTGCGGAACTCTGACGGAGTCTGTCCGGTCTCACGCCTGAAAAAGCGGGCAAAGTAGGACTGGTCCTCCAACCCCACTGCGGTGGCTACTTCGATTATGGGCAGTTGTGTATCGGCCAACAGCCTTTTGGCCCTGACCAGACGGGCGTTGTCTATCCAGTGTCCGACACTGTGGCTTGTGGCCTGTTTTACCTGACGGCTCAGATAATTCTCGCTGATGCCTGCGGCCTGGGCGTATGTGGTAAGGTTACCTATCTCCTGTGCCGGATCAAAAAGTGACTCCAGGAACCTGTTTACGGTCTGGGGTACCACCGGTGACTTGCCGGCCTTGATGCGTGAAAGGAAGAGGTCAAGACCCTTCTCAATGAACAGGTCATCGCCTTTCCGGAATGATGTGAGCAGCATGTTGAAGAGTTCGGCCATAAAGACGCCCTCATCAAACCAGAATGCCTGGTGTACGGGCTCGGTCAGGAACCTGAGCGGTCTGGAGTCAGTGAATGATGACATGGAAAAGGCTCCCGTGTAACCTGTCGCTTCATGGTAGTAACGGATGGAGAAAGGGCACATGGCCGGTATTATCAGGACGTGTCCTGTCTGGCAAAGGAAAGAGTTGCCGCCGGCCTCGACCAGGACTTCACCCCGGGTCACAAAGATGAACCCGATGAGCGGAATGCGGGCCGTGGGAACCTCATCGGCCCCGTTACGGCTGGCGGTATCCATTCGGCGTATGTAGAAACGGCAGGATGAATAGTCTATATCTGAATTCCAGTGCGGTTTGGGTTCCATAAGATGTGTTGTCTGCAAAAATAAGCATGTTTTCCCGAATTGCATGAAAAATTGAAGAGCCACTGTGAATCACTCACAATGGCTCTTCCTTAAATATGGAGAAATTTGTTTTTCAGAACCTGAAGTAGAACTCAGCCCAGACTTCGTTCCAGTGTGAAGATGAGGGGGCGTCGTCTACGTAGTTGTACTGAAGCTGCAGCATGAGGTTCTTGTGAATCTGCATGTTGGGAGCAAGGCTGTACATGGTGCGTGCGGTCTCCTTTGATGCCTGGTCGCGGTAAACGTCGTACTTGGCGTAAACCTTGAGCCAGTCTGTGCAGGGAACACCTACTGCTGCGTACCAGCCATCGGCCTTACCGGCACCTTTGAAGGTACCGTCAGCCTGGAGTTCGCTGATCTTGTGACCCTTTGAGTTCACGTACTCGGCACGTGCGCTCCAGTCCTTGTGCTCGTACTTGGCAGCCAGAGCCCAACGGCTGCGGTCTACTGTAGGAGTATAATCAACTCCTCCAATCTTTACGGTGCCAGTGTAGTTGCCCTTCCAGCCGAAAGCGCCGATGTAGAGGTCCTTGATGGGCTGAACCTGCAGTGTACCGATAATGTCCTTTGACGAGTTTGCATCGGCTGTATTGATACCCTGACCGTTCATGAGCTGCAGCTGATAGTGGATGAGACGATAGCTGTTGTCTGCTACGGGGAACAGGTCACCCTGAATCTGGATACCCTGGTCACGACCGCCGGTTGAACTGCCTTCACCGTTGTAGTCACCCATTCCGGCGAACTTCTTTGTTACCTGTGAATAGTCACCGAAACCTACGTTCCAGGGGTTGTAGGGGTTCTCAAACAGGAAAGCACGCTTGTACTGACCTACCTTTACTGAGAACTCTTTCCAGTGTGCCCACTCTACAAAGTAGTCCTTCATGTGGAAAGATGCGTTGTTTACCTGAACCTGAACGCGGTACTTGAAATCATTCAGTATAGTTCCGTCAACGTAAGCACGGATAAGACGCTGGCTGAATCCGTTGCCGCCGTTCTGGCCGGCCTGGTCGGTATATGTGTACTTGCCTATGACGTAACCTCCGAACTTGGGAGCGCTGGCAAAGTCTGATACATTACGTCCGTACTGCAGTTCCTGGGCCATGGCAGGAGCGATGGCAAGGCATGCTGCAATTACTGTCAAGAAGAGTTTTTTCATTTTAGGTCTATTTCAAATTAATAGTTTGTCAGATAGTTGTGAACGGGAAGATTTTGGTAAGCCAGAAGAATCCCAGTGTGAATCCTATGGCGCCTATAACAATACCCACCTTGGCCATATCCTTGGTGTTGACCAGACCTGTGCTTGATGCGATGGCATTAGGAGGTGTGGAGATGGGGAACAGCATTGCTATTGATGCGCAGACGGCGATGAATGAGATCATTGCGTGAGTACCGCCGAATGACAGGAATGATGCGTTGTTGGTGGCAGCGGGATCAGCCATACCCTCGGCAACCACGATCAGGATCGGGATGAGCAGGGCGGCAGTAGCTGAGTTGCTGATGAAGTTTGAAAGGAAGTAGCAGACCAGACCTGCAATGATGAGAACTGAAAGCACGCTCATTGATCCGAACGGGATGGCGTTGATCAGTGTCTTGGCAAGACCTGTACCCTGCAGAGCGGTACCCAGTGCGAAACCTCCGGCTACCAACCAGAGAACTGTCCAGTTGATCTCCTTGATATCCTCCTTGGTGAATATTCCGGTCATGGTGAGAACACCCAGCGGGATAAGTGCAACTACGTTTGAGTTGATGCCGGTGAGGCTCTCGGTTGCCCACAGAAGGATGGTGCCTACGAATGTGATCCATACTACGTATGTCTTCCAGTCTACGGGACGCTTGTTGGCGGGAATGTCAAGAACCAGTTTCTTTGTCTTGAAGGGGAACATTATCTGAAGCAGAACCCAAGCTACCAGAATCATGATCAGTACATAAGGAATCATTCTTACTGACCACTCGGAGAATGTTACCTCATAACCTGACTCGGTCAGGAAACGTACGGCTGTAGCGTTGGGAGGCGTGCCGATAGGTGTGCCGATACCACCGATGTTGGCTGCCACGGGAATGGCCAGTGAAAGACCGATGCGGCCCTTGTCATCGGACGGAAGGACCTGAAGCACAGGTGCCAGGAATGCCAGCATCATAGCGGCTGTGGCGGTGTTTGACATGAACATTGAGAATATGGCAATTACTACCAGGAAACCCAGAAGAACCATTGAAGGCTTGGTTCCGAAAGGCTTGAGGAGTATTCTTGCCAAAGTGACGTCGAGTCCGTATTTTTCGGCCATGATTGCCAGGACGAAACCGCCCATGAACAGCATTACTACGGGATCGGCGAATGAAGCCATCAGACTCTTGTATCCCACCAGGGTGCCGAACTTGGGATCACACAGGAAACCGATACCCTTGTCGGATATGGTAAGCAGTGTGAGTACTATCAGCAACAGTGATGTGGTCCAGTTGGGGATAATCTCAAACATCCACATCAGTGCGGCGAATACGAACAGTGCGATGACGCGCTGCTGAACTACTGTAAGAGCTTCAATACCGTAAAAATCCACGGGTACGAGCCATAGGAAAAGGGTCACTGCCAGAACTATGGGCAGGAGGACACACATCTTTACATTGAATTTCTTGTCACTCATATTGAGAATTAATTATTATCTGATTATTGATATTTTCATAGAGCGTGCAAAAATACTCAATACGCGTACCTTATTTTATCAGTATATGATGTTATTTTCTATATGATTATTCGTTTTTAACGATAAATAGCGATATATTTGCCTCAACTAAACGAACGGTTATGGAACTCAGACAATTGCGTTATTTCGTTGAGGTGGCAAGGCTCAACAGTTATTCATTGGCATCAAAGACACTGTTCATTACCCAGAGTACCATATCGCAGCAGATACGCAAGCTGGAGGAGGAACTTGGCGTGGAACTGCTTACCCGTGACACCCGTCATGTGGTGCTGAGTGATTACGGCGAGCAGTTTTATCCCTGTGCCCTTCAGGTGCTTGAAGACGCCAGGGCCGGAAAGGACCGTATCCGCGATGTGGTAAACCTGAACGTGGGTACTCTCAGCGTGGGCTCCACATATGCGTTCAGCCTGCTGCTCAAACAGTCTGTGCTTGATTTTTACCGCGAATATCCGCATATCAAACTCAACATAATAATCACCTCAAAGGAGGAGTTGCGCCAGAAACTTCTGGACCGTGAACTGGACCTGGCCCTTACATACAAATCTCCTTTGGGCGAGGACCGTATAGAGTCGCATCTGCTGTTCCAGAGCCGTCTCTGCCTTATCGGGCGTAAGGGAACTCTCAAAGGGGTGGGTAATGAGGTCAGCGTACAGGATCTGGCGCGTTTCCCGCTGGCTCTGCCTTCAAAGGGACTGCAGGCCAGGGATACACTGGAGTCTATCCTTTATGCTGAGGATGTGGATCTGGATATCCGCCTGGAAATCAACAGTGTACGTTCTCTGCTGGACCTTGTCAGCAACAGTCAGCTCATGACTATGCTCTCCGAGGAGTCAATACATGATTTCCCGGGTCTGGAGGCAGTTCCCATAGTACATCCCGACGGAAGAATGGACGGATGCTACCATTTCCTTAAGGGAACATACCACAAAATGTCCGCCAAAAAGTTTGTTGAGATACTGATGCAGCGCAACCTGTCCAACCGTAATCTCCGCATACTCTGAGTTATAATTGATTTATCGTTTTTGTCAAACAATTTTATAGAAACAAACTAAATCCATCGATAAAAACGGATTGTCTTTCTGCGTAACTTCGCCGCGAAATCGAAAAATTATGCAGAAAACATTCTTAGGTTCTGAACTTGTAAAGGAGAAAGACAAGAAGAAAGCACAGAAGAAGGCGGTAATGCCTGTATCCTTGCGTGCACTCAAGGTCCTTTTGGGAGTAATAGTCGGACTGGTGGTATGGAATCTCCCCTCAAGCGTATTCGGTATAGAAAACCTTACGGTAATAGAGCAGCGTGTAATTGCTGTATTCTGTTTTGCCACCATTATGTGGATTACAGAGGGTATTCCGTCGTGGGCAACATCGGTTGCCATAATCGTGGTACTTCTGTTTACGGCAAGTGACAACAGCCTGAGCCTGTTCAGACTTCATGCGGCCGATGATCCCCTGTTCGGCACGCTGATGTCAAGCAAGAAGATCATGGCTTGCTTTGCCGACCCTGTCATAATGCTGTTTATAGGAGGTTTCATGCTGGCATTTGCCGCAACCAAGGCAGGACTGGATATAAAGTTGGCCAAGGCTTTGCTCAAGCCTTTCGGAACAAAATCCGAGAACGTACTGCTGGGATTCATCCTGGTAACCGGAGTGTTCTCAATGTTCCTGTCCAATACCGCTACGGCAGCCATGATGCTTACGTTCCTTACGCCTGTCATCAAATCCCTGCCTGCAAACGGCAAGGGACGTCTGGCTCTGGCCCTGGCCATTCCGGTGGGCGCCAACCTGGGTGGAATAGCCACTCCTATAGGAACTCCTCCCAACGCCATTGCCATCAAGTTCCTCAATGATCCCAACGGCATGGCCATGAACATAGGTTTCAGTGACTGGATGATGATAATGCTCCCGCTTACCATAGTGCTTCTGGTTCTGGCATGGTTTGTCATCAGGATGCTGTTCCCCTTCACTCAGAAGAAGATTGAACTTAAGATAGAGGAGAATCCCACACGTGTTCTCAAACCGTGGCAGGAGATAACCGTATATGTTACTTTCGCTCTCACGGTTCTTCTCTGGATGAGCGATAAATGGACTCATGTCGATGCCAATGTGGTGGCCATGCTGCCGGTGGGTGTGTTCTGCGTGACACGTATCATCACCAAGTATGACCTGGCCGAGATCAACTGGTGCATCCTGTGGATGGTGGCCGGCGGTTTCGCCCTGGGACTTGCCCTGCAGGATTCAGGTCTGGCCAAGCATCTGGTTGAATCCATCCCGTTCAATGAATGGCCTCCTGTAATAATGATTGTTGGCTCCGGCCTTATCTGCTATGCTCTGGCCAACTTCATCTCACACACGGCAACCGCCAACCTGCTCATTCCTATTCTGGCTTTGGCAGGAATGTCGGCCGCACAGAATCTGGAGCCGTTCGGCGGCGTTACCACTCTGCTGGCTGGTGTGGCACTGGGTTCATCACTCTCCATGATCCTGCCCATTTCCACTCCGCCCAATGCACTTGCGCACTCAACCGGTTTCATTGAGCAGAAGGATATGGCCAAGGTAGGAATCATCATGGGTGTGATAGGTCTTGTGCTCGGCTATACAGTGCTCGTATTTGTGGGCAAATGGGGATTGTTGTGATTATAAAAAGGTTATAAAATACATAGAAAATGAAAAGATATCTGATCCTGTCACTGATTGCACTTACCGTGTTGGTATCCTGCAATAAAACGCCCAAGTCACCGTATGTACGCAAGGTGGCTGATTATGCTCTGGTAACTCTTGAGACTCCTGATCTGAGCGGTATAACCGACAACGGCAAGGAGGTGCTCAACCTTTACCGTTTCATTGCCGATGAGGTTGATGCCATATACTGGGAACAGTATTACGGTGGTAAGGACTCACTGCTTAACGGCATTACTGATCCGTATCAGAAAACTTACGCCGAGATAAACTACGGCCCGTGGGACCGCTTTACCGGAAAATCATTCGTGAAAGGTTACAATGACTGTCTCCCCGGTGCCGGATTCTATCCCGCAGATATGACCCTGAGCGAATTCGGACAGTGGGATAATCCCGACAAGAACAGTCCGTATACGCTGATTCGCCGCAATGCCGACGGTTCACTCAAAACCGTATGGTATCATGATGAGTACAAGGAGCATATCGATAAGATTGTAAACTATCTCAAGGCTGCCGCCGATATAACCATCAAGCCCAGCGTAAAGGAGTATCTGCTCAAGAAGGCCCAGGCACTTGAGACTGATGATTACTATGAGAGCGCACTGGCATGGCTTGATATGGATGACAGCAAGATGGATCTGGTAATAGGTCCCAATGAGGCTGCCGATGACCAGCTGCTGGGTTTAAAGCGCTCATACGAGGCTTTCGTTCTGCTCAAGAACCAGGCCCGTACCGATGAACTGATGAAGTATGTTTCACGTATCAGCGAATTCCAGAATGAACTGCCGGGTGATCCACAGTACAAGACTTTCCAGCCCGGTGCAGGCTCAAACATATTCTCATGCAACGCTCTCTATTATGCCGGCAAGGCCAATGCGGGTGTCAAGGTGATTGCCCTGAACCTGCCGTTTGACGCCGATGTCCAGCGTGACCGCGGTACCCGTACCATTCTGCTTGAGAACATAATCAAGGCCAAGTACAATTACATAGTCAATCCTACCGGCAAGGTCCTGCTTGACGGTGATGCCGTAGAGCATCTTTCGTCCGATGCGTTCTTCTGGAACATCGTGTTCCGCGAAGTGGCTCACGGACTGGGCGTAAAGGAGACTGTTAACGGAAAGGGCAGTGTGGAGAACGCACTTGGCAGTGCCGCCCTTACTTTTGAGGAGATCAAGGCCAATGCCGCCGGAGTGCTTCTGGTATGCAATCTCCAGAACCATTACGATATCCGCCATATCTTCACCAAGGAGGATGCCCTGATCACATTCTTTGCATCGCTGATGCGCTCCGAGCGTTTCGGCGAGGGCTCTGCACTGGGACGTTCCAGCATCATCATTTACAACTATCTGTATGAGGCCGGTGCAATTCAGCGCAAGGCATCGGGCAAGTACACTGTCGATACGGCAAAGATGGAACAGGCTCTGTCAGACCTGACAGCACTGGTACTCAAGACTCAGGCAACAGGCGATATCGCATTTGCCACCGGCTTTGAGAAACGTTACTCAAAACGTAGCGACAGTTACAACGAGGATCTGATGTATCTGGGATTGGAGAAGATTCCTGCCGATATCCGATTCAAGTGATTTTTGGCACCGCTTACTGTGCCAGCCAGTAACTGTGATCGGCGTATTTGGCTGTCTGAGCCACTCCGTCCTTGAACAGTATTATTACCGGCATACCGGTCTCCATCGGAATTTCGGTTCCGTTATGACGTACGTTTGACTGCTTGAAAGAGAGTCTGAAAACGTCATATCCGTCCTTTTGCTGGATGAATGTGACATTCTCGGCATTGAGTTTTTCGGCTTTTTCCAATACTTGTCCCGGTATGATCATGACAACTGTAATTTCAGGTTAGTCTTGTTGTGTTAATTTTGTTTGACGGGTGTAAAGATAGGAAAAAACAAGTAACTTTGGTCTCATTATATGAATGAGAGACTTAAGGAGTTGCTTTTAGGATATGCCCATTGTGAGCCTGAGGCGGTCACAAGACTGACTGCAGCGGGCTCTAACCGTGTATATTACCGATTCGCTTTGGCCGATGGACGCACGGTGGTGGGAGTAGAGGGTACCAATCCCGATGAGAACCGCGCGTTCCTGACTATAGGACGTCATCTGCGTAAGGCGGGATTGCCGGTTCCTCAGATACTGGCGGTATCAGACTGCGGTATGTACTACCTGCTCCAGGACCTGGGCGATGAGTCTCTTTTCGGCCTCATGGAGAGTGCCCGTGAGGGCGGACAGTACAGCCCGGAACAGACGGCCCTTCTGGAAAAGGTGATGCGTCTGTTGCCCGATATCCAGTTCCGCGGAGGAAAGGGCATGGACTACAGCGTCTGCTTCCCGTGCCAGTCGTTTGACCGCCGCAGCATATTCTGGGACCTTAACTATTTCAAATACTCATTCCTCAAGGCAACCGGACTGGAGTTCCACGAGGCCCGTCTGGAGGATGACTTTGAGCGTCTGGCCTCTATCCTGCTGGCCGATGCACCTTACGATACATTCATGTACCGTGATTTCCAGGCCCGTAACGTAATGGTAAAGGACAGCGAGCCCTGGTTCATAGATTTTCAGGGGGGACGCCGCGGACCGGTGGAGTATGATGTGGCTTCGTTCCTGTGGCAGGCCCGTGCGGCTTATCCGTCCGCTTTGCGTAATCACCTTATTGATGTATATGTCGAGTCTCTTGGCCGATACCGTAAGGTTGACGCCTCCGCGTTCCGTAAGGGACTTATGCATTTTGTGCTGTTCCGTACCCTGCAGGTGCTGGGCGCATACGGGTTCCGCGGATATTTTGAGCGCAAGCAGCACTTTATTGAGAGCATACCGGCGGCTATCGGCAACCTCAGGGATCTGCTTGATGCAGGAGTGGGCTCTACGGAGTATCCATATCTTATTGAGGTGTTGCGTGGGCTTGTGGAATTGCCGCAGTTCGCACCCGTAAAGGCGGCCGATAAACTGACAGTCCGTGTAATGAGTTTCAGTTACCGCAAGGGAGGCATCCCGGAGGATCCGAGCGGCAACGGAGGCGGATTCGTGTTTGACTGCCGCGCCATGCATAATCCCGGCAAGTATGAGCAGTACAAGAAGATAACCGGGGCCGATGCGCCCGTGATTGAGTTCCTGGAGTTTCAAGGTGAGGTCCAGCAGTATCTTGATCACGTATACGGGCTGGTAGATCCCGCCGTAGGCAAATATCTGGAGCGCGGATTCAGCAACCTGATGGTGGCATTCGGCTGCACCGGCGGACAGCACCGCTCTCTCTATTGCGCCAACCATCTGGCCGCACATCTCAAGGATAAGTTCGGCGACAGGATACGTATAGTCCTGGAGCATCGGGAACAGAAAAAACGCACTGAGTTATGAATGCGCTGATACTAGCGGCAGGATTGGGTACCCGTCTGGGTGACCTGACATCGGACCGCCCCAAGGCACTTGTCGAGGTTTGCGGGCGTACAATGCTGGAGCATCAGTTGAAACATTTGAGTGCTGCCGGTTTTGACAGTTTTGTAATCAACATACACCACTTTGCACCAAAGGTCAGGGCTTTCCTTGAGGAGCATGATAACTTCGGGCTTGATATCCGTCTGTCCGATGAGTCAGACCTGCTGCTGGATACCGGCGGCGGAATCCGCAAGGCAATGCGACTTTTTGACAATGAACAACCGGTATTGGTGCACAACGTGGACATCTTCTCCAGTGTTGATCTTAAGGCTATGTACTCAGGTCACATTGAGAGTGGGGCGGACTCAACTCTGCTTGTGGCTCAGCGTTCCACAACACGTTACCTCTATTTTGATACTGACGGTATGCTGCGCGGCTGGAGTAATGAGAAGACAGGCCAGGTGCGTTCCCCGTATCCGGACTTTGACAAATCGCAGTTTACCCCTTGTGCATTCCAGGGTATTCATGTGTTGTCGCATACGTTGCTGCCTTTGCTGGATGCCATACCGGAGCCAAGGTTCTCAATAACGGATTTCTATGTGGATAATGCGGCACGTCTCAGGCTGAGGTCGGTCTTATCGGACCCGGACAATTGGGTCGATGCGGGTAAACCGGAGACACTGGAGCGTGCATCACAGATAATCAGGGCATACTATGAATAAGCTGCTTGACAGTATGATGCAGCATGCGGACCCCACACAGGTGGAGGGTCTGATGCGGTTCTTCAAGACCGGTCCGGGCCAATACGGCTATGGTGACCTCTTCCTTGGAATCAAGGTCCCGGTTACACGCTCCGTGGTAAAGGAGTGCTGGAAGGATGTGGGCTTTGCCGAACTTGAGGAGTGCGTCACTAGCAAGTATCATGAGGTACGTCTGGCTGCCCTGCTTACTCTTGTAGAGATATTCGGCCATAATAAAAAGGATACTGCCCTGCAGAAACAGTGCGTGGATTTTTATCTCTCACACACTGACTACATAAACAACTGGGACCTGGTGGACCTTTCATGCTATCCGTTGCTGGGAACCTGGCTGCTTGACAAGGACCGCACTCTGTTATATGATCTGGCCCGCAGCGGCAAGACAATCTGGGAGCAGCGTATAGGAATGGTTAGCACCATGCAGTTTATCCGTCACGGCCAGACTGCCGATACCTACGCCATTGCCGATATACTGCTAAACCACAAACACGACCTGATACAGAAAGCGGTAGGCTGGCTGCTGCGTGAAGCCGGCAAGCGCAATGCTGATGAACTCCGTCAGTGGCTCCGTCCCCGAGCCCATACGATGCCCCGCACCGCCCTGCGCTACGCCATAGAGAGATTCTGCGAGAGCGAACGTCGCGCCTGGCTTGAAAGCTAGTAGAAACGGCCCAGAGCTGTGTGGGGGTAATAGTGCTGCAGGATCTCACGGTAGGTGTATCCCTTGGCGGCCATTACGGCGGCACCAATCTGGCACAGTCCCACTCCGTGACCCCAGCCGGCTCCCTTAAGGATGAATCCGTCCTGAGTCTTTTCAATTACAAACGCGCTGCTGAACAGGTGTGATTCTGACAGCGTGCGTCGGATCTCCAGTTCCTTGCCTATGGTTACGGTACTCTTGGTGCCTTGAATCTCCAATTCATAGATACGGCCCGACGGTCCGCGTTTTATGGGTCGAAGGTCAACTATATCACCTATATCCAGACCTGATTTGCGGCGGAATATGTCCGATATCTGAGCAGTCGTGTACTCAACCGTCCAGCGGTAGAAATCCGGGGTCTCCAGGTCGTAGCCGTTGAGTGATTCAGAGAGTATGTTGCCGTCGGCCGAGTTGCAGAATGACTTGGGCTCGGAGAGAATCCACTGGCGGGCGTTCTCCTCGACAGTGAGGTCGGGCAGTGCGCCCTCGTTTATGCTGCTGTCACGCAGGGCAACCAGATAGGGCTTGTGCTCATCCTGCCAGCAGGTCTCGAACTCTTCGGTTATACCCCCGCAGCATTTGCTGAACCGTGCATCGCACAGATGACCTTCACTAACCAATGTCTGGCCGAACGTGTCCTTTACGGCGGCCTGGGCTGCTGCGCTGATTATGCGGGTACGGCCCTGATAGCGCTGGCAGTGGTCATCGGCACAGACATCAAAGAGGGTATGCTGGTCATGATCGTACCACTTTATGATACGGTTCAGGATATGGTCATTGGTTATGGGCTTGGCGGCATCGGCCTTATGATAGGGTGAACGGAGTTGTGCCAATACCCAACTGCGGGAAATCACGGCGTGGGCACGCAGGAACTCGCGGCTGGCGGTGGGCTTCATCTCCGATGATATCACGCTGGTAAGGTATTCCTCTACCGGCAGGATGTTGATGGCCCGCACCAGTCCGTCCTCAACTATGAACTTGAGCTGGCCGGGGAATGTCTGCTCCTCCTTGCGCTCCCAGTGGAAACCGATGCCGATGGTTACGTCATGCAGGGTGAATGTGGCGCCGTGGTCATTGGGCTTAAGGGTGAGGCTGTCTATGAGTACGCCGTTCCAACTCAGGCGTCCCTGGACAGCACTGATGCTCATCTCGCCTTCAAAACTGCTACGGCCGTCAGTGTAACTGTCATTCAGACAGAAACGGATTTCGCGGGCAGCCATTATGCCGACCCTGATCTTGGGCTGCTGCGGGGTGACCTGGCGGTAGATGTCAAGCACCTGACGTTCGGTCAGTGACTCAAAATCCTCCTTGCGCGGGGTAATTATCATACCGAACATGTCAATTCCTCCGGGGCTGACCAGAATCCTGCCTTCCTGGGCGTAATAGCAGTCGGGGCGGTGCTTGCTTCGGGGGATTATGGCGGTTATGACCTGACCGTCGCGGTTGAATGAGAGCACGTTCATACGCGGCTCATAATCACCGTCATAGACTGTCATGCCGCTTATGTAATCCCACAGCCGGGCTGGGTCCGATCCCTTGATTACAATCACCGGGAATCCGAACGGCTGTATCGTTATGGGCTCATCCTTGGCGGGAGGCTCGTTCTCACGCAGTTTGTCCAGAAGCGGGATGCCCTCCGAGCGTCCTATCTGCATGTGAAGGTGGTCCGGGGCCGATGCTCCGCTGCGCGGGCCGTTGTAGAATATCATGTAACCGGGCTCAAGTTGTCCGGCTATCTTCAGCATCTTCTCATAGCAGTCCTGGAATTTCTGGGGTCGATGCGCACGGCTTACCACACAGAAATGCTCGCGCAGTATGGGATAGGGGTTGAGCAGCAACTCAAAGCCGTCACCTGCATCAAACGACAACTGCTCTACGGGCCGGTTCTCCCTGCAGAGGAAACAGGGGCGTACGGTTGTCTGTGCCGGCGCAACCTTTGCCGTAGTGGATATTATACGTGCTGGGTTGTGCTGCAATGCCAGACCCGATGATGACAGGACGCGGGTCTGTACCTGTTCCAGATTGTCAAAAGCCTGTTTGGCGGCCGGCCATACGGCCAACTGCTGCTCAAGGCAATCGCCAAGATGCTTGAATATATCTTCCATCAATTGTTGCGGTTAGTATTGATACGCCTCTGCAACTCTGCGGTGCGGAGGGAGTCCTTGTAAAGATTGTTTGCGTTGACCTTGTCGGCACTAAGGGCAGCGTCGCTGTTGCCTTCCCAGCGGCGGCACAGGTAGAGCTCGTCAAAGATACGTCCCAGACGGTACTCTCCGGCAATGCGTATTGCAACTGCATAGTCCTCACCGTAACTGACGTTGGGAAATCCTATCTCACGTACTACAGGGGTGTAGAAGGCTCGGGGAGCACCCAGGCCGTTAATGCGCAGGGCGTTGTTGGGGCCGTTCTCATCGGTCCACTCACGATGGTCTATTATGCCGGGAGGCAGGGTCTCAAGATTGAAGTTGCACATGCGGTAACTGCCTATTACCATTGAGTAGCCGCCCTCGCGGAATTTGTCAACTACTTTTTGCAAAGTGTCGGGGCCGCTGTATAGGTCATCGCTGTCCAGCTGGACTGCAAAACGGCCGCAGCGCTCATCGTTTACGGCAAGGTTCCAGCAGCCGCCTATGCCCAGGTCGGTGCGCTCGGGTATTATGTGCACCAGACGCTTATCGGCCTTGGCAAGGTCCGATAGAATCTTTGTGGTGCCGTCAGTGGAGTGGTTGTCAACCACTATCACGTTGTACGGGCCGTCCAACTGCTGGCTCAGGGCCGATTTCACTGCATCGGCCACGGTACGCTCACGGTTGCGGACAGGAATGATGACCGATGCCAGCACGGGGAAACGGCCCTCATCGGTGTTTACGGATGTTCCGGCTCCGGGCTTAAGGTAGCCGTCAATCAGTCTGAGATGCTCGGTGCAGGCGGCCTCCATCTCTATCTGTACGTCGCGGTTGCGCGGGTTGACGTAGTCAAACTGCTTCTGGCCCGATGTGCGGAAATCAGTCTCTGCAATGGTGTAGAGAGGCTGCGGCATACGTACTATGGGCAGGCAGCGCTGGATTGCCAGACGCATCTGGTAGAATCCTGCGGTTTTGAACTCCTGGCCCCGGAACGAGAGAACCGCCTCTGTTGCGGCCGGGGTGATTAGCACCAGCGCACCAAAGTCAAAGTCATCCCTCAGGCTGCCTGCCTGGATGTCTATGAGCGGGGCGGGTGCGATGGCATCGGCCCCCATCATCTTGACGTAATCGGAATAGACAAGGCCGGCTCCGGTGGAATCGGCATGCTCTCTCATCCGGTTGGCTGCATCATCGGTTATGGTTACTTCCCTGCCGCTCAGATTGAGCAGGATATATTGGTTTCGGCATGCGCTCAGAGTCTCTCTGACAAACTGTGTTGAACTGCCGTATTGGGGTAAATCAATGGTCTGTATCATATCAGCGAAAATAATGAATTATTTTAATACCTTTGTAATCTTTTAAGACGTAATGCCGACAACATTACGTTTTTAGGGTAAAGGAATAGAAAAATGGCTCTGAAGAATCTGGTTGGAATGACATTGTCACAGCTGCAGCAGGTGGCTGTGGAGAACGGTATGCCCCTTTTTACCGCCAAGCAGATGGCCGATTGGCTCTACGTAAAGCAGGTCCGCTCCATTGATGACATGACCAACCTGTCTCTCAAGCACAGGGCCAAACTGGCCGAGCACTATGAGGTGGGGCTGGCCGAGCCTTCGCATAAGGCAGCATCAACCGACGGTACGGTCAAGTACCTGTTCCCCGTACAGAATGACAAGTCTGTAGAGGCTGTTTACATTCCCGATGATGACCGCGCTACATTATGCATATCCAGTCAGGTGGGCTGCAAGATGGGCTGCGTGTTCTGCATGACAGGACGCCAGCACTATACCGCCAGCCTTACCGCAGGTGAGATACTCAACCAGATACTCTCTCTGCCGGGCAAGGAGAACCTGACCAACGTGGTGTTCATGGGCATGGGCGAGCCTCTGGATAATCTTGAGAACGTGCTTGCAGTCCAGGAGATAATGACCGCATCCTGGGGATTCGGCTGGAGCCCCAAGCGCATAACCATATCGACGGTAGGCCTGCGCCGTGAACTCAAACAGCTTATTGAGGGCTGTGAGTGCCACATTGCAGTAAGCC
>JAEEGJ010008698.1_pt1 | contig 27794 bp, 21 predicted proteins | sample 8958761 | NCBI WGS metagenome assembly JAEEGJ01 (sample SAMN16246546, study PRJNA631951) | gut metagenome | biome: gut microbiome; feature: rumen; material: RS-attached | host: Bos | place: Iran: Karaj | collected 2018-10 | reverse complement strand
TGTGCCCATGCAGGGAGTTTGAAAAGGCAGAGGAGGATAATGAGGATAATGTGTTTCACCTTATCATTTTCTTTGTTGATTCACCAACTAAGACGCAAAGATAGCAAAAATGCAACATCAAAAGAGAGTTTTTTTGCAAAAATAATTGTTTTTTTTGACATGAACTCAAAAATGCCCTACACTCTACACCAGCACCATGTAAGATGTTGATGGTCAGTAATGTGCATGGGTGTAGGGCGGTATAGGTGGTCTACACCCATGTATCCTGTTGATAGCCATCGTGTTACGGGTACCTGGTGTAGGGTGTAGGCTATTTTTGAGTGGATGCGGTTCTGCGTCAATTTCATCTTCGATTCTGTCTCTTGACTCCAGGCTTTTGGCCATCAACGTGAGAATCCTTCATTTGCTCCAGAGCAGGGTACCGTCGCTGGCTTGCCCTTCTGCCTCCACGCTGATTTGGGTGGTGCGTGAGTTGTTGTAGAAAGTGATGCGGGCCTGCCCGTTCTCGTCGAGCTGCAGGTTGGGATTCCAGTAGAGCGTGCGGCGGTAGTCTGTGGGTTCTGGCGGTGTCTGCTTCGAGTAGTCAGGAGAGTAGAACTCGGCGGGATAAGCGAAGCCAGGGAGGATGTAGCGGCGGTCACGATAAACGGGTCTGCGGCTTCCGTCAGGGTATGGATAGAGCGTGAGCGTTGTTTCTGGCAGATTGCTGCCACGATAGCGTTTGGTACCCTCCTTGCGTGGGCTGTAATCTGTATAGACGACCATCTTGTCCAGCAGGCTCAGATTCTTGTACTCGTCCAACTCGGCCAGATCGAAATCTGTCCCCTCGCTCTCGTCATCGTCTTTTGCCTTGACGGGATAGGACCTCAGGTATTTGGGATGGTAGATGGAGTCGTTCGGCACTGGATCCAGACCTTCCAGGTTCCTCCTGCCGTAGCTGATTCCATATCGCACGCGGATGTTTCCCTTGCGTTGTCCCTTGGAGTTGGAGATGTAGGGATAGGACAACCCATAGTCACTCATGTAAGACCGTATAATGGAGCAGTCTTCGTAGAATTGAATCCACTCTCTACCGAGTACATTTCCACGCTCATCTCCAACAAAATAAGTGTATTTCATACCTGCGTCGTATGCGTTGTTCACAGCCTCGTATGCATCCAATATGAAGGCAGGATGCGAATCGTCGAACTTGCGCATTCCTCCGTGACTGGCATTTACGGCCACTTCCCTTAGTTGTGACACATCGGTGTCTGTCTGTGGAGTCGTATCCACGTCCATGTCTAGTAAGGTGGTCTGATAGATATTGTAGGGCTTTACGAATCTGGGATATGGGAAATCTATGCGGACATGGAATTCCGACAGATCGACGGGATACCTTTTGTGATAGATTCGTGGATAATCATTCTCTTGAAGAGGGTGTATCCACTCGTAACCTTTATTTTTCTTCCATCGTGTGGTGTCAGATGCGCTTAGGAAAAAGAGGGCATCACCATAGAAGGGAGGGAGTTGCATGAGGAAGCGACCGTTCGTGCTTTCCACCTCGCCGATACTGGGTTTCTCAAATCCAGGAGGGTTCAGCTCGGCATGAACTTTCACTCTGTCCTTGGCCAGTTCGGGGTCTATGATTCTGCCTCCCTTACCTTTCCAATATGTATTGTTGCTGATGGTTCCCATGATGACCTGTGATTTCTCCTGTGGCTGCTTCAGGTTCCACTCGCCATGTACAGCCATCTCCCGCCAGGCAAACCTGCGCCAGCCCTGTGTCATCATTAGCAGGTCAAGACCAAGACGGTGCTCCTCATCGTCCTTCTCAAAGTACCATCCAGGATCAGGAATGAAACCTTTTATCTCGCTAGCCAGCAGCATCTCCGTCATGATGTTCCCCGTGTCATGGTTTCTGGCACTATGAACTGCGTCACGAATCGCGACGGAAAGGGTTCCCTGCGAATCTATCTGTCTTGACCTGATTCCAAGCGAGATTTCCTCATAGGGAGCATACTGGCCTTTTGCGCCTTCAATTCGTACGGAAGGTGTCAGAGAATCAGGATGCATGACGAAGAAAAGACGGTCAGCCCAAACACGCCCTTCATCATCGAAGATGGTCACCTGATGGATACCTGATGGGAGTTGGGATGCTGGAATCATTATGTTTTGCTCTTTTGCCACAGGGGAATAGGATTCTCTCCTCCCCTCGTGCATCACTGTCATTGCCAGGCTGTCAGGCGTGAGACCAACGACATTTGCATGTATGGTAATGTCCTCACCTTCTTGCTTCACCTGCACGGCTACACCCTGTTCTTCCGGCTTGGGCAGTTTGGCCGTCACCTTCTGTCCGTCTTTCGCTGTGAAGGTCACCTCACGCTCCATTCCCTTTTCAGGAATGAGGTTGAACATGCCACGCCCACGATTCATTGCAGCCACGGAATCATTTCCAAAGTGGAGCCATCCCTCGGCCCACTCGCCATCACTCCAAGCAGCCTCGAAAGCGACCCTGTTCTCCACTCCAGCCACCAGATTGCCACCCTCAGGGAAGAGAGTCAGCATCATTTCACGCTCATCCATATTCTTGCGGAAATATCTGCGCAGGGGACGAACTGTCATTTCTTGGAAGAACTCACCCTTAACCTGAGGTTCATCATAAATTGGGAACACACGGCTGTACAGTTTCTCGTAATCGCGGAAAAAATTATGCTCCATCTCATTATTGAGAAACCAGTCCTTCGATATGTAGGAATGCTGATGCTCAAAGCACCCCCAGTTCAACTGCCAGCGGGTGTACGCTCTGAGTTCATAGAATCCACTGTACATGAGGGGGCGTGACAGGGCAAAGTATCCGTTACCATGCCCTTCCTTCAACTCAATGAGTTTTCTTTCCACAAGGTATCCGTCCTCATTGAGCAATTCCGCATAAAGCACATTACTTACCTTTGAAGGCTCATCGGTATTCGTCTGCCGTGTATAGGCAGAGAACCAGATGGTGTCGCCAAGGAAATAACAGGTGTTGTCCATGTGGACAAACACCTTTTCCTGAGGGATCTCCCGTCCGAATCTCTCCAACCGCTCTGCCAAAGAATTCAGCCCATTTCTCTGCTGCGCCAAAGCTGCACGATTGAACAGACAAAGCAAAATGCAGAGAATAACATGTTTCATCGTATCAATTAATTTCTTGTTCTTCAGCTATGATGCAAAGATAGTAAAAATGTAACATAGAAGAATCTGTATTGAACAGAAATTGTAATTGAACAACAAATATGATATTTTTTTTATTCTGAATAATCTGACTAATGAATAGTATGTGAAACTATGCTACATCAGATACAAGTGTTGCAGATTCTCCACACGTACCTTATCGTTCTCTTGGTGATTCCAAGGCATCATGATGTATTTCAGTTGTGGACAACGGTAGAACATGTCCCTGCAGTAGGTTTTCTTTGTGGTATAGGCTTTGAAGATGCATCGCCCGTTCTCCATAGTCAGGGTGTGCCCCTTGAACTGACACATACTCTTCTCTTTCAGTTTTGCCAGATTCAGTTCCTTCTGATCATACCAGTTGCCTGTGGGATTGCCTTGAGACGTGGCTTTCTCGTCCAAAAGGAATACCGTACTTGTAATGGACACCTTTGCCATTTGCTGATTCAGGAAAGGTCCACCCTTAAAATCAAGATGGGAATAATCAGCGGTTTCAGGAATTTGCATTCCTCCATCAACAGATTCTTCCTTTCGCTTTGATTTTATGCTCTCATCGGAAGCATCAATGACAAGATAGGGAGTTGTGCGGTCCGTTACAATCTCAGCATGACTCAAATCCAACACCTTCAGCCGGCCCTTTCCTCCATCTGCTCCAGCCATCCTCCTTAGAGTCAGGATGTCGGTGGAATTCAACTTTCCTTTGACGGTTAGAGCTGTGCAGGTGTCTTGCTGTTCCTGACTGAGTTGCTGAGCCAGTGTTCCTGGATTATTCACTTGCACCACCATTTCATTCTCACCCACATAAAGATGCTGGATGAAGGGAATGGTCAACTGTACAACGCTTTTCTCCGCTATTGTCTTGCCATCTGAGTCTCTGCCTATTGCAGGTTCCCATGGGGGCATAGAGTTGACCAAATGTTTCACCTCGCGCAAAACACCATCTTTGGCACCTTTTGGTTTTTTCAACTTGCCGAAAACCGCAGTTCCGTCTTCCTTGATCAATATCTCGGCTACTACTTTGAAATCATTCTTTTTCTTTATATCACTCGGGTAGATGGCATGAGTCCGAATGTACTGCTGCAAGGCCTTGTCCCCACCCGGGAACTGCGCATCACGAACTTCCTGCGCATAACTGCAGCAGAGGAAACTCAGGAAGAGGAGGCTGAATGAAATTCGTTTCATCATATCATTTTCTTTATTGATTCACCAACTAAGACGCAAAGATAGCAAAAATGTAACATCAAAAGAGAGTTTTTTTGCAAAAATAATTGTTTTTTTTTCCTCTGAGATAACTTTGACGCCATAACGCCGTAACGCCGTAACATTTCAAAATTTCATTGGAAGGAAAAATGAAGGACATTTACCTTTATATTATATTATATAATAATTATAATTATTATATAATATAATATAAAAATTCAGCCCACTCTTTACGAAGCAAAAATCAAAAATCCAAATGTTATGGCGTTACGCCGTTACGTCGTTACGCCGTGATTTTTCCTTCCATTGACGCTCTCGTGCGCAAGGATGCGTGGGAAATGTCATATTTCGGCTTTTGCGGCCTCGCTGGTGCGTTCTATCCCCGAAGGAGGTCAATTATGCGTCGAGCAGATTTTCGGGGCTCAGAAGAGCCTTTAAAGCGATTTTCTGGAATGAGTTATATCCGAAGGATATAAAATTGGTCGGGAGTAGGGCAACGGACTGAGATTTCAGCTGGTTTATAAGACAGGGAGAGTGTATCCCAATCGAAATTTGGATTGGGTGAGCGAGAGCGCCCTTCTTATGGCTGAATTGGGGTCGATGCGCTACAGTGCTACAGTGCTACAGTGCTACAGTTGTTTTTAAACTTGTCAACATCTCAAAATATGCTCATAATATATATATATTTATATATATATAAATATATATATATTATGAATTCTTTTCATCGTTTGTGATAACCATAAAACTAACTGTAGCACTGTAGCACTGTAGCGCTCACGTCTTTCTTTTTGGTGTTGAAGGGATGGTTAAGTGGCAGAAATAGAGTAAGTTATGATTTTTGTTGAGCTCTTGGGTTCCTGTTGCAGTTTAAGCAAAGAGCCTCATATTTGAGGAAAAAATGGATGGATTTTGGGTCTTTTTGGGTGATTTTTGAAGGGTTTTTGCTCATTTTTTCACAATTTTAACCTCGTTGAAGCGCATTTCGTTTAAAAAAAATTGATGTGATTTTCTTGTTTTTTGCCCACTTTTTCTTGATTTTTGACTTCATTGAAGTTATTCATGTTCGGAAAAAATCAAAAATTTGATTTTTCACTCATTTATTCGTAACTTTGACTTTGTCGAAATTACTCCGTCTCGGCAAAAAAAAGACAAGTTCTTTTGTTTTGCTCTCGACTTTTCGTAACTTTGCACACAAACATCGCCAAAATGGCCCTCAGTGGAGGGCGGTGATGTGACTTTTGTGGAAATATTAACAAGCGTTTGCTGTTATTCGGAACACTTCTGAATCTACCACATTCAAAAGCACAAAAACCGAAAGAATAAGTTGCAATCGTCAGCGCATTTGGAAACTGGAAGAAATGGATGCCGACCACGTAACGGCTTGGAGCAAAGGTGGCAGCACGGACATCGAGAACTGCCAAATGTTGTGCAAGACACATAATAGAGCAAAGGGAAACAGATAAATAGAAACTATATGCAAGAAAAAATGGAAGCTTTGCTGAATTGAACGGAAATGAATGATAAAGCCTCTTTTCAATAAAAGTTTACGTCAGAAAGAAGGCAGAATGCAATAAAATGCACAGGGGGAGAATACAACAACAAGGAGACAGAGATGTTGAAGCGTGAGGGGGTGAAACCGTTCGGTTTTGCCCTTTAATCTTTTGTGTCACGAATCCTGTTGATTGCTTGACAGGGAAGTATCCTAATCCTTTTGATGAAGAGGAACAAGAAAAACACGGAAGAATTTGGAAAGAAGACAAGATTGACGTAATTTTGTCCTATGAACGAGAGAAAAATGCAACGTACGCTAATTGCGTTCTTCCTGCTGATGCTGAGCTCTTTTGTGGCAGCGAGTCCAGTAAAAACCATCAGTTTGAACGGTAGTGACTGGAAGTTGTCCTATTGGGAACAGCCGCAAAGACCTGTTACCTCACCCAACGGGCTCAAAAGTGTCAATACGAAGACTATTTCAGCGACGGTACCTGGCAATGTGGAGTTGGATTTGCTGGCTGCGGGCTTGATAGAGGATCCTATGGTGGGATGCAATACAGACAAGCTTCGCTCTTGGGAAGGTCGTCAGTGGTGCTACACAAAAGATTTCACGGCTCCTGCGCTTGAGAAAGGTCAAATCTGCGAGCTCTTCTTTGGAGGTATCGATTGCTTGGCTGATATCTGGATTGACGATAGGCATGTGGGTTCGACAGAGAATATGCTTATCGAGCATGTTTTTGATGTGACATCCTATCTGAAAGCAGGTAAGAGACATACTTTGCGCGTCATCCTTCGCTCTGCTTTGCTCGAGGGAGAGAATCACTTGTTGGGTACTCTCAGTATAGGCAATTTCCCAGCAGAGGAATCGATTTACATCCGCAAGGCTCCTCATATGTTTGGCTGGGACATCCTTCCGCGGTTGGTAAGTGCTGGTTTGTGGCGTGATGTGGAACTGCGTGTGCAGAATCCTGCCCGATTGCGCGACGTGAACTATATGGTTGCCCGCTTGAATGGGAAGGATGCTACCCTCTATTTGGACATCCAGGTAAAACTGCCTTCTCCCCTATATAGTCATGCTTTTGCTAAGGTGACGATGAGACGAAACGGCAAGGTTGCTTTCCAAGGTGACTATCGCATTTACACACCCGCTTTCCGCTACACGTTTGGCATGAAGGACTGTGATTTATGGTGGCCTCATGGTTATGGTGAGGCTGCACTCTATGATGCTCATATCGACCTGACGGATGAGAATGGGAACATCTTGGATACGGATGATCGCAGGATAGGAATCCGCACGGTCCGTTTGGAACGAAATGACATCATCTTGCCTGACCAGCCTGGCAAGTTCCGTTTCTATGTGAACGAGGTTCCCATCTTTGTGCGTGGTACCAATTGGGTGCCGCTGGATGCCTTGCACAGCAGAGACAAGAGTCTGGTAAAGGATGCCGTTGATATGGCGGTTGACCTCAATTGCAATATGTTGCGGTGTTGGGGAGGAAATGTCTATGAGGACCATTTGTTCTATGATCTCTGCGATGAGAATGGATTGATGATATGGCAGGATTTCACGATGGGCTGCACCATGTATCCCCAACGTGATGACTTTGCCAAGGCATTGGAAACAGAAGTCATCTCTGTGGTTACCAAGTTGCGTAATCATCCTTGCATTGCCCTTTGGGCAGGGAACAACGAGGACGATAGTGCCAGTCACTGGAGTTTGGCCCCATTTAACATTAATCCCAATCTGGATCGTGTGAGTCGAGAAGTCATTCCCCGTGTTATCTATGAGTTCGATGTTACTCGACCTTATCTGCCCAGTTCACCTTACTATTCTCAAGCTGTTTATGAGCATGGGAGCGGAGAACATCTTCTTCCTGAAGTTCATCTGTGGGGACCTCGTGGCTATTATAAGGATGCCTATTATGCTAAGGCAGGGAATGTTTTCGTGAGCGAGATCGGTTATCATGGATGTCCAAACATGGAAAGTCTGAAGAAAATGATGACACCTGATTGTGTCTATCCTTGGACGCATGATTTCCAATGGAATGAGGAGTGGCTCACCAAGTCTGTGCGACGCTTTCCTGAACTGGGCCAGACCAATGACAGGAACAATCTGATGCTGAACCAGATAAGTATCGTGTTTGGAGAGGTTCCCAGGAAATTGGAAGACTTCATTCAGGCCTCTCAAAGTGTCCAGGCAGAAGCCATGAAATTCTTTGTGGAGTTGTGGCGTGGTCATAAGTTCGAAGGAAGGAATGGCATCATTTGGTGGAACCTGCGCGACGGGTGGCCTTTGATTTCTGATGCTGTTACGGACTACTGGAACTCCAAGAAAAAGGCTTATTACTATATCCGCAATGTGCAGAAGGACGTGTGCTGTATGATATGTGATGCAGAAAATGGATATGAACTGATTGCTGTCAATGATACGCCTGTTGGGCAGAACGGTGAAGTGAAGGTGACAGACGTTGAGAGTGGGCGTGTCATCTATGAGAATCACTTCATGGTACCCGAAAACGGTCGAACTGTCTTGACCCTTTTGGCAGAGGAAAGAGGGCAGGGAATGTATTGCATAGATTATAAGGTAGGAGGTGAGGCCTTCAAGAATCACTATCTTTATGGCAAGCCTCCCTATAAATTAGAGAACTATCTGCGATGGGTTAATTCGATAGGTTTCATGGAAGATTAATAAAAGGAAATAATATGGATACAACTAAAGGTTCTACTCGTCTGCTGGGCATCGATATAGGTGGTACCAAATGTGCTATCATATATGGCATCGAGCAAAAGGGAAATCTGCAGGTGGAGGACAAGATTCGATTTGAGACAACAAAGGTAGATGAGACTTTGCGGAACATTCTGAACAATTTGACTATCATGATGACTCGTCATGGACTTACTCCTGAGAACACATCTGCTATCGGAATCAGTTGTGGTGGACCTCTTGACAGCAAGACAGGCGTGGTGATGTCGCCTCCCAATCTGCCTGGATGGGACAACATCCCAATTGTCGAGATGGTAGAGAATCATACTGGTATACGCGCTGGTTTGCAAAACGATGCCAACGCATGTGCTTTGGCAGAATGGAAGTTTGGAGCAGGTCAAGGAACTCGAAACATGGTGTTCATGACTTTTGGAACAGGTCTTGGCGCAGGCATTATCATCAATGGTGAGTTATATTCAGGCACCAACGATAATGCAGGTGAATTAGGTCATATCCGTCTGGCTGCAGATGGTCCTGTCGGATATGGTAAGCGAGGTTCTTTCGAAGGTTTCTGTAGTGGAGGAGGTATTGCTCAGTTGGCCCGCCACAAAGTCATTGAGGCATATCGGCAAGGAAAAAGTGTTTCGTGGTGCGCAGAAAAAGACATTTCAAGTGTGACAGCTCAGATGGTGGCAGAAGCTGCCCAGCAAGGAGATCCGCTTGCAAAAGAGATATTCCGCATTTCTTCTGATTATCTGGGTATGGGACTCTCTATTGTGGTGGATATCTTGAATCCTGAGATGATAGTAATAGGCAGTATCTATGCTCGCAACGAGAAGATGATGCGTCCTGTGATGCAGGCCGTTATGGATCGTGAAGCTTTATCAGGAGCAAATCGTGTCTGTCGCGTAGTTCCCGCAGCATTGGGTGAACAGATAGGCGACTTTGCATCGCTTTCTATTGCAGCTAATTTGAAATAAAGTTATGGACATAAGGGAAACAATCATTAAATCATTGGATGAGGCGCGTCGGACACTTGAAGAGTTCATGTCATCTCCATCTGCCTTAGATCAAATAGAGAAGGCTGCCCAAATTTGTGTTGAAGCTCTTAGGGACGGCAACAAGATTATCAGTTGCGGCAACGGAGGTTCCCTTTGTGATGCAACTCATTTTGCAGAGGAACTGACAGGTCGCTATCGCGATAGCCGTTGCCCTTTACCAGCCATTGCTATCAATGACCCTGCTTACATGACTTGTGTAGGTAACGATTTCGGTTTTCAGAATGTTTTCTCTCGTTATGTGGAGGGTGTAGGATCAAAAGGTGATGTCCTTTTAGCCATCAGTACGAGTGGTAATTCACAGAACATATTGAATGCTGTGGCAAAGGCTCAAAAGAAAGGCATGAAGGTAATCTCTCTAACTTCACTTGGTGAGAGCAAATTGTCCCCATTGAGTGACGTGGCTATTTGTACGCCTAGGACAGCCCATTCCGATCGTATCCAGGAGATTCACATTAAAGTGATACATATTCTGATTCAGTGTATCGAGGAAATGCTTCCTCTTTAGGGTTATTGATCGTTTCTAAGAAACAGGAGAAAAGAGATATGATGTGTCAAAGCCGATTATATGATTAATACGATAATATTTGATTTGGGTGGCGTACTGCTTAATCTTGACTTGCAACGTAGTATGGAGAGTTTTGGTGCATTAGGACTGGATGCTAAGTCTTGGTTTACCAATGAGAGTAGGGAAAATTCGGCAGGAGGAGCTTTATGTGAAGGCATTGTGGCCAGTAAGATAACAGATTTGTACCAAACGGGAAAGATTACTACGGAAGAGTTTCTGAGTGAAGTGTTGAAAGGATGCGGGAAAGGAACAACAACGAAGGAAGTGGCTGCAGCATGGAACGCAATGCTGTTGGATATTCCGATGAAGAAATTAGATGTCTTGAAGCGCCTCCGCAGGACAGGATACAAAGTATATATGTTGTCGAACACGAATGAGGAGCATTGGCGCTATTTGGAGGAGAGTGTCTTTCCTGAACCAGTGTTGAACTATTTTGATGGTGTATACTTGTCGCAGGTTTTGGGGATGTCTAAGCCAGACCGACGTGTTTTTGAGCGTGTGCTGAAAGATATTGGAGCCGAAGCTGAGGAATGCCTGTTCGTAGATGATACGATGGCGAATTGCAAGGCTGCCGCTTGTTTGGGCCTTCACACCTTTAAGATGGAACCTAACGCGATGTGGAATGAAGAAACAATAAGGATGCACCTCGACTGAAGTGCATCCTTATTAAATATAGAGAGTTTAATCGGTTTAGAGCTTTGGACCTGCAGCAACCAGAGCCTTGCCAGCCTCGTTGCCCTCGTACTTCTTGAAGTTCTTGATGAAGCGAGCAGCCAAATCCTTAGCTTTCTCTTCCCACTCAGCACGGTTCTGATAAGTGTCGCGAGGATCGAGAATGCCCCATGCTACACCGTCGAGCTCTGTTGGAACTTCGAAATCAAAGTAGGGGATCTTCTTGGTAGGAGCCTTCAGGATGGCACCGCCCAAGATGGCGTCGATGATACCACGTGTATCCTTGATAGAGATACGCTTGCCTGTTCCGTTCCAACCAGTGTTAACGAGGTATGCCTTAGCACCGCTCTTCTCCATCTTCTTAACCAGCTCCTCAGCATACTTTGTGGGGTGCAACTCGAGGAATGCCTGACCGAAGCAAGCAGAGAATGTAGGAGTGGGCTCTGTGATACCACGCTCTGTACCAGCCAACTTAGCTGTGAAACCAGATAGGAAGTAGTACTTTGTCTGTTCGGGAGTCAGGATAGACACTGGGGGCAGTACACCGAATGCATCAGCTGACAGGAAGATAACGTTCTTGGCGTCTGGACCTGCACTCTTGCCGTTTACTTTCTTGGCAATCTTCTCGATGTGCTCGATAGGATAAGAAACACGAGTGTTCTCAGTTACGCTCTTGTCAGCGAAGTCAATCTTGCCATTTTCGTCAACAGTAACATTCTCCAGCAGAGCATCGCGGCGGATTGCGTTGTAGATGTCGGGCTCGCTCTCCTTGTCGAGGTTAATAACCTTAGCGTAGCAGCCACCTTCGAGGTTGAATACACCCTCATCGTCCCATCCATGCTCATCGTCGCCAATCAGCAGACGCTTAGGATCGGTAGAAAGAGTGGTCTTACCTGTACCAGAGAGACCGAAGAAGATAGCGGTGTTCTTACCTTCCATATCGGTGTTGGCAGAGCAATGCATAGAAGCGATACCCTGCAGAGGCAGATAGTAGTTCTGCATAGAGAACATACCCTTCTTCATTTCACCACCATACCAGGTGTTGATGATACATTGCTCGCGGCTTGTTGTGTTGAAGGCGACACAAGTCTCTGAGTTCAGACCCAGCTCCTTGTAGTTCTCAACCTTTGCCTTAGAAGCGTTGTAGATAACGAAGTTGGGCTCAAAATTCTCCAGTTCCTCAGCAGTTGGCTGAATGAACATGTTCTTGATGAAGTGAGCCTGCCATGCAACCTCCACGATGAAGCGAACAGCCAGGTGGGTTGCCTCATTGGCACCGCAGAAAGCATCAACTACATACAGATTCTTATTGCAGAGCTCTTTGATAGCGATGTCCTTAACCTTTGCCCAAACCTCCTCACTCATGGGGTGGTTGTCGTTCTTATACTCCTCAGAAGTCCACCATACCTTGTCCTCGCTCTGAGCATCCTTTACGATGTATTTGTCTTTAGGTGAACGGCCAGTAAAGATACCAGTCATTACGTTTACAGCATTGAGCTCGGTGTTTACGCCCTTGTCGAAACCCTCGAGACCAGCCTTTGTCTCCTCTTCGAAGAGGTACTCATACGATGGATTGTGAGCTATCACGGTAGAACCTGTGATGCCATACTGAGTCAAATCTAATTTTGCCATTGTTTTTAATTTGTTATTATAATAAATAATTATCCTTCGAACCTGTAAAAAGAAGTCTTTTATGTTGAACTGTGCAAAGGTAGTGCTTTCTTTTGAACTGAAAAAGTCAAAAAAAGTTTTTTTTCAGAGTAAAATAATTGAATTTAAGAAATTTAGCATTTTTGCGATGTGGACTTGTCAATTAGACAAACATTTCTTCATATATTTGTGTCATATTTATATATGACTATTTAAAACACATAAAAATGAAAGTTATAAACATGAGCGCAAAAGACTCTGTTCTCAACCAATTCCTGGCAGAGTTGCGTGATGTGAATATCCAGAAGGATCGTATGCGCTTTCGCCGCAATTTGGAAAGGATAGGTGAGTTGCAGGCTTATGAGATAAGCAAAACATTGAACTATTCAGAAAAGTCTGTACAAACGCCTTTGGGACTTGCTCAAGTGAATATTCCTGATGATAATATTGTGATTGGGACCGTCTTCCGCGCTGGCCTTCCTCAGCATCAAGGTTTCCTCAATGTGTTTGACAAGGCAGGTGCAGCTTTCGTAAGTGCATATCGCTGCTATAAGGACAAAGAATGTCGTCAAGTGGATGTTCATATCGAATACATAGCATCTCCTGATTTGACAGGATGCACTTTCATGCTTGTAGACCCAATGTTGGCTACGGGTGAGAGTCTGGAATTGGCTTGGAATGCTTTCTTGTCGAAAGGGAAACCTGCAAAACTACACATTGCTTGTGTCATAGCCAGCCCTCAAGGAATAGAACATTTAAATAAGGTATTTAGTGACGTTTCCAATGTTACGCTTTGGTGTGCTGTGATTGACCAGGCCTTGAATGAACGTTCCTACATCCTGCCTGGTTTGGGTGATGCAGGTGATCTTTCTTTCGGAGGTAAGATTTAGCTCCCTTTTTAAGGCCCATAAGGGCGTGCTGGAAAGAGAATGAAGGAGGGCTTCCCGAAGGTTTAAACAACTGGTGGCAAAATTCCTTGTGAGAACTTTGCCACCAGTTTCTTATACAAATAAGGTTGTTAGCTTAATGCCTCAATGATTTCCTTCTTTTGTTCAGGAGCCAGTTCGTTGTTCGCTGCCACAAACTTGATAAAAGCAACGGGATCATCGTCGAAGTATTCCTTGCGATACTTCTCCATCATGATGGTGCAATACGTTTCTTTAGAAACCTTGGCAGTATAGTACAGCATGGAGGTCTCTTTTTCCTTCTTTGCTTTTACGTAGCCTTTGTTAACTAGAATTTTCAAGAAAGTGGCAAGGGTAGTGTAAGCAGGTTTGTCGCTCTCGGGGAATTGTGAGAGAATCTGGTTTGTGAAGCCACCCTTGGGAAGATTCCATAGGTAAAGCATCACTTGGTGCTCAGACTTTGTGAGCAAATTAATGTTCTTTTTAGTCATCAGATTTTGTAATGTAATTAAAATAATTAGTGTTATATCGAAAATTTGATAACAAAATTATATTTTTTTCTTGTTTATAACAAGATTCATTTCCCTCTTTCAGTAAGAAGGAGTGTGATATTAACACAAATTAACCGCAGATGATGTTTTTTATTGGTCTATAGGTTTCAATTATTTGCTTATAATGGACGTTTCTGGGTTTTTTACGCCCTTTGCATTGCTTAAGTAAGCTTTTGCTACACCAAATTTCAAAAACATATCCAATCGCACAGGCATGTGGTTGTCGTCATCGGTGATATAGAAAGTGATTATTTCCTTTTCTTTTTTACCTTTGTATTCTACAAACGAAAAGACTAGGCAACGATAAGTTGTTCCTGTGCTGTCCATCTTGAAGTTCTTTTTGCCGCGATAAATCAATGTCGTAGGTTCAACTTTACGTCCATCAGCCATGGGAAATACCAACTTTTGACCAACGCTGAAGTCATCTGCCTTGAAAGAACGTGCTCTGAGCATCATGCTGACCATGTCATAGACACATTCTGTATCATCGTGTTGAGTGTTACTGGTCTCTCCCTTGCGACTTAAATATTCCTGCTCAAGATGTATCTTACCACCAGGATAGGTGTATTTTACTTGGTCCACATAATATTTGCCTCCCTCATTGGCGGCCTTGCGATAGTAGAGGGGAACCATTTCCTTTGTGATATAACTCTCCAAAGTGTCGCGCATCAGGAAGAATTTGTCCAGTTTTTTGCTTGTTTGGGTAATCAGATTGCTTCGATAGACTGACTTGCCTTCCCACATTCCATTCTTGGTGGTTAGTGTGGCTGTGCCAGCCTTCATCCACACGAATTTCCAATTGAAATACAATTGATAACTCAGAGACTCTCCTGCCTGGAAAGCCGTATTCGTGGCGGTGCATTGTGCAAACGCCTTTGTGCCGATGCTTAACGAGACTAAGCACAGCAGGAAACTTACAATGTATCTTTTCATCTGAATGAATTTCTATTACTGTTGGTACTATAGCTCGATCTATTGTTGCTGTTCTTGCTTCTTCCAGATTTTGCTTTTCTCATTTCCTCGTCACGCTTTCGATTCCTGTCCTTAACAGTCTTTTCTTTATCGGGTTTCTGCTTCGTGATTTCCATCGCTTTCTGCTTATCCAGTCTTTCTAATCTTGGATTCCAGTCTTGTGCCAAGTCCCATTTTGCTTTTACAGTCAAGGGTTTAGGGAAATAGAAGACTTCTTCGGGTTGCTTTCCTTCCTGATAGTTTCCTGTATCCCACTTGTCGTTCTGGTTGTTATCGATAAAACAACGGATATAGTAGTCACCAGGTTTCATGTAATAGAAATCGGCACGACCTTTCTCATCGGCTCTGAGCGTGCGCATGGGTTTATCTCCCTTGCTCATGATCTGAACAACCACGTTGGAATCTTTTGACGTGATATGCACAAAGATAGAACCGAATTCGTCTTCATCACGCACTCGAAATTCCTGTTTAATAGCTTTTGACCCATTCCCCAAAATACTTAGGAAAGCAGCGCTGTCCACTTGAAAAACATATTGTTGTTTGGTTTCCCATTCGGCATAAAGCGTGTAGGAACGAAGGCTTCCTTCGACCGGTAGGAACAGGAACGGTTGAGGTATCAGGTTGGAGTCTTTCTTCAAATAGAAATGCATCATTGTCGTGTCCAAGCTGGCAATGGGCTCATTGCTGGTAAAGACAACGTTCTGATTGGGATCCAAACTGCCTGCTGGTTTCCCTGTGATTTCCAAGAAAGTCTTCAAGAAGGGATTCTCTTCGTAGGGTAAAGGTTCCTTAGCTTTTTTCAGTTTCTTTTCTCTCTCCTTTTCCCAATCCTCAATCTTCTTGTCCTTCTCTTTTTTCAGTTTCTCGTACGTGGTTTTCGGAGCCATTTCCAAGGTATCTGTATGTGGCGAGAGCATTCCCAACGTGTCCGTTTCCAGGTATGTAATGGTCATTGCCAATGTGTCCTGATGATAAATGAACATAGTGTCTGTTACCCAGTATGTAATGGTGTCATTGTGGAGAGTGGGTTCGGCTACCAGACAACTGTCATTGAAATTAAGTCCTTTTATTTTGGGTAGACTGTCTGCAGGTGCGGTGAAATAGAGGGTAAAGGATTCGGGTACTAACCGTTCATTCTTCAGCATATGCTGATCTTGTCCTTCTTCCTGGAATGCGCGGAGTACGATGTCGTCAGGGTAGTAATGGGTAAAAGGGATAGCTCGGATGGAATCCCAATGGGTGGAATCGCGCCATACGGTATCCATGCGTAGATCTGGTCCTTGCGATGTTGTATAGGTTGTCGTGTCGAAAGCTATGATTTCACTTTTCTGATTGAAGAGGAAATTTCCGTCGGCATCTTTCAAGGCGAAGACATGATACTTGCCAGGTTTTACCCCCTTGATGGAGAACTTCCCACTACCGTTGGTACGTGATACGCGTTTGAAAGGAGTGGATCTTAGGATGGTGTCGTTGAAACTGGTATCTGCGGGATATAGACCGACCATGATGCCCTTGATGGGTTCCAGATTCTCCGCATTCAGTACGGTGCCTGCTACTTCCATCGTGTCAATCTCATCGCCAGTACTGAAACTATAGGTGTAGTTCCCCATTGGGTTTCCTTCATTGTTGTCCTCAATGGCGTCGCTGAAATCGATAGTGTAGGTAGTGTTGGCTTGCAAGGAATCATAGAGGTCGATGCGTACTCGCTTGCCATTAGCTCGAATGTTGGGAGCTTCTATTTGTGGAGGCGACACGATGACTTTCTCGCTGGCATTTTCCAACTTAATGTATTCATCGAATGCAATGCTGATTTTTTTCTTGTCGCTATTGGTCGCTTTATCGGCAGGGTATGACACTAGCACTTTTGGCGGAGTTTCATCGTATCGACCTCCGTCAGGATTGCCTATGCTGGCACAAGCGGCTAACAGCAAGGCAAAGAGGGTGACTGTCAGGTACCGTCTGCCATTCATTCGTTTAACGCCAATATTTCTTCTATAATATTCCTTTGATTGCTTAGTCGGGGGACTTTGTGCTGTCCACCCAATTTCCCGTTGGATTTCAGCCAGTCATTGAAGACGCCCTTGCGTGCCAAAATGATTTCGAGAGGTTGCAGGGTAATGTCCTTGTGTCGTTTGGCTTCGTAGTCGGAGTTGATTTTCTGAAGTGTTTTGTCCAGTATGCTGGCAAACTCAGCGAGGTCTTTGGGTTCTACGGCAAATTCTATCAGCCATTGATGGCGGCATTTCCCCTTGTCGTCCATGTAAACGGGTGCAGCAGTATATTCCAGTACTTGGGCTCCTGTCATGGCACAGGCCTGCTGTAATCCTTTCTCTGCATTATCCACGATGAGTTCTTCGCCGAAAGCGTTGATGAAGGACTTCGTACGTCCTGTGATGACGAACTTGTATGGATCCTTTTCTGTGAATCGTATCGTATCGCCTATCATGTATCGCCATAAACCACTGCTGGTGCTGATGACCATTGCATAGTTTTTGCCAACCTCGATACCCCACAGGGGCACCACAGAAGGATTCTCCTTACTTATCTCATCCAGTGGGATGAATTCATAGAAGACACCATAGTCCACCATCAAGCTCATGGAAGAATTACATGGGTCATCTTGCAAACCAAAGAATCCTTCGCTGGCATTGTAGGTTTCCATGTAGTTCATACCTTCCTTGGTGATTAAGTTACGATACTGATCGCGATAGGGGCCAAAGGCAACTCCACCGTGGAAAAACACTTCCAGATTTGGCCATACGTCCTGAAGGTGTGCGCTGCCAGATATTTCCATTATCCGAGTTAGTACACTCAGCATCCACGATGGTACGCCACTCAGATTCGTCACATTTTCCTGTATGACTTCACGGGCGATGCAGTCACGCTTAATCTCAAAATCACTCAGCAAGGCAGTCTTCTTCTTGGGCACACGTATCAGATTGACCAGCGGATTGATGTTTTCTATCAGAATAGCACTTAGGTCCCCCACTAAACTATCCTTCAGATTATAGTTGGGAGCATGGCTGCCTCCAAGAATCAAGGCTTTTCCATCAAGGATACGGCTCTTGGGATTATTGCGCAGATACCATGCTACAGCATCCGTACCGCCAGCAAAATGCGTGTCTTTGAGTCCATACTTGCTCACAGGGATGAACTTACTCTTGTCGTTTGTGGTCCCGCTGGATTTGGCATACCACTTTATTTGACCAGGCCAAAGAATGTCGCGCTCGCCTTGCCGCATGCGGTCGATGTACCCTTTCAGTTCTTCATAAGTGTTGATGGGAGAAGACTGGTGGAATTGTTCGTAGCTCTTTATGTTGGAAAAGCCATGGTGGTTTCCCCACTCCGTATCAGCAGCCTTGTGTGTCAACCATAGCAGGGTCTTCATCTGCATCTGCTGCGCTTGGGTGGCATATCTGTCCAGCATCTTTTGGCGATGCAGGAAGATGGGTCTTATGATGCTGGTTATGCTCATTTGTCAGAATTCCTCGTTTGCGGTTCAGTAGGTGACGGCAACAGCCTCTGCAGGAATCTCCATAACAGCGTGCTGTTCCTTCATCTTGAGGATTTGTTGTTCCAGTTTCGGATCTTTTCTCAAAGCCATCAAAGTCTCTTTGCTGGCTATCTGGTGGCTCTCTTTCTTCGAATAGCCTTTGCCTTTTCCACACTCAATTCCTTCGAGGATAACCTGGCTGAGGAAGATGGGCGTCCCGTTTTCTTCATGAGTTTCTTTTACCAGCCGATATTCCAGTTGGACGCGGTTCTTTTGGCTCCACTCCAGCAATTTGCTTTTGAAGTTAGCTTCTTGTTGGACCATTTTGTCCAGGTTGAGCACGTGGCCAAGTATTTGTTTCTTCACGAAGAGCATGCAATAATCATACCCTCGATCCAGATAGATGGCTCCAATGAGAGCCTCCAATGCATTTCCTTCGATGTAGCTATTGTGGCTGTGAAAGCTTCCGTTGGTTTGTATCAGTTTGCTTAACCCTACTTTCGTGGCGACTTTGCCGAGAGTCTCGCGCTGTACGATTTTGCTGCGTGCATTGGTCAGGAATCCTTCTCTCTTTCCTTGGAATCGCTGATAGACGATATCACCCACTACAGCTCCCAGGATGGCATCTCCCAGGAATTCCAGCCTTTCGTTGTTGAGCGGACGTCCTTTCTCGTTTTTCATCGAGACAGATTTGTGCATCAAAGCCTGCTTGTAATGCTGTATGTGGTGGGGATAGAATCCCATCATATCATAAAAAGAACGATAAAGTTCCTTGTCTTTTCGGAAAGGGAACTTTATCGTATCAATAAGGTTTGTGACGAACACAATCTTATTACTCAGCATACTTCTTGAAGATGACACATGCGTTGTGCCCACCGAAACCGAAAGTATTGCTCAAGGCTGCGCGTACATTGCGTTTCTGAGCCTTGTTGAAGGTGAAATTCAGATTGTAGTCTATCTCTGGATCTTTGTCGTCTTCCTCGTGATTGATGGTTGGAGGTATGATGTCATTCTTTACCGCCAGCACGCTGATCATGGCTTCCAGGGCACCTGCTGCACCCAGCAAGTGGCCAGTCATGGATTTCGTGCTGCTGATGTTCAGCTCGTAGGCATGTTCTCCAAACACGTTTTGAATGGCTTTTACCTCAGAGATGTCACCCACGGTTGTGGAGGTGCCATGCACGTTGATGTAGTCGATTTCTTCGGGTTTCATCTCGGCATCTTCCAAAGCATTCTCCATCACCAGTTTGGCTCCCAAGCCTTCAGGATGGGATGCTGTGATATGGTAAGCGTCGGCACTCATTCCTGCGCCAGCCATTTCTGCATAGATCTTGGCACCACGAGCCTTGGCGTGCTCCAATTCCTCCAGAATCAGGGAAGCACCACCCTCGCCCATGACGAAACCGTCACGACTTGCGCTGAAGGGACGACTGGCCTTTTCTGGTTCGTCGTTGCGGGTGCTTAGGGCATGCATGGCATTGAAACCACCCACACCACAGGGAAGGATAGCAGCCTCTGCACCGCCACATACAATCATGTTTGCCTTGTTCAATCGGATCAGATTGAAAGCATCGGCCAAAGCATGGGTTGAACTGGCGCATGCGCTGCTGGTGATGTAGTTGGGTCCATGGAATCCGTACTTGATGCTGATGTGGCCGGCACAGATGTCGGCAATCATCTTGGGCACAAAGAAAGGACTGAACTTGGGACCCAGCGTGTCACCTGTTTTGGCATAGTTCGTGATTTCCTCCTCGAAGGTTTGCATGCCGCCGATGCCTACACCGAATACCACTCCCACGCGGTTCTTGTCGATGTTCTCCAGGTCAATGGCGCTGTCATCTACAGCCATCGTGGCTGCGGCGAGTGCGTATTGGCAATAGGGATCCATCTTCCGCGCTTCCTTGCGGTCGATATAGTCAGCTGCGTTGAAATCCTTCAGTTCGCAAGCGAACTTGGTTTTGAACAACGAGGCATCGAAATGTGTGATAGGAGCAGCGCCGCTTACGCCATCCAGAAGTTTCTTCCAGGTTTCCTCGGCATTGTTGCCCAAGGGGCTTACGCAGCCTATTCCTGTCACTACGACTCTCTTTAATTCCATTATGTTTGTTAGAGGGGTTGGAATCTGTTTCCTGTTTTTTACGTTTTAGGCGTTAGCCTCGATGTATGCGATTGCGTCAGCAACAGTACCAATCTTCTCAGCTTGGTCATCGGGAATGGTGATTTCGAAAGCCTTCTCGAACTCCATGATCAACTCAACGGTGTCCAGAGAATCTGCACCCAGGTCATTGGTGAAAGATGCTTCAGGGGTAACCTCTGCCTCGTCAACACCCAACTTATCAACAATAATCTCCTTTACTTTAGCTTCAATTTCTGCTTGTGACATAATTCTCTTCTTAATTAATTAATATAAAATAATGTATATGTTCAACTCTGAAAAACGGCTATATGCTGTTTTCGGGGTGCAAAGTAACTACAAAATACTCGTTCTTGCAAGTATTGCGTGTGAAAACTTGCAAAAAAATGCACATTTCTGCCGTTTTTGTGCACAAATCAAGTGGTTTGAACAAATAAAACACCTTATTTGTCTCGAAATATGAAGAATTATGTGTAAGTTTGTAACTCAATACTCTCTATGATGATGAAAAGAATATCTTCCCTGATAGGCTTGATAGCGGCCTGCGTTGTGTCTGCTTTTGCCCAGATGATGGATCCTGTGCACTTCACAGTACAGCAGAAGCAGGTGTCTGATAGTGAATTCGAGGTTGTCTTCAGCGGTACAACGGAAGCCGGATGGCATGTCTATGGCTCTGATGTTGCGGATGGAGGTCCCACTCGTGCTGAGTTGACGTTGGAGTCGAGTTGGGGTGTTGCCCCCAAAGGCAAGCTTCAGATGCGAGGCAAGGTCATACGCACGATGGACGAACTCTTTGGTATGCAGGTTTCCTATATGGAAGGGAAGGTTATCTTCGCCCAGAAGTTCAGCATTACGGAACCCAAATACGACCTTGCCGGCTATTTGACCTATGGAGCCTGCAATGACCAGAACTGCATGCCTCCCACTCATGTCGAGTTTTCCTTCTCTGGCACACGTAAGGTGGAGAAACCTCAGGAGGCACCTGTCCAGGAGGCTGCCTCCCCTGATTCCGTGAAGGCCGATTCCGCTGAAGTTCAGGTGGAGCCAGAGCCATCTCCTTCTGAGACAGAAACGGACCTTTGGGCACCAGTCATCGACGAACTCAAAGCCCACCAGGATGGCACGTTGCAATCCCCTTCCGACAAATCTATCTGGAGGATTTTCCTGCTGGGCTTGCTGGGCGGCTTCGTGGCGTTGCTTACTCCCTGTGTCTGGCCCATCATCCCCATGACGGTCAGTTTCTTCCTGAAACGTGCCCAAAACAAGAAATCAGGCGTGCGCGATGCCATTACGTATGGCATCAGCATCATTGTCATTTACGTTCTGCTGGGTCTGCTTGTTACCCTCATCTTTGGTGCCAGCGCTCTCAATGCGCTCAGCACGAATGCCGTCTTCAACATTTTCTTCTTCCTGATGCTGCTGGTTTTTGCCGCCAGTTTCCTTGGAGGGTTTGAGATAACGCTGCCCAGCAGTTGGACCAATGCTGTCGACCGCAAGTCGGAGTCCACCACTGGTTTGCTCAGCATCTTCCTGATGGCTTTCACCCTTGCGTTGGTCAGTTTCTCCTGCACGGGTCCCATCATAGGTTTCCTGCTGGTCGAGGTCGGTTCCAGCGGATCCATTCTGGCTCCCACCATCGGAATGCTGGGATTTGCTGTCGCTTTGGCTCTTCCATTCGCCCTCTTTGCCATGTTCCCCACATGGCTCAAGAGTGTTCCCAAGAGCGGCAACTGGATGAATTGTATCAAAGTCTGCCTGGGTTTCATCGAACTGGCCTTCTCGCTCAAGTTCCTTTCTGTAGCCGACCTGGCTTATGGCTGGCACATTCTCGACCGCGAGACGTTTCTCGCCCTTTGGATTGCCCTCTTCGCCCTGATGGGCGCTTACCTCATCGGCTGGATACGTTTCCCTCATGACGAAGATGAGTACGATGAGATGGGTGAGGTCATCGTCAACCCTCGCACCAGTGTCACTCGCTTCTTTTTGGCACTCATCTCCTTTGCTTTCGCCATCTATATGGTGCCAGGTCTGTGGGGCGCTCCCTGCAAGGCCATCAGTGCGTTCACTCCTCCCATCAGCACTCAGGATTTCAATCTCTCTCATCATGAGGTAGAGGCACGATTCCAGGATTATGACGAAGGGATGGCCTACGCCCGTGCCCACAAGATGCCTGTCATGGTGGACTTCACAGGTTACGGATGCGTGAACTGCCGTAAGATGGAAGCTGCCGTCTGGACCGATTCGCGAGTGGCAGAACTTCTTAACGAGAAGTATGTCCTCATCAGCCTCTATGTGGACGAGAAGACAGCCCTTCCTGAGCCTATCGTCGTCGAGGAGAACGGCTCCCCTGTAAAGCTCCGTACCGTTGGAGACAAATGGAGCTACCTGCAGCGCATCAAGTTTGGCGCTAATGCCCAACCTTTCTATGTCCTGCTCGACAACGAGGGGCATCCTCTCAGCGCACCCTATTCCTACGACGAAGACGTTCCTGCCTATCAAGCTTTCTTGCAGAAAGGTCTGGAAGCATACAGCAGTAACTGACACGCAGTAGCCTCGAATCTCAGTCTCTCCTTGAAGAAGCCATTTGTGACTTCTGAGTGCAAGAAGAAACCATTCACCCGTTCTTCGTTCGTCCGCAACGTGTTGAAAGGAGGAATTCAACACGTTGAATCGGTCAAGTCAACACGTTGAAATCCTCCTTTCGACACGTCGCTCCAATGCACGCGTTTCCTTCCCTTACTTTATCTGCTTCAGGACGTTCTCCAAAGCATCGAGATTGCGCGGGTCAGCGTTGACGTCGAGGATGGTGCCGTTGCGGTCGATGAGCTTGTAGGTGGGGAATTCGTGGACCTGCAGGAAGTTCTCGATGGCGCTCTGCTGGGCAGTGGGTAGGTTGTAGTGAACCACATTGTCGCCCGTTACGTCGTACATCTTGATGACGTTCTGCCACGACTCATCGCTGCTGTTGTTGGCAAGGTAGAGATAAACGAGGTCGTAGTCCTTCAGGCGTTCGTACTCTGCCTGACTGCGTGAGAGTGCGTCCTTGCAAGGGCCGCACCAAGTGCCCCAGATGTCCAGCAGGATAATTTTTCCCTTGTAGGGCTCGATGAGTTTTCGCAGGATTTGCTCACCGTCGCTCAGGTTGGCGACATCTTCTGCAGACTTCAAGTTATCCGAGTTAGAGATATCTCTGCGTTGCAAGGCGAGGAATTTCTCCTGCTCTGCCTTTATGAACGCCTTGGCGAATTGCATCTTTGTGTTGTCTTCCATAAACTTCATAGCAGTCTCACTCAGTGGTGTGCGCTCATGGTCGAGACTGTTGTAGAGTTCTCCTGCCATGATGATGTCACGCAAGTCCTGGTCGCAGCCGAGAGAGTCCAAGATGTTGTGCGTTTTGTAGAGACTCAACATTGGTCCCATTTCTAAGAGTACCGCCTTGATGTCCTCGCGCTCAAAGATCTTTCCGCCCTGCAAAACACATTCATCCGCCTCTGGTGCTTCCACTTGCCTGTTCTCCTCGCTTTGTTGATTTTGCAGGATAAGGCTCGGCAACTCCTTGCTATAACATTCTACTGCGGCAAGTTCATCGTCGGTCAGTGCCACCTTGCCTGCATCCCTGTACAGCCGCAGTATTGGCGCATACATGTCGTAGTAAGACAAGAAGGTAAACTTGGGACCAGTAATGGCACACTGTTCATAGACAAGTTGGTCGATGTAGTCCCTCTTGAATATATCGAAGGCGCGATAGAGCGTGTAAGGTTTGGGGAGTTTCTGCCATATCTCACGAGAGACGTAGTCGAGGTACTCGGCAGGCACATGTCGGTCCTTCATGCTGAAACGTCCCTGCATGAGCGCCTCCCCTTCCTCGATGCTGTAATGCCCATGCAGATAGTTGATGTAGCGGTCGGAGATGTTGGGATGCTCCTTGATTGTCGTTTCCAGTTCCTGCATTGCGTCAGCCTTGCTTGCCTTTATGGTGTCAAGGAAGGCCATCGCCTCTGCCTCGTCCATGTTGCGCTTACCTGAATGTCCGCCGACCCACTGGATAGGATAGGCAAGCGTCTCGTTCTGCAGACGGCTGTTCTTGCCCATGAACATCTTGTGGCCGCCCTTGAAGTCATAGAGCAGGAAGTAGGTTTCGCCCGGCTCGAGCAAGGTGCGGATGAAGGTTCGTTTCCAGTCGGCATATACTTCGGAAGAGTTGAGCATAGGAATCTTTATGGTGAAGCGTCCCAGCGAGTCCATCTTGTCGTAACTTGACTCCTGCTTGCCCGAGAAAATGTCCTCGTGCATCACCTCGTAGGCTCTGCCTGCATCCTTCATCCATTGCGGCATATCCTTCAGCCAGCCCACGAGCGTTACGGTGTCCGTCTGGTAGTGCGAGTCCTTGAACTCCGTGCTGGTGTCCTTCGTGGGATAGTCGGGCAAGCAAATGGACGTGATGAGCGAGTACTCGCCCTGCTTGCCATCGATGGTGATGGAACGATGTCCCTTCTTGTTTTTCCCAACATTCACGACAATTTCCTTGCCGCCGTTCTCCAACGTGATGGAATATGTGTCGCCATTCCCATCCTTTTGCTTGTACTGCCAGAACTGGCAGTCGTAGATAGCGAAGTCTTCGTAGAAGCTGATGTCCCAGTCACCCGTCTGCACATTCCGCCAGTTGGAGGGTAACAGGCGTCCTGCTCTCGTCTTTGCATCCTCGATGCCCAGAAGCTTCCATGCCCCGTCGAAGTCTCCCTCAGTGAAGTCGAAGCGCTGCGTCTTCATGGGCAATGGCTCGAAGTGGAGCACGACATCTGTGTAGCCATGATCCGTTAGGAAAGTCTCTTTGTCGAGCTCCATGCCGTCAAGACTCCTCAAGGCGTAGTGCTTGCCGTCGGCCACGAGGTACGTGCCGGACGAGAACCTCACCCAGTTCTCAGGTCGTGAAGCAACATGCATAAAGAGGCGCGTCTCATCCTTTGCAAGTTCCACACGGGTGATTTCCAAAAGCGTATGGAAGTACCCTTCAATTTCTGTATTCGTTTCTGTGCTGGGCTGTTCCCATACGACTTGCTTTCCCTGTGCCGCTCCTGCTACTATGAACAGAAGGCAGGCGAAGATTGTTTTCCTCATTGTTTGTGTTGTTATCTTTTTACCTTTATTTATATAACGTATGAATGCACGAAATGTTTGCATCGAAGGAAGAGATTTATGTTTTATTAGGATTTATTACGTCCGTTAAAAAATGATGCAGCCAAAATTGCAACGATTTCCATTTTACTCTACACTCTGCACCCTTCCCGCTTAATGCCTTGATAGTCAGGTAGTCAAAAGGGTGTAGGTTGGTGTAGGTACTCTACACCTTTGTATCCTATTGCCTATGAGCTTGTTAAGGGCCATTGGTGTAGAGTGTAGATGATTTTCGTTCTCATCCGGTTCTGCATCAATTTAGGTGGTAACTCCAGGTCATTTTATTTCCTCCGTATATAAGTTTTGCCCTCAAGATCTCTACGTTGGCCCTGTTGTACATGGCTCTTTTCACAGCCTTGATTTTGTTGACCGTTCCTTCCATGACAGCATTGCTGTAGTTCGTCAGGCATGCCTGCTCAACGGCATCCTTGTCTCTTCTGACATACTCTGCGAACTCCGTGATTTCCTTGACATGGCATTCCCGCGCCTGCCTGATCCATTCCGTGACATCCGGCGCTCCGCGCTCAGCGTGGAGCATCCGTCTGAAGCTGATGCAGGCCTGTATGATCTTGTCCGCGAGGGGATGCGTCCTGGCTGTCTGCTGCAACCTTCTTGAGGAGGTCTCTCCTGTCATGATATAGTGCCATATCGTGGAGGTCTTGAGCCTTACGGCTTTGGCATCGGGCAGTGCCTTGTTGTGCTCCCTGACCTGCCTCCGCAATTCGGCATATTGCCTTGCCAGTGTCCTTGTGGACCGGCACACAAGCCTGGTGGGCAGTCTGCCATCCAGTTTCCGAGCCACCGCCTCAGGCGTGATGGTCCCCGCCGCAATGACCTGCGCCATCTGCCTCGCGGACTTCATAAGCTTCCGCTGCTCTTCCGTAAGCAGCCTGCCTACGTCCATGCTCATGTATTTGTAGACCTTTGGGGACTTGATTCCCAGCTCCCTTGCTATTGAGGCGACATTCCCTCCGGCATCCCTCATGCCCCGTATCCTGTAGTAGAGCCTCACCCTTTCCCTGTGTCTGGCTCCGCCCATTGAGAGGATGTCGTCGCGGATATGCCTGTATGCCTCCTCCTCTGTCGGATAGGGGTATCGCATGCGTGCCTTGCGCTCCCCAAGCATGTCCCTGACGAGCTCCACGGATACGTCCCGGAGATTCTTCATCAGGTGGAAACGGTCGGACACCTGGATGATGTCGGGCGATGCTGCCTCTATAAGCCTGCGGTACCGCTGGCTGCCGTCACGGCTGACAAGCCGGATTTCCGGGTGCGAGGCAATCCACCGGGTAATCTCGCTGCCATAGCGGCTGTCGAACACGGCAAGCACCTGCCGGGTGTAATGGTCGACGGCGGCACACATGTAATCGTGTCCCTTGCGCCTGGCGAAGTCATCTATGCCGACGTACCCGCTTGTCCGGACATCCGGGTTGCCTGCTCCCAGCTGTCGGGCCACTCTGAGGCAGGTGGAGCTGCTGGCGCGTATGTGCTGCCTTTCAAGTGTGGCTGAGGCAGCCCTGGCAGGCTGGCTCAGAGACTCGCTCCTGATGCGGGAGGCTGCCTCATGACTCATGCGGCCGTACCTCGCGGCAAAAGAGAGCGGCTCAGAGAAAACCTTCCTCTGGCAGGAAGGGTTCCCGCAGTAGAAGTGCCGCACCCGGAGCAGCAGTGTCACATGGCAGGAAAGCTCCTCTGTCAGCTGGAGATGCCGCCAGCGGTAGCTGTGTATGCGGTGGCTGCGCTTGCCGCAACACGGACATGCCGACGAGGGACTCGCTGTGTGGCCCGTCAGACGGATGTCACTGCCAATGTGTTTCATACCGTCCAGGGATATGCCACATGAGCGGCATTTCCCAAGAATCATTGCTTTTATCTGGCGAAATACTTGTGTAAAGCCAGAATTCTTTGTAACTTTGGGCCCTGTAGATGGGCGCCTTTTCTTTCTTCGCTTCACACACAAAGATACGAAAATATGCGCACATCTACAACTTTATAATGTTAATTAATGTGTTGTGTATCAAATATTTAT
>JAEEGJ010008697.1_pt1 | contig 27796 bp, 23 predicted proteins | sample 8958761 | NCBI WGS metagenome assembly JAEEGJ01 (sample SAMN16246546, study PRJNA631951) | gut metagenome | biome: gut microbiome; feature: rumen; material: RS-attached | host: Bos | place: Iran: Karaj | collected 2018-10 | reverse complement strand
AGGTGTATGAGCCGTTCCTCATCATGGAGGGCTTCATCAAGCGTACCCCTCGTGGTCGTATGGCGACGGAACTGGCCTACAAGCACTTCGGGCGCAACCCGTATAGTGGGAACATCATGGAACCGACATTGTTTGAATGAATATGAAAACAGGAATATTTGTAGGAAGCTTTAATCCCTTTACGGTGGGTCACGACAGCATTGTGACCAGAGCCTTGCCGCTGTTCGACCGTCTGGTCATTGGTGTGGTGGGCGATCAGGTACACAAGCCCGATATGCCGTCTGCCGAGGAGCGTATCAAGGCCATTGCCGACCTCTATCAGGACGAGCCTCGCATTGAGGTGAAGCCGTATTATGGCTTGGCTGTCGACTTCGCCCGTGCTGAAAATGCCCATTTCATTGTGAAAGGTGTGCGCAGCGTCAAGGACTTCGAGTACGAACGCGAACAGGCCGACATCAACCGTAGCTTGAGTGGGATAGAGACTATCCTGCTCTATGCTGAGCCACAATTTTCCTCCATTTCATCGACAATGGTACGCGAATTGCAGCACTTCGGCATCGACGTTAGTCCCTATCTGCCGAAACGCTCGTAATTCCGGTATAACGTTATAACGTAATTCCGACATTTATGATTACATACAGCACTGAAAACGTCAAGTTCCCGACTATCAAACGCCGTGATACAACGGCTTGGATTCGCCGAGTTGCTGCCACATACGGCAAGAAGGTGGGTGAAGTGGGCTACCTGTTCTGCGACGACGAGCACATCTTGGAAGTCAATCGCGAATACCTCGGCCACGACTACTATACCGACATCATCACCTTCGACTACTGTGAAGGCGACATGGTGAATGGCGACATCGTTATCTCGTTGGATACCGTACGCTCAAACGCGGAACTCTTCCATAAAGGCTACGATGAAGAACTGCACCGTGTCATCATCCACGGCATCCTGCACCTTTGTGGCATCAACGACAAAGGCCCTGGCGAGCGCGAGCTGATGGAGGCTGCGGAGGACAGGGCCTTGAAATTGCGTTGAAATCGCGGCTTTTTGTTATTTCTTGCGGTTGCTAAGGAACGTGGTATAGTTGTCGCAACGCGAAACATAACTGCTGGTACGCTGAGCATTTGCCTGCTCGAAGCGTGCCAGTTCTGTTAATGCCTGATACTGTGGCGATTCAGGATGCACCTTCATCACGTCTTCCAGTTTCGAGCTGTCCCATTCGAAAGAGTACCACGGGTTCTTATGCAGGTAGTAGTACGACATGGCGAAGAGAGCTTTTTCTTTCATCTTAAAATCAGATGACTCGCTGGCGTCTTTCAGGTACTCCAATGCCTTGGCGGCCAGGTCGGTCTCGTTCGGGCGCAGCTTGTCATAGATGCTCTTGCCGTCGCGCATCAGGAACCAGCAGTCGCCTGTGAAGTTGGCCTGCGCATAGCGTATCGCCAAGTCGTAGCAACGCTGCTCACGCTGTAGTCCGCTCAGCACGTTCAGCTCACCCTCCATCTGTTGTACCTCACGACAGAACACCATCTTGGGATGCTGATTTAAGCGCCAGTTGTAGTCGCCATATTCGTATTTTGAATTAAGCCATTGGCGGGTAATCCAGGGTTCTACCGTATATCTGCGATTGGCAGCATAGCAGACATAGCTTTTTTTATTGTAGAACTCCAGCGGCACCTTCGAGAGCCATTGTATGGCCTTGGTCCACTGGCACAGGCGCATATACTTCGTACCTATCAGGTCGTTCATCTCGTCGAACTTGATGTCCTGAAGGGGTTTCAGTGTTTCCTCAAGGGCGTTGCTGGCAGGCTTCTGACAGTAGTAGAAGTACTTTTGCAGGTTTTCCACCTTCATGGTGTCTATGATAGAGTTATAGCGATAGTGCCCTTGTGCCTTGTAAATGGCTAACGAGGTGATGGCCTGCCCAGCCACGTTATACTTCTCGCCCAGCACCTGGTGCACGATACGATGGAGGGCATTGTCGTAATAATTGGCCATTTCATCGCGAGAAGAGCCGTGACTCTTCAGCCATTTGAATTCCCCTGCCACCCAGTTGTCGAACTGTGCGCTGAGGGGCTGTTGGTCTGCATTGACGTAGAATTGGATGACGCGCGCCACGTCCTTCATGCGCTCTGTACCGTCCAACGTCGTAGCGGTATAGCTGTCTGTCATGGCTTGCTGCTTTTGGCCGTAGAGGAATTCCAGCCAGGCCTGGGCGCTCTTCCAGAGGGCAGGCACACGTGTCTTGCCCTCGCTGACGACCTGTCCGGCGAATTTTATCATCTGTTCGGCCTCGCTGCGTACAATCTTACGGATGAAAAGCTTACCTTCGTTGCCTTCGCCATCGATGGCCTCCTGGGCGTTGTTCACGAAGTCCTGCAACAGGAAGGGCAGCACGGCAGAGTTGGCATCGCGCAGATACTCCTGGCGGATGGCCTCGTAAGAGCGGTTCTTGTAGTATTGCGTCATCAGACTGTTCCAGTCGCCCTGTTCGGCAAAGATGCGGCCAGCCTCGTCGGCACGACCGCGCTTCAACAGTGCACCGGCATAGATGTTCTTCATCATGTCCTTATAGACCGTCTCAATGAACTTGCTGGCGGTCTGTTCCCAGAAGTTGACATTCTCGTAATGGTTGCCCAGCAGCATGTTGGCACGCATATACAGCAGGGCATGCTGACTGCGTAGCTTACTCTGTATCTTGCCAGAGGCATAGGCCTGCACTTGGAACAGTTTCTTTTCGCGCTTGGACAGATCCTCCTTGCTGGGATAGTTCCATCGCTCTGATGCTACCTCGTCGGCACATTCCAGGTACAGCTTCAGGTGCTTCAGGTAGCTGACCATCAAGGCGTCGTTCTTCTTCTGGGCAGCCTCGATGACCTCGTCGGCACGGAACCAAAAATAGTCCTTGGTGTCGCCCAGGTACGCCTGCCAGTTCTTGTCACAGATGTCTTGCACACGTCGGCTGAACTCCTGTTTGTCGCACACACAGAACAGGTAATAGTTGTCTGTACCGATACCGGCACAGGCCAGTGACGGCAGCGTCATGGCTGCCAACAGACTAATGATGATAAATCGCTTCATACGTTTCGGGTTTATAATGGTTTATGTTATCTTTATCCAAATGATATGTCAGAATGGTACGGCGCAGTTCCGGCCGTTTTTTCTCTACGGCTTCCTTGACCTTCAGTATCTCGTCGGTTTCTACGGTATGCTCCAAGTGCAGGTTTTGATAGTTGCGAATCCATCGGAAGGTAGGGTAGGCGGCAGCCAAGGGCAGGTCGTAGTCTGCCAGATAGCGCAGATAGGGCTCCACATCACGTATGTCGAGGATGGGGTTTCGTTCGTTGAATTTGTTGGGGTCGCCTGTATTGTATATCATCAGCACGCCATAGTCCACAGGTGGTACGGCCATCGACAACTGGTGCAGTCGGATGGTCGTAGACAGCTGCATGCCGTTCTTCTTGGCCTCGTCTCTCACCATTTGCAGGAAGTCGTAGTATGTCTTCCGGCTGCGTGCCGTATAGTCGCAGTCTATCTGGATCTCATCGACATCGGTGATGTCGTTGGTTTCGTTCATTTGTACGATTCTGTCGACGAGTTTCTTGGCCAGTCCCTCGTGTGCTTTGTGCATGCAGTTCTCGGTGATGAAGATAGTCGGAATCAGTTTCTTACCCTCTAGCTGTCCCTGCACAAAGCGGATGGTGGCGTTGGGCATGGGCTCGCCGTCCCTCATCACCACGTCAAAGTAGCGGCAATAGACCTTGTGGATATGATAATGATCTAAGAAGGCACGCTCCACCGAGTCTGTCCGCCACTCTGTCCGCCAGTAGTAGACGGCATTCTCCTGGGGCATGTCCGACTGTTTGCAGCCTGTCATCATCAGCACTGCCCACAGCACCACCGTTCCTATCGTCCACTTTCTCATTCTCTCATTTTCTCAATCCCTCAATCTCTTCTCATCCACAGATGTAGCTGGTAGATAGCAGGAATCAGTATCAACAACGAGAAGCCCACAGCCATCAGCACGTGTTGCTCAGAACCCTTGAAGATATCGATGAGTTTGATGTCTGGGTTGGGATATATATTATATAGGATATATGCGATGCTGTTGTTAGCCCAGTGGTACGCCACACCAGGCAGTATCGAGCCCGTGCGCCAGTACATCCAGCCCAACAGCAGCCCAATCATGAAGGCATGGGGCATTTGTGCCGGATTAAAGTGTACCAAGGCGAAGAAGACTGCCGATATAGCGATGGCGGTCCATGCGTTAACACGTTCTGAACGTCCTGCCAAGAGCGGTTTGCTCAGCAATGAACGCAACACGGCACCACGCAGCACGATCTCCTCAGACAGCGGTGCCAACAGGCCGATGGCCAGATAGCCCCACCGGTCGGTGAGTATCATGTCGAACTCGTTGCCCAGCCAGTTAGGCAGTTCAGGCATCTGTTCCTGTAGCCATATCGATGGAATCAGGGCACCCATGGCTGCTATGACGCTCCATGCCAGCACCAGCCAGGGCCGTGTACGTATCCAGTTAGGCGACACCTCAGCCCAACGGGTCAGTAGGAAGACAAGGATGGTTACGACACCTGTAGCCACCGTCGTCGTAATGATCATCGCCGTGGTGGTATCCTTCGATTTCGTCACCAGTTGCCATACCATCGTGACGATGAATCCCACTATCAGCTGGATGGCAATGAATTCTATCAGATATATAATCGCTTTCTTCATGTCAATCTCTCAATCTCTCAATCTCTCATTATCTTGTTCTCTCAATTTCTCAATCTTCCACCGTCAGAATTTGCTCGGCCAGTACGGCATCCTGTTGTAGTTGGCTTATCAGGTCCTCGACACGTTCGAAGCGTTGCTCCTCGCGCAGTCGTTCTATGAATGACACTAACAGCAGCTGTCCGTACAGGTCTTCGTTCAGCCGGAACACGTGTACCTCTAATGTCTGTTGATGTCCGTCGAAGGTGGGGCGCATACCGATGTTCATCATGCCGTGTTTCCACTCTACGGTGTTCTCCATCCTGACCTTCACGGCATAGGCACCGGCAGCAGGAATCAGCTGCTGTCCATCTACAGGCACCAGATTGGCCGTGGGGAATCCCAGTCGTGTACCCACATGCTCGCCATGTTCTACACGTCCTAAGATGGTGTAAGGATAGCCCAGCCCCTCAGACGCCTTGCCCACATGACCGTCTGCCAGCAGCCTTCTGATATACGACGACGACACGGTGGGTCCCTCGCCCATACCCATGCCGTTTGATGGTGCCGGCGGCAGCTGTCTCACCTCGATGCCCAGTTCCTGTCCATATCTGACATAGTCGTCGAAGCCCTCCTTGCGGTCGTGTCCGAAGCGGTTGTCGTAGCCTGTCAGCAGTATCTTGACATCCAGCTGTTCCTTCAGAACCCGTTGCATGAATTCGCGAGCCGTCATCTGTCGCAGCTCGTCTGTAAATTGTAACACTTCGATGCGGTCTATCCCCGTCTTCGACAGTAACAGCCGCTTGGCATCCAGCGATGTCAGCACCTCACTGCGATGCATGGTCTGGTCGAAGGTGATGGCCATCGACAGCAAGCCCTGCTCACGAGCTGTCTCCACCACGTGGCGCAGCACAAACTGGTGACCCAGATGTACGCCGTCAAACATGCCTATTGTTGCTACATATCCCGTCATTGTGCTTATTTTTGCTGCAAAGTTACGAATAAAATGTTAAAAACGACTAATTTTTTAATGTTTAATGTTTAATGTTTAATGTTTTTAGTACCTTTGCACCCGCTTAACATAATTGCATCGGACTTGTAGCTCAGTTGGTTAGAGCAACAGACTCATAATCTGGAGGTCCCAGGTTCAAGCCCTGGCTGGTCCACAAAAAAGGAGTTCAAGTAAATTTGAACTCCTTTTTATATTGCTAAAACCTGGCGTATTAGAGCAGGCTTAGGATTGACTTGTCGATATCACTGATTTGCTGTGAGCGGCTAACAAGATTGTTGCCACGGTCAATCAGGAAGAATTCTGGCAACGACTGTATGTTATAGACCGTCAGGAAACCGCTATTGCTCTCGTCAACACGCACGCTAATCCAAGGCAGGGCAGCTGTCTGCTGCTTCCAGAAGTGTTCGTCACCATCGAGACTAACCTGATAGATTTCGAAACCTTTAGCGTGATACTTGTTATACAGTTCACGGAGTGCCAAGATACGGGCTGGCGATTCTTTCTGTGCGAAGACGTGGAAGTCGAGCAGCACCACCTGCCCCTTCAGGTCTGTCAACTTACGGAGCTGTCCCTTGTTGTCGTTCAAGGCTATCTCAATGACGCCAGCTGTCTGAATCTTCGAGGCATCAATGGTCTTAGCCTGCTTAGCCTCCATGGTACGGACGTTCTTCATGCCTTCAATGGCGATGTTATGCAGGTTCTTGCCACGTTCGGCATCGGGCCAGTAGGTGTCCCAGCTGGTAGCCACTGCAGCAAACACCTTGATATCGTCAGCATCGCTGCGAGGGTTGAAAATCAGTGTATTACCCAAGGCCTGGAACAGTGCAAAATAAGCGTAAGGCTTGGAGGGGTCCGGGAAGATATACTTGCGCTTCACTTCGTCCTTATACGTGCGAATCATAGCCATAATACTGTCATTGGCCTGCTCAACAGTCATGTCTGTACTGCGACTAACAGCCATAGCACGCTGCTGCAACTGCATCTGACGCATGGCCAGTTCCTTAATCTTGGCGCAGTTGTCGGAACCGCTGACCTCATACTTCGAGGCCATTTGCGGATAGGCCGCTGTGACGGTCACCGTCTCTGTAGAGTCTATCGACAGGGAGATAATCTGATCGTAGATGCGCAGACGGTAGAACTCGGGGGCCTGCTGGGCTTCACCAGCCAGACTGAACTTGCCGTCGGCATCGAGGCGTACGGAATCAACAACCTCCGGACCCATCAGACTGATATTCTCCAAATAGAGCACTGAGTCCTTGGCATTCGTAATGGTGCCTTCTACGTGGAATTTCTTTTCGCTGCACGAAGCCATGCCCAGCACGGCCAGTGCCACTACTACATATTTCTTCATTATTCTTCAGCTATTACTATTTTGCGTGCAAAGGTACAAATTAGTGAGCGAAATACCAAATATATTTAGGTATTTCCGAACGAATTATTTCTTCTTACGAGGCTTGCGGATGGCCCAGCCTTCCTCGCTGAAATCGGGGATGTCGCCCTTCAGTTTCATGCCGTCAGGATTCAGGAACTGCATCCATTCATCTTTCTTGTAGGTCCGCTGCGCGGTACCCTCGTTAGCACGACGGGACGCCTTAACGGCCTTGGGCTCACGGGCAGGTTTGCGCGATTTTGCTGCCGGTTTGCCACCCTCGTCGGCATCGTTACAGCGCACCTCACGACGCTTGTACTGCTGCCCGTTAACATACTTGACGACACGCTCGGCATCCTCCTCAGGCACCTCGAAGTACGACATGGTCTGCAGCAGGTCGATATGACCTACAGCCACATGTCCGTGAACATACTTGTTCAGGAACTGCATCAGTTCGCCAGGATAGAAGCCGTCCTTCTTGCCCAGATTGATGAAGAGCTTGCGGTAGCCTTCGCTGGTTGGCGTAGCCGTCTTCTTGCCACGACCCTCACCCTTCCGGCCACGCCCATCTTCTTTCTTCCTTCGAGAGTCTTTACTCCCCTCGCCCTTTGGAGAGGCGACGGGGGTGAGGCTTGGCGCATCGGCATAGTAAGCCAGGAACTTGCCAAACTCCAGCGAGACAATCTTCTTGATGAGGTCGTCCTTGTCAACATACTCGAAGTAACGGCTGATGTCCTGCATGAACGGGGCAATCTGTTCCTCATCGACATCGGCCTTCACTATCTGGTCCATCACCTTGTAGAGCTGCTTCTTACAAATCTCTTCTGCCGATGGAATGGTGCCTTCTTCAAACTTCTTGCCAATTTCCCTCTCGATATTGCGAATCTTATGTTTTTCGCGGATATGGACAATGCTGAGCGACGTGCCCTTCTTGCCGGCACGACCTGTACGGCCAGAGCGGTGAGTATAGTTCTCGATGTCGTCGGGCAGTCCGTAGTTGATAACGTGTGTCAAGTCATCCACATCCAAGCCACGGGCAGCCACATCCGTAGCCACCAACAGCTGAACGGTATGCTGGCGGAACTTCTGCATGGTCAGGTCGCGCTGCTGCTGCGACAGGTCGCCGTGCAACGACTCGGCATTATAGCCGTCCTTGATGAGCTTGTCGGCCACCTCCTGCGTTTCAATCTTCGTACGGCAGAAGATGATGGCGAAAATGCGCGGATAATAGTCAACCAACCGCTTCAATGCCAGATACTTGTCCTTGGCATTCACCATATAGTAGATATGGTTTACGTGCTCAGCGCCCTCGTTACGGCTGCCCACCACAATCTCCTTGTAGTCGTGCAGATACCCCTTGGCAATGCGCTCAATATCCTTACTCATCGTGGCTGAGAAGAGCAGCGTGTTCCTATCTTCAGGTACACCTTCCAGGATGGCATCGATACTCTCCGAGAAGCCCATATTCAACATTTCATCGGCCTCGTCGAGTACCACATTATACACGTCGTCTAATTTCGCCACACCACGGTTCATCAAGTCAAGCAGTCGTCCAGGCGTGGCTACAATAATCTGTACGCCCTTACGCAAAGCACGAATCTGCTGTTCTATCGAGGCTCCGCCATAGACAGCCTCGATATGGATGCCGTCCAGATACTTCGCGAAGTCGCGCATGTCGTCGGCTATCTGCAGGCACAACTCTCGCGTCGGTGCAAGGATAAGTGCCTGAGGTAGTCCCCTTCCTATCTCTCCCAAGTGGGGACGGGGCTTTTCTGCTATCCTTTGCAGCACGGGAATGCCGAATGCCGCCGTCTTGCCCGTACCCGTCTGGGCCAGTGCGATAACGTCGTTTCTGTTACCTAACAAATAAGGTATTACTTCCTCCTGTACAGGCATGGGCTGTACGAAGCCCATCTCCTCAATGGCGCGGCGAATCCCTTCGCTAACACCAAGTTCTTCAAATGTCTTCAAAATTAATAATTTTTTCTAATTCGGGTGCAAAGTTACGAAAAACATTAAACATTAAACATTAAACATCAAAAAAAATAGCTGTCATACGCAAAATTTCTCTAAACTCTAAATACTAAACTCGAAACTATTTCGTAATTTTGCAGAAGCTATGAAGATATGTGTATTTTGCTCTGCCAACGAGCAGATTGACCCCGACTTCTTCCGTGAGACGGAAGCCTTGGGGACGTGGGCTGCAAAAAACGGCCATTCCATCGTGTATGGAGGTGTGAATTGCGGACTGATGGAGTGTGTGGCTAAAGCTGCTTATCAGGCTGGTGGACATACGGTTGGTGTCATTCCACGGATTATCGAGAAGAACGGGCGCATCTCTGAGTATGTCAGCGAAAAAATCATGTGCGACAACCTGAGTGAGCGCAAGCAACTCATGCAAGACGAGAGCGACGTGTTTATCGCTCTACCCGGAGGCATCGGTACCATTGACGAGGTGTTTACCATCGCTGCCTCAGCCACCATCGGCTATCACCACAAGCGTGTCATCTTGTATAACATGAAGGGCTTCTGGAACAGTATGATTGCCATGTTAGACGACCTGCAGGCGCGTGGTGTTATTCGCCAGCAGTGGCAGGACTGGATAGCTGTAGCCAATTCGTTGGAAGATATCGAGCGCCTATTGGCTTAAAAAACTACGATTTCATCATAATAGCCGTAAAGATACGACCGGAATTGATGCCAAGACGACGGGCCGAGAAAAAGGTGTCGTACGCCTTGTAGGTACAGACACCTGACATGCGGACGTTTTCTGGTTTGACCCCCGTCGCTAACAACTGTAACTTGTTGCAGGCTGGCAAGTCGATGTGCCACTTTGAGCGACGTTCGCTGATGGATGCCATCTCGAAGCCTGCCTCGGCAAATGCGTCATAGACCTCGTCGCCCACCTCGAAGCTGTCGAGACCGATGCCTGGTCCAATCTGTGCCACAATATCAGAAGGAACGGTGCCGTATGTCCTGGTCATTGTCCTCACGGCTTTTTCAACAATACGCTGCTGGGTGCCTCGCCAACCGGCATGGATGGCACAGACGGCACGACGGACGCTGTCGTACAGCAAGACAGGAATACAGTCAGCCGTCGAAACGCCGATACACACTCCTCGCCTATCAGTCATGATGGCATCAATGCCCTCAAGACGTTGCTGTCGCTCATGATCGTCAAGACATAAAAAGGCGTCGTCAATCGTTGCCAGCTCCGTCAGATGCACCTGATGGGGCATCAGCAGGCGGCGGTCATCAATCTGTAGCAATTGGCACAATGCCTGGCGGTTCTGTGTGATAGCCTCAGCACTGTCCCCACAATAACGGTTGATATTAAACTGTCCATAGTTACCTTCGCTATAGCCACCTTGTCGCGTTGTGCTGAAAGCAATCACATTCTGGCCGAAATCATAAGAATGGAGTACCGGTTTTATCATGTTCTTACTATTTTTGTACAAAGTTACAAAAAAATTGAGAATTGAGAACCGAGAATTGAGAATTATTTCTTATTTTTGCAGCAAATATACTATTATGGAAGAGATTCAGATTTGGATTGAACAACTGGTAGAGACATGTGGCGTGACTGGCGACACTGTCAACTTTGTAACCCATACCATTTTGGTATTATTAGCCTTTGCATTGGCCTTCCTGGCTGGTTGGCTATGCAGTAAACTGCTGATTCCCATTGTACTGAGACTGACCAAGAAAACAGAAACCAAGTGGGACGATGTGATGTTCAACGAACGCGTGTTGAAGTCGGCTTGTAGCATCGTGCCCGCCATTGTTATCTGGCAGTTGCTGCCTTGGACGTTCTTCGACTTCCCTACTGTTCGTGAGGTGTTGACGCGTCTGACAGGCATCTACATTACCATCATGTCGGCACGTACCCTCATTGTATTCAGCGACTCCATGAAGCAGTTGGAGTCTAATACACAACGGTCTGCCCGTCAACAATATATGCACTCACTATGTGGGGTACTGAAGATTATCATCATCTTCATTGCTGTCATCGTGGTGGTAGCCATCATCATCGACAAGAATCCTGCTACGCTCTTTGCTGGACTGGGTGCAGCGTCAGCCATCTTGATGCTGGCCTTTCAAGACACCATCAAAGGACTGGTGGCTGGCATTCGTCTGACATCCAACGACATGCTGCATGTAGGCGACTGGATTACCGTTGCCTCGGCTGGTGCCAATGGTCGTGTAGAGGATATCACGCTGACAACTGTCAAGGTACGCAACTTCGACAACACCATCGTCACAGTATCCCCCCAAACTTTGGTTGACGGTTCATTCCAAAACTGGATTGGCATGGAACAGAACGAGGGACGTAAGCAATCGCGCCGTATCTTCTTTGACTTCCGCTCTATCCATCTGGATGACGACGGTGTGGCCAATATTACCAAATTCCGCACGCATCTGGAACAATGGCTGCGTGAGAATCCTAAGGTTATGGGCGACAAAAATCCGTTGGTACGACATGCTGAGGCCTCGCAAGGTGGCTGTTGTATGGAGCTGACCTTCTGGCTGCATGCGCAGGCATGGAATGACTTCGAACACGACACGGCAGACATCATGGAATATGTTTTTGCTGCTGCTAACGAATATGGTCTGCGTATCTACCAGCAGTTTCCTGATCAAAAACCCACCCCCTGCCCCTCCCGAGCGGGAGGGGAGTTATAAGGGAAAAGTGAAAAATGTAAAATTGTGAATAATATGACAAACCGAAAACTATTCTTTACAGCATGGCTGCTCGCAATGACAGCAACGGGTTGGGCTCAGGGTCCCAACGATTCAGGCACATACTATCAGGCTGCCGACGGCAAGAAAGGGGCAGAACTGAAAACGGCACTGTGTGGTGTGATTTATAACCGTGAAGAGGGTGGTGACCTCAATACTGCCTATAAAGCTCTTTGGACGCACTTCCGTACTACTGACGCAAAACCTAACGGCAAGGTATGGGACATGTACTCGAACAAAGTAGAATTTGAATTTGGTACCAACCAGGATACTGGCAGCGGCAACCAGGAGGGTCAATATTACAATCGTGAGCACTCAATGCCCAACAGTTGGTTTGGCGGCAAGGTGATGCCCATGTACACCGACCTGCATCACATGTACCCTACCGACAAGATTGTCAACAACAAACGCTCCAACTTCCCGTTTGGAGAGACCAATGGTGAGAGTTATAAGTCGGCTAACGACTTCAGCAAGTTGGGCAAATGTACCTTCGAGGGTTATAACGGCACCGTCTTTGAACCCAACGACGAGTACAAGGGAGACTTCGCCCGCACCTATTTTTATATGGTGACCTGCTATGAAGAACAGATTCCGACCTGGTACACCAGTTTCGCCGACGCTCAGCCCACCCTCGACGGCAACAAGTATCCTGGCCTGAGTGCGTGGCAGCTGAAGATGCTGATGAAATGGGCAAAAAACGACCCTGTCAGCGAGAAGGAAATCAATCGCAACAATGCCGTCTATAATATTCAGAAGAACCGTAACCCCTTCATTGACTATCCTGGTCTGGAGGAATACATCTGGGGCGACAAGAAAGACGTGGCTTTCAGCTATGACAACTATGCAACAAGTATTCAAGACATCACGACCTCAGGTGTGCAGGACGTTAAACAGGACATCTATGGTGCAGATGGTCGGCTGCGTCGCACATATCAGCGCGGTTTGAATATCGTGAAACAGAAAAATGGTCGCACGTACAAGATAATCCGCCGATGAAACGAACGTTTTTACTATTGTCCGTCCTCTTTACAGTCCTCTCTATGGAAGCTGTACAGTTGTTACCCCAATGGGGTGACACGTTTTGGCGAGACTCTATACCCAAGACTATGCGCCAAAGCTATATCGCCTTTGGCGAACAATATCTTAAAAAAGACTGGTACAGTCTGCCTGCCAGTGCCTTTGCTGAATATAAGAAGACTGGCAACCGTACCCATTATGAGACATTGATGTTCGAAAAGCGCCGCCAGTTGGCTGCCCTCGTGATGGCTGAACTGATAGAGGGCCAATACCGCTTCATGCCCGATATCATCAACGGCCTACAGAGTACACTTGAAGAAACCTGGTGGGGATTGCCTGCCCACTACAAGACAGAAGTGCCTCGAACTGAAGACCAGACTGTTGACCTGTTTAATGCCGAGACGGCAGCACTCATAGCTTACACACGACATGTTTTATCCGATGAAATCGGACATTTTTCGTCCTTACTGGTTCAACGCATCGATCAGGAAATCGGTCGCCGCATACTGCAGCCTGCCCTGACAACCAAATACTGGTGGAAGACTGCTGGCATGAACTGGAATCCTTGGATATGCTCGAACTGGCTGGCCTGCGTCCTGTTCTGTGAACATGACGACCAGCGTCGCCAAGCATCACTCGACCAAATAGTAAAGGCCTGCGAAGCCTTTATGGCGGCCTACCCGGCTGATGGTGGTTGCGATGAAGGACCACACTATTGGGACCGTGCCGCTGCCTCACTCTTCGAGACGTTGTATTTGTTGCAAGCCAACACCCAACATCCGGCACCAAGCACCCATCACCCCAAGCTCCTCGCCATGGAGTCGTACATCTACAAGATGTATATAGGCAATGGCTATGCCGTAAACTTTGCCGATGCCCACGGCAACCGCGCCATGCTTAACATCAACATTGGCTATCCTTTTGGACTGATGACAAGCGACAAGACTATGTGTCAATACGCAGCATGGGTGGGACAACAAGAAGATGTCCTGCATCAGGCTGCGCAACTCTACAACAAGAGTGGTAACTGGCCTTCGCTGGGCCGTGAACTCATCTTCCTCAAACATATCCAAGCCTTTTTACGTGAAGAGCCTCGTGAACCACAGCTCAACGAGGTTTGGTTACCCGACTTGCAGATTATGACAACCCGCGAGCCCTTCGTCGCCATGAAAGGTGGCCATAACGGCGAGAGTCATAACCACAACGATGTAGGTTCCTTTATTGTCTATCCAAATGGCACACCGCTGCTGATAGACCCCGGTGTAGGCGAATATACGTCAAAGACTTTTTCTGGGCAGCGTTACGACATCTGGACCATGCAGTCCGACTATCATAATCTGCCACGTATCAATGGCTACAGCCAGCATGACGGCAAGCAGTATAAGGCACATGTCATCAGTCATAAGACTGGCCAGCTGACGCTCGATATCAGCAGCGCCTATCCTGCTGAAGCACAGATACAACAATGGCTGCGTACCGTTAAAGTACAAAAAGGCAAATGCGTAGAAATAACTGAAGACTTTGCCTTAAAGGCCTATCAGGCCCCCACCCAACTGATGCTTATTACCCCCATAGAGCCTCAACTAACCAAGGCTGGCATCATGACGCTGGGTAGCCATACCATCAACTACAATGCCAAACAACTTACACCTGAGGTAGAAGACCTAACCCCTCTTCTTGACCCTACTCTCCGTCAAATGTGGGGCACGCATCTCTACCGTATCAAGATGACACTCTGCTCCCACAATCTGAAGCAAAGCATCCGATATGTCATTAAATGAGAGGATATCGAACGGGCTGCCTCCGTCTCATCGGATAGGCAGCCCGTTCACCGTTAGTATGTTATGAAAAATTTGAGAGAAATCGACCGCTTCTATTATCATTAGTCTGGGTCGAGTTTTGAGGTAATTGGCTTCACAGCTAAAACCCCTGTGTTTTACTAAACATGATGTTAATATAGAGAAAGCATAGAAAAATCTAATCCTTGGGCTGACCAGCCTGCATCACGCCAGTACTGTCGGATGCCGTTGCGCTGATGTTTTCAGCCTGCACAGGGATGACATTCATCGTGTCAACCTGCTGGATGGCGGCATAGTCTTCAGGCGTATTCCATGTACTATCCCAGGGAGCCTGCAGGGCACCACCCAATGTAAGGATGATGGCAACAACAGCAGCAGCCTTGAAGAGTGGCATCAGACGCTGGGTAAGTGACACCTCACGAGCCTTAACGACCTGCTCACTACCAATGACCTGCATGATGCGTGCATCAAAGTCATCGTCCAACGTCTCACCAACGGCCTCGTCGATAAACAAGGGGCGCAGATGCTCCATCTCAGCCGGAATATCCTTCTGACTGAAGAAGGTACGCAGGATGCTTTCCTCTTCAAGAGAGGTTTCAGCGTTCCAATAGCGCTCCAAGAGTTGTTCGATGTACTTGTAATCCATACCTAATTTTTTGTTGTCTCTATACCGAAGACGTTTGTAAAACAAGAAAGTTACAGGAAAAACCAAAAAAATCTCTCATTTTCTCATTTTTTCTATTTCTCAATCTTCAAATATTGTTCCCTGACAGCCTGACGGGCACGGAAAATATTAACCTTAACCTGCTGTTCAGTAATGTCGAGAATGGTGGCAATGTCGCGATAACTCTTGCCCTCTATATCACGTAACTGCATACAAGTGCGCAGGCGCTCAGGCAGTTTACTAATCAATTGCCGTACCATCTGTGTACGCTCGTTTTGGATCGTTACCTGTTCAGGATTGGAGCCATGACTATGGTCGGTAGGGTCAATATCGTCTCCCAGGCTCTGCACTTGATTATCCATACGTCGCAACTTGTCGAGTGCCAGATTACGGCAGATGGTTAGACAAAAAGCCTCTATCGATTCCAACTGTGCCCACTGTTCACGTCGGTTCCAGACTTTAATCATCGTTTCCTGTACGACGTCCTCAGCCTCCTCGCGATTCTGCGTGATGCGAAGGGCCATGCGGAAGAGTTCATTCTTCAGCGGCAGGATGTCGGATTGGAAACTGATGGTCTTCATCTTTTTATTTCGTTATTTCGACTTACCGATATTTCGAAATGTCGACTTTACTCTATTACTGTACCGTGCTGTCCGTCAATGGCCGTAGCCAACGTGATAATCACTCGACTAACGCCTGCCTCAACAGCAGCTAACGCATTCTCAATCTTCGGTAGCATACCACCAGAAATGGTGCCGTCAGCCTTATACTTATTAAATAATGTACGCGTGATAGTAGGAATCACACTCTCGTCATCGTCAGGATTCGACAGCACCCCTTTCTTCTCGAACGAGAAAATCAGCGTCACGTCGTATATCGCAGCCAGAGCCTTGGCAGTCTCTGAAGCGATAGTGTCGGCATTGGTGTTTAGGATGTTTCCCTCACCATCGTGCGTCAGCGGAGCCATCACGGGTGTAATGCCAGCCTCAATAAGCCGACTCAGCATGTTACCATCAGCAGCGTCCACGTCGCCCACCCAGCCATAGTCAATACCGTCCTTTAGGGGACGCTTGTGACTACGGATAGCATTGGCGTCGGCTCCCGTCAGTCCAAGGGCATTGACACCATTGGCTTGCAGGCGAGCCACCAAATTTTTGTTGACCAGTCCACCATACACCATCGTCACCACCTCCAGCATATCGCTATCGGTAATACGACGACCATTTACCATCTGCGTCTCAATACCCAGACGTTCCGCCATCTTCGTAGCCTTACGGCCACCACCATGCACTAATACCTTACGACCTTCAATAGCAGAAAAGTCGCGTAACAACTGAGAGAGCTGCAGTTCGTCCTCGACCACAGCTCCTCCCACCTTTACTATCGTTAGTTTTTCTTTCATACCATTTATCGACATTTCGATATTATTCCAAATAAGTATATCCATAGAGCCCTGAGCGGTAGTTGGAGAGGAATTCCTTACCCTCTTCCAAGGTAATCTTGCCTTGCTTGACACTCTTGGCCACCCAGATTTCCAGTTGGCGAACCAGTTTCTTAGGATTATACTGCACATATTCCAGCACTTCTTCCACCGTCTCACCATCGAATATCTGGTCGATATGATACTGACCATCCTTCACAGAGATGTGGACAGCAGTAGTGTCGCCAAACAGGTTGTGCATATCGCCTAAGATTTCCTGATAGGCACCTACCAGGAATACACCCAGATAATAGTTCTCATTCTTCTTCAACGTGTGAACGGGCAATGAGTGGGAGTTATGACGATTGGTAGCGAAGTTTGCTATCTTACCGTCCGAGTCACAGGTAATGTCCTGAATGGTGGCATTACGGGTAGGACGCTCATTGAGTCGCTGGATGGGCATAATCGGGAATATCTGGTCGATGGCCCATGAGTCGGGCAACGACTGGAACAGCGAGAAGTTGCAGAAATACTTATCAGCCAACAGTTTGTCGATGTTCATCAGTTCCTCAGGCACATGCTTCAGGTTCTTTGACAAGGCATGAATCTCATGACATACACTCCAATACATAGCCTCAATCTCAGCACGTGTCTTCAAATCGACGATACCATGAGCAAACAAGTCGAGCACCTCTTCACGTATCTGTTCGGCATCGTGCCAGTCTTCCAACACATTACGAGGCGACAGGTTATCCCATATCTCATAGAGATCCTTTACCAGCTGATGTGAGTTCTCATCCGGCTCGAATTCCTCTGGCATCTCAGGCAACGAAGCTGTTTCCAGCACGTCAATTACCAAGACGGAATGGTGGGCAGCCAGCGAACGACCACTCTCCGTTATCAGGTTGGGATGGGGAATCTCGTTACGATTGGCAGCATCGACGAAGGTATAGATACAGTCGTTGACATACTCCTGAATAGAATAGTTGACACTACTCTCACTCGAAGGAGAACGGGTTCCGTCGTAGTCAACACCCAGTCCACCACCGCAATCCACAAAGTCAACATTATAACCCATCTTATGCAACTGCACATAGAACTGCGAAGCCTCACGCAGGGCCGTCTGGATGCGACGAATCTTCGTTATCTGGCTGCCAATATGGAAATGAATCAGGCGCAGGCAGTCGCGCATATCCTTCTTATCCAACATGTCCAATGCTTCCAACAACTCGGCACTGGTCAGTCCGAATTTCGAGGCATCGCCACCACTTTCTTCCCATTTGCCACTTCCACTGGAAGCCAACTTGATACGAATACCGATATTGGGCTTAACACCCAACTTCTTAGCTTCCTTGGCAATGATTTCCAGTTCGTTCAGCTTCTCCACTACAATGAAGATACGCTTACCCATCTTCTGTGCCAACAGGGCCAGCTCAATATATGACTGGTCCTTATAGCCATTACAAATGATAATGGAATCGCTCTGGCACTGTACGGCTATCACGGCATGCAACTCAGGTTTAGAACCGGCCTCAATACCCAGATTGAACTTGCGTCCGTGTGAGATAATCTCTTCGACCACGGGCTGCATCTGGTTGACCTTAATGGGGAACACCACATAGTTCTCAGCCTTATATTCATACTCCTCAGCAGCCTTCTTAAAGCAGCTCCACGTCTTCTCGATACGATTGTCGAGGATATCGGGGAAGCGCAGCAGCACAGGCGACTGTACATCGCGCAATGCCAACTCATCCATCACATCACGGATATCAATCTGCGTGTTGTCCTTACAGGGCGTCACGTAGACGTTTCCTTGTTCGTTGATGCCAAAGTAGCTGGTACCCCAGCCGTTGATGTTGTACAACTCCTTAGAGTCATCGATGGTCCATTTCTTCATTTTTTTTCTGTTTTTTTATGGGGCCTATGGGGCTTATAGGACTTATAAGACTTATGAGACTTATGGGTTATATTGATAACATTTCGCGCAGGGATGCTACGCTGCCTTGGATTTTATCGTATTCGTCCAGCACGTTGACATCTAAGATATGACGAGCTTTCTCATAGAACGGAGAGCGCTCCTTCAGGTGTTCTGTGATATAGGCTATCAGCTCCTCAGCACTCTTGCCTTTCAACAACGGACGCTCAATCTTAGCCATCAGCAGATGCTTGTAAAGTGTCTCAGGTGTTGCCTTCAGATAGATTACATCACCCTGCTGGTTCAAATAGTCCATATTATCGAAGAAGCAGGGCGTGCCACCGCCACAGCTGATGATGACATCCTCGAATTCAGCCACCTCGTGCAACATGTTATATTCTATCTTTCGAAAGCCTTCCTCGCCACGTTCAGCAAAGATCTGCGACACTGATTTGCGCATACGGCTTTCAATATACCAGTCGAGGTCGTAGAACATCATGCCCGTCTCCTTGGAGAGAGCCTTGCCCACAGTGGTCTTCCCTGAGCCCATGTAACCAACAAGGATGATACGCCTCATTTCTTCTGCTTTTCGATGATAGCCATACACTCGTCGTAGGTCAGGTCGGCAGCCTTAGCCTGCTGTGACTTAAGCAGACGATAGTTTTTGCCGTCGTATGCCAGATAAGGGCCATAACGACCATTCAGCACCTCCAGCTTCGAATCCTCTTCGAATGTCTTCATGTGCTTCTGACTTTCCTGCAGGCGCTTCTCCAGAATCAGGCGGATAGACTCGTCGAGCGTAATAGTCATAGGATCAGCATCCTTAGGCATTGAGGTATATTTCCTCTGATGCAGGATGTAGGGACCAAAACGGCCTGCGCCTATCACGACAGCTGAACCCTCAAAGTCGCCCAGTGTACGAGGCAGTTTAAAGAGTTCCAAAGCCTCATCGATGGTAATGGTTTCCATGCTCTTGTCAGCAGGCAGCTGGGCAAACTGAGGCTTTTCGGCATCTTCGGCAGTACCAATCTGCACGACAGGTCCAAAACGGCCTATCTTAACATATACCGGCTTGCCAGTCTTAGGATCCTTGCCCAACAGACGCTCACCAGCCTTACGTTCCTGACGATCATTCATCGTATTCTCCACCGTAGGTTCAAAGTCACGATAAAAGGTCTTCATCATCTGAGTCCACTGCTCATCGCCCTCAGCAATCTTATCGAAATCCTGCTCGACTTTGGCAGTGAAGTTATAGTCCATTATCTCCGTGAAGTGCTTCATCAGGAAGTCGTTCACGACGACACCAATATCGGTAGGCAGCAATTTACCCTTGTCAGAGCCAACCATCTCCTTACGTTCCTTTTGGGTAATGACCTTACCCTTCAGAATGTCTACCGTATAGCTGCGCTCTTCGCCCTTCTGGTCGCCCTTGTGAACATATTCACGCTGCTGGATGGTAGAGATGGTGGGAGCATAAGTTGACGGACGGCCGATACCCAGTTCCTCAAGCTTGTGAACCAGCGAAGCTTCCGTATAGCGCTGGGGAGCCTGACTGAAACGCTCGGTAGCCTGAATCTCACGACGCGTCAGTTCCATACCTTTCTTCAATGGGGGCAGCAAGTGGCTTTCTTCCTCCTGCTGGTCTTCGTCATCATAACTCTCACGATAGACCTTGATGAAACCGTCAAACTTCACAACCTCGCCCTGAGCCACAAACTGCTCTTCTGCACCACTGATGGAAATATTCACAGTGGTACGCTCCATAACGGCATCAGCCATCTGACTGGCAATGGTACGCTTCCAAATCAGCTCATAGAGTTTGCGCTCCTGGACAGTTCCCTCAATGGTCTGCTTGTCCATATAGGTCGGGCGGATGGCTTCGTGAGCCTCTTGGGCGCCCTTTGAACTGGTGTGATATTTGCGAACCTTTGAGTATTCTTCGCCATAGAGTTTGTTGATTTCCTCCTTGGCAGCATTGATACACAGACTTGAAAGGTTCACAGAGTCAGTACGCATATAGGTAATCTGTCCATGCTCGTACAAGTGTTGAGCCACCATCATGGTCTGCGACACCGTAAAGCCCAACTTACGGGCGGCCTCCTGCTGTAAGGTGGAAGTCGTGAAAGGAGGTGCTGGCATACGCTTCATGGGTTTCTTGCTGACGTTGTCAACTGTATATTTAGCATCTATGCACTTCTTCAAGAACTGCTCCACCTCTTCATGGGTCTTCAGGCGCTGCGCCAAAGTCGCTCTGACCTCTGTCTGAGAACCATCAGCATTGGTAATGGCAAAAATACCCGTCACGCTATAGAACGGCTCACTCTGGAACGACTGTATTTCACGTTCGCGCTCGACTATCAGACGAACGGCCACGCTTTGAACACGACCAGCAGAGAGAGCGGGCTTTACCTTGCGCCACAAAACGGGTGACAACTTAAAGCCTACCAAACGGTCGAGCACACGACGGGCCTGCTGGGCATTGACCAGATTCATATCCAAATGACGAGGATGCTCGATAGCTTCAAGGATGGCGGGTTTTGTAATTTCGTGGAATACGATACGATTGGTCTTCTTCTCGTCCAATCCCAACACCTCACACAGATGCCATGAGATGGCTTCTCCCTCACGGTCCTCATCGGATGCGAGCCATACCTTATCGGCCTTCTCAGCATTCTGCTTCAGTTCCTTTACCAACTTCATCTTCTCCTCAGGAATCTCATATTCTGGTTGAAGCGTGTTGGTATCGATACTCATCTCTTTCTTCTTTAAGTCGCGAATATGTCCATAGCTCGACATGACCTTATAGTCCTTGCCAAGAAATTTTTCGATGGTCTTTGCCTTTGCAGGCGACTCTACAATCACTAAGTTCTTTTGCATATTTATATTGTTTCTTTTTTACTTCCACTCTAACGAAAAGAAGACACAAATCTACTTACGGGCTGCAAAAGTATGCAAAAGTTTTGGTTACACCTTATATATATAGCAGTTTTTTTATTTTCTTAACGTTTCGGAGCAAAAACTCTTCACTTTTCACTCTTCACTTTTCACTTTTTATTCGTACCTTTGCAGATATTCTAATTAATTATTCTATGAAGAAATTAATGACTACTGCCCTACTGGCAATGTTGACAATGACAACAATGAATGGACAAATTAAACTGAAGGCCGATAATATCGATGATGTGATAAAGGCCATGACCCTGGAAGAGAAGGCGAAACTTCTTGTGGGAGGTGCTAACAATTTCTTTAATGCTGGCGCAGTAGTCGGTGGCGAGGCCGATTTGGTTGCAGGTGCTGCTGGTACCTCTCCTGCTATTCCCCGTTTGGGAATTCCTGCTACCGTACTGACGGACGGCCCTGCCGGTGTACGTATCGACCCCACTCGCAAAGGTACTGACAAAACCTATTATGCTACTGCTTTCCCTATTGGTTCTTGTTTGGCTTCCACTTGGAACACAGAACTGGTTGGTAAAGTCGGTCAGGCTATTGGTAATGAGACCAAGGAATACCGTTGCGACGTCATTCTGGGTCCTGGCATGAACCTGCATCGCAATCCCCTCTGTGGTCGTAATTTCGAGTACTATTCTGAAGATCCCCTGCTGACGGGTAAGATTGCTGCTGCCTATATTCAGGGTGTGCAGCAGGAGGGCGTTGGCGTATCTGCCAAGCACTTTGCCGTCAACTCGCAGGAGACCGATCGTACCAGCGTCGACGAACGTGTCAGCCAGCGTGCAGCACGTGAGATATACCTGCGTGGCTTTGAGATTGCCGTCCGCGAGAGTGACCCTTGGACCATTATGGCTTCGTACAATAAGATTAATGGCCAGTTCTCGATGGGCAACCACGACCTGCTGACCAAGATACTACGCGACGACTGGGGCTTTAAGGGTATCGTGATGACTGACTGGATTGGTATTCGCGATGGGCTGCCAACAATTACTGAGGTACACGCTGGCAACGACCTCATGGAGCCAGGTCAACCTGCTCAGGTTCAGGAGATTATTGCTGGTGTCAAGAATGGCAAACTCAGCATAGCCGATGTGGACCGCAACGTACGCCGTATGCTGGAATACATTGTCAAGACACCCAGCTTCCATCAGTATCCCGCTTCTAACAATCCTGACTTCAAGGCTCATGCTGCCATTACCCGCCAGAGTGCTGCCGAGGGTATCGTCCTGCTGAAGAACAATGGATGCCTCCCCCTAACCCCCTCCAAAAAGAGGGGGGATTCCGAGGCTTCCTCTCTACTTGGAGAGGGCGGGGGGAGAGGCTATACCGTCGCCCTCTTTGGCGAAAACTCCTACGACTTCCTCAGCGGTGGTACGGGTTCTGGTTGTGTTCATCCACCCTACGTGGTCGACATGCTCGAAGGCCTGAAAAATGCAGGTATCAAATCTTCGCCTACGCTGACCAATATCTATCGCAAGTATATCGAATATGCTAAGGTAAAGTTCCAGGCTGAGCGCCATCCTGCCAAGTGGTACCAGATGGAGCAGTTCGGACAGCAGAAATATCCTGAGATTGCCATTGACCCCATCTGCATCAATAATGAGGTAAAGGGTGCCGATGCAGCCATCATTACCATCGGCCGTCAGGCTGGTGAGGGTGTCGATCGCGATATCGATACCGAGTTCAATCTCATCCCCGAGGAACAGGCCCTTATCAAGGATGTCTGCAATGCTTTCCACGCTGTTGGCAAACCCGTCATCGTCATCATCAACTCCGGAAGTGTCATCGAGACGGCCTCTTGGAGCGGCTACCCCGATGCCATTCTCTGTGCTTGGCAGCCTGGTATGGAAGGCGGTAATTCAATTGCCGACCTGCTAACGGGTAAGGTGAATCCTTCTGGAAAACTGACCATGACGTGGCCTATTGCTGCTACGGACCATCCTTCCACGAAGGGTTATCCTGGCACAATGGACTTTTATACCTACGAGGTAACCAGAGGATACACAGGTCAGGTTGCTGGCTACGACTACACCAACCACGAGGAGGACATCTACGTGGGCTATCGCTTCTTCGACACCTTCAACCGCGAGGTGGCCTACCCCTTCGGCTATGGCCTCAGCTATACCACCTTCGAGATGTCGAAACCCGTAGTCAAGGCTAAGGGCAAGGACGCTGTCGAGGTAAGCATTACTGTTAAGAATACGGGGGCTGTCAGTGGTAAGGAGGTAGCTCAGGTCTATGTTCAGGCACCCAAGGGCAAATTGGAGAAACCTGCACAGGAACTGAAGGCTTTCGCCAAGACGCGCGAGTTGAAGCCTGGTGAAAGCCAGACGCTGACCATGACGATTCCTGTACGCGACCTGGCCAGCTTCGACGAGACTGATTCACAGTGGCTGACAGAAGCAGGTGTCTATACTTTCCACATCGGCGCCTCAAGTCGTGACATCAAGGCTACTGCCCAACTGAAGCTTTCAGAATACACGGAAAAAACTACCAACGCCCTTGCTCCCAAGCAGAAACTGAACCTCTTGAAACAATAATCGGGTACCTCAACATAAGCGAAGCGGTGGCATTCCTTTAGCGGAAATGCCACCGCTTTTGAAAATCCCTCATCCCTCACATCAGCCCCTCTAAACCATTTATACATAAGGATTTAGCTAAAATGATCTCTCCCATCATCTCTCACATCAACCCTCACATCATAATAGCTACGTTGCAGACATCTGGATACTGCAAAGCAAAAGCCCATGTGAGAGATGACGGGAGGGATCTGTGAGAGATGAAGTGAGAGATGACGGGAGGGATGAAAATGCGAAGATTCCTTTATTTACGGGCTTTTCAGCCTATCGATGTGAGGGATGGAGCACTTTTCATTAATAACCCCATGTTATTCATTAATAAGGTATCTTTATCTGTCTTAAATCGTTCTTTAATCAGCGCCATCAGTCCCTTTAAAGGGAATAATTCATTCCCAGTGTGGGACTGTTAGGCTCTCAGGCTGGGAACAAAACATTCTCAGGCAGGGAATAATCGTTCGTCTTGGAGAGAAAGGCCGTTTCGCTTATAGCAAAAGGCCCTTTTACTACTTACTTAAATGTCGTAAACCGTTACTTATAGTTCATTCTTCGTCGAAGAACGTTAATTCCACGTCGAAGAACGTTAATTCCACGTCGAGGAACGAGGATTCGTCGTCGAGGATTTAACTTTTCAGGACGATTCAGAACTCTTCTTCTAAATTTTCTTACTCAAAAGTTTGGATTCTTCCGTTTTTCTTCTTATCTTTGCCGTGTAAAAAAGTAATTTAAATAACGACGATGCCCAAGATACTGCTGTATATCACTGCAAAAATCATTTGGCAAACGATATGTATAAGAAGGAAGGATATTGGGATGTAAGGCCAAAGATTAAACGGCTGTCATTCCCCAAACGTGGAAAGTTTCAGGTTGATTTACAGGACGGACGTTCTGTAACGATGCCCATTTCTGCTTTCCCGTCGTTGAGAAGGATGCCTGTCAAAGAACGTGAGAACTGGTATCTCATGGGTGGAGGCGTAACGTGGGATGCCTGTTCTGAGGTTATCCATATCGAGCAAATTTTGGGCAACTATCAGAATTATGCCCATGAGAACGTATAATGATATATAATAACCCTTAAAACCGAAGATGCCTATGGACTGAGAGAAATATAAAAAGGACATATAGGATGAATATCCGCTTTTAGATTCTTGTTTCCGAAAGATTGGGGAATTGGAAGGAAATCATCAAGAACGAAAGTTGGAGTTCGCGCCTGATGGCGTGGACTTTACTCGTTTAAGATGATAAGGTAGTCCCCAACACCTCGGAAACGTAGACGAAGTAACTTGTCCACGTTTTCTTTTTATGTAAATAAAAGAAAGATTACAAGCTATTATTATCTAAAACAATTAAAAACAAATGGATTATGAGAAATGAAACAATGGTCAATGAAAGTCGGCGGTGCTATGAACAACCGCAGATGACGGTTATTGCGTTGGAGCAACAGATGATTGTCTGTACCAGCATTAAGGACTACACTTTAGAGGAGCCAGATACATGGGCGAGAGAATATGTATTTGATTCCGACCCGGAATTCCCGAATTTTGAATTACCTGAATTATAAACTAAAAATGTAATTAGCTATGAAGACTATGAAATATCTGAACATGGCAGCCCTTGCATTATTGGGCATTATGATTGTTGGCTGTTCGAACGACGATGACAAGGTAGAAACACAACCAGAAGAAACTAACAATGTTGTGATACTGAAGACGACCGTCAACCTGGATGGTGAGGCTGAGCAGACTCGCTCCATTACAACGACCGGCATGAAGTACTATCTCGCAGGCGACCAAATGGTGCTGATTTACAAGAAAAAAGACGGTACAACCGCGAAGTCGGTGAGCGACCCTCTAACCAATGAGGACATCCATGACCGCTTGTCGGCAACGTTTACCTTTGCGGTGAGCAATGCGCAACCTAACGGAGCCATCAAGTACATCTATCCTGCCTCGATGGCGAAGGAAACCATTGCTACAGACGCTACGGTTAGCGATGACGAGGCTACCATCAATTTCTCGGCGCTGGACGACCAAGGTGCCGGCACGATGGCATCTCTCAATGCAGATGGTTACGACCTGAGCACATACGACGGATTTATGACCGACATCGCGACGCTTCCTGCTGTAGTTTCGACGGATAACAAACTGGCTATCTGTAAGTTCACTGATATCCATATGGATGGCGGCAGTGGCAATATCAGGGACAAAATCACCAAAATGGCTGTTACCGATGGCACGTATACTTACAAAGTCGCACGCGAGGCATTGAATTTTGAGTTCTATGTGGTCATGCGTCCCGTGACGAGTGACAAAATCATCACGGTTACTGCCACTGCCGAGTTTCCCTATGCAGCCACCGGCAAGGTGGAAAAGCTGGTGAAAGAGGTTTCGGGAAAGGCGCTCAATGCTGGTAGTGTTTATCCCATTACGCTGAACATGAACAGCATCAAGTTTAGAGTTACATCGGGATTCGTTTACTTCTCGCCAGGTAACCTGCAGTATAAGGCATCCACTGGCACGTGGCGATTTGCCGAACACCAGTGGGATTACATCGGTGCCGACAACGCGAACATTTCCAGTACCTACGATGGCTGGATCGACCTCTTCGGCTGGGGAACTAGTGGATATCATAATGATGGTGATGCCAATAACCTTTATTATTTGCCCTATTCGCACAGCGATGCTGAAACAGGCAATGATTTAAACGTTTATGGATACGGACCTTCGAAGGACCAGACGGACAAGAATTTGACTGAGACAAGTGCCAACTATGATTGGGGCGTATACAATGCCATAGGCTCCGATCCTGCCGGCACGTGGCGTACACTGACGCACAACGAGTGGAGTTACATGCTCTACGACCGCTCGGCTTCAACGGTCAACGGGACAGAAAATGCCCGCTTTGCCTTTGCAACTCTGTGTGGCACCGTCAACGGACTCATCATTTTCCCAGACACCTACATCCATCCGTCTGGAGTTGCCCAGCCCGTTGAAATCAACGTGAAGTCGCCATCAGGTGCTGCATGGCCCAACGAGTATTCGGCATCCGATTGGGCTAAAATGGAGACCCATGGTGCCGCATTCCTGCCCGCTGCAGGTTATCGTAGAGGCTCCGATCTTTACAAGGTGCAAACCGATGGAAGATATTGGACAACCGATTATTATACAATACACAATGGTTGGTCGCAGGCATTCGAATTCTATTCTTATGGTACAAACAACGGTGGAGTTAGCATCGGGTCTCCCGAAACATATATGGGCTGTTCTGTCCGATTGGTGCACAATTAGGATTCCGTGATGACATTGGACTAATTCAATTACTGCGTTAGTCAATCGAGAGGTTTTTGATTGAATCATGAACAACCTGAAATCAGTAGGGAGCCAGCCACAAACGGCTGGCTCCTTACGGGTCATGGGGACAAAACATTAGGGACTGGTACCTGTCCAACTATCTGACAGGATGGAGAATTAAAAATGATTAATGCTTTATTCTAAAATACTTCAGCAGTTCCTTGTACATATCCTGGGCTGTTAGGCAAGTATCTATCAGATAACCATTAATGTGTCCCCATTCTCGCAGGCCTCTATAGTAGAATATTTTCAGATTGTCTATAATAATAAAAGGA
>JAEEGJ010008695.1_pt1 | contig 27798 bp, 7 predicted proteins | sample 8958761 | NCBI WGS metagenome assembly JAEEGJ01 (sample SAMN16246546, study PRJNA631951) | gut metagenome | biome: gut microbiome; feature: rumen; material: RS-attached | host: Bos | place: Iran: Karaj | collected 2018-10 | reverse complement strand
TGCCATTCATACTGACCCGTCTCCTTGTTCAAAACGCGATCCTGTTCTTTCTTTACTTTGACTATCATACACTTTTGTTTTTATGCTCTCAAAAGTGTCAAGTTTTTCTAGTTCAAGTCAACTGTTGCAAAGGTTTAGAATTATTTTTAGAGACGTGCAATTATCTTCGTGAAATAGGTTTCTTTCATCTTCCCAGGCTATGTTTTACGGTTTGGGACGGTTGGGGGTGGCTGAGGTCTTCGGCGTAGTATTTGAGGACGATGTCGGCCATGGTCTGCTGGCCCTGCTTGAAGACGGTGGCGTCTTCGCGGGTGACCTCCCGTTCCGGGAGGGGCTTGCCGTCGATGGTGGCGGACATCATCCATTTGCCGTTGTCGTTGCGGAGGTTAATGTCCTCGAGTCTGCGGCCGTCGTCGAGGGACACCGACTTCGGGGTGGCGGCCTTCTGTTCAGCGCCGATGCTGACGGGCATGCCGTCACTGTTGACGGCAAGGGGCTGGAAGCCGGCCGTGCGCAGCTGCCTGGTGACTTCGGGGAACTGCTCTTGCGGCACGTTGGCGTAGACCACGTTCTTCTGGCTTTCGGTGTCAATCACCCGCAGGCTGCGGTTGGTGACCTTGGCTGTGTTCTTGGCGTCATCGTTGAAGGTCTGGTAGAACATGCCGAATTTGCCATCACGCTGGATGAAGGCTATCGTTTCGGCATCCTTGTCCTGTCTAACGCCTTGCCACAGGCTGATGACATCATCGGCGCTTTGTCGGGCGCTGGCTGTCTGGCCTGCATCCTGAAGGTTTTGGAGTCTCAGTTCTTCGCGGAACACACGCGCCACGATCTCAGCGGCGGGTCGTGCGTGGTCGAAGAAGTCGTTGACATCCTGCCGGAACATCGGTTTCGGTCCGAGTGTCATGCCTTCGACTTTCGCGGTCAGTTCGTACTTGCCCGTTGACTCGTTGCGGGTCATGCGCGGCATGGCTGTCAGCGTCATGCCGTTGGGCAGGGAGAGGTCGTTCCACCGCTCCTCGGGGACGGCGGGGCGGTGCACCTGTTTGAAGGCCAGCTTCGTGCCTTGTAGTTCATTGGCGAATTTCGCGTTGATGATGTTGGTGATCTCGCCCGGCTTGTTGTTGAGCAGGTCGCGCTCGTTCCTGTTCAGCGTCTTGTGCCCCAGCAGTTGTCCTTCGGTGTAGATGGAGAGGGCGAACATCCCCGGCACCCGTTCCTGCTGCTGTGTGTTTCTGTTGAACCGCAGGATGGGGGAGATGACATATTCTATCCTCGACTTGTCAGTGACTGTGGGGAGAGGTTTGCGGGTGCCGTTGTCCTGGCGCGGTGAGACCTCCGCATCGTATTGTCGTGCCGCTTGGCTCGACTGTTGGGCCGTCTCTGTCACGGTCTGTTGGGAGGTGTTTATATGGTCGAAATTTTCGACCATAAAGGCTTTCTCACCCAGTTTTTGCCTGAGGGTGTTAACCTCCTGGCTTGTCAGGCTCACGTATCTGTTGTCGCCTGACTGTATGGTCTTCCGTCCGATCATTTCGGCCACGAACTCGGCGTCCTTGTTGAAAGTCTGGAAGAACTCCTTGCCGTCTTTGGAGTGCATCTGCAGCAGTACGACGGCATCCTTGCCTTCTTGTCTGAGTTGTTCGGAGAGAGTGTTGTGGTGTGCGGCACGCTCCTCGTAGAGGATTTCCTTCTCGGTCTTGGACTCCTTTGCGGGTGCGGCGTCTTTTGTCTCTGCGGAGGGCGCCTGTTGCTGTGCGGCGTCTTGTTTCTGTTCCGCCTTGTAGAGCGTGAGGTTGTCGAGGTTGACGTTGGCCAGTTCCTTGGGGAAGTATTTCATCATCAGGTCGGTGATGGGGAACTGGTGCGCGAACCATCTGTCACGGTCCTCTTTGGAGAGCCTGTGGGCACCCGCCTTCTCACCGTTGATATAAAGGCGGATGTCGAACATGCCGGCGACGTGTGAGTTCTTGTGTACGTCGTATTGGATGCTGGCATCAACGGGGAAGTCGAGTGTCAGTTGGGTGTTCTTCTTGGATCCGGTGGTTTTGGTGGAAACCTGGGCAGGCTCTCTCGTCTCAGCGGAAGGGGAAGGGATTTCTTTCCCCTTTGGCTGTTGGGCTTGGCCGTCTTGGGCGGTTTGTGCTGCTTTTTGTTCGGTAGCGGCAGGGGATAATAAATTCCCGTCTCTTTGGCCGGCAGATGGCAAATCCGCCGGAGCAATAGGGGAAGGGATGGCTTCGCCCATGGGTTGTTGCGGTTGGGCCGGCTGGGCGGCTTGGGCGTTTTGTGCAGCCTGCTGCTGTGCCAGGAATGCCTGGCGGTCCTCTGGGGAGAAGGCGAGGAAGTGGTCGTTGCCGATTCTCTCGCCTTTGGCGTTGATGATGACAGGGTGGATGCCATGGAGCATCATGTCTGCCTTGACTGCAGAGAGATTCTCCTGGTAAAGGGACGCCACGGGACGTTGCTTGCCTTTGATTTCAGGCCGCATGACCTCCGTGGAAGGCGAGATTTTTTGGGAAAGCCGTTCCGCGTCCTGTCCGAACGTCTGGTACATGAACTTTTTCGTGCCGTAGTCACGCATCCGGATGAAGACCATTTCTGTCGGATGGTCTTTCTTCGCTTCCGCGTGTATTTTGGAGAGCGTGAGGATCTTGCGAGCCTCGCTGCCCAGTGAGGCCTCTTTTGTGGAAGGCGAGGTCTGTTTTTCCTCCTGCCTTGCCGGTCTGTCCTTTCCTGCCTGGGCAGAAGTATCCAGTTCTTTGGGAGGGTTGTTGATGATATGTGAGAGCAGGCTGGCGATGGTCCTGTCATTCGCCTTGAGGATGTTGACCGACCTTTCCTTGCCTTGGTCGTCATTGCCATACAGCCGTATGGAGCCATCCTTCTCACGGATGACCCTGTTGACCTCGAAGGCGATGCCCTTGGCCGTTGTCGCCATGATGGGCTGTTCCGGGGCGATGCCGAATCCCCGGTTGCTGCCGATGAACTCGCCGAGTTTGGAGACGATGTCTTTGGTGTCGGCATGATGGCCGTCTGGAGTCTGCTGGTTCGGGGCGTCCGCTTGGGAGGGTTTCGGGGCGGTGGACTCCTCTTTTTGATGGGACTGGTTCCTGTTGAGCTTGGGGGCCGGCAGCTGGTCGCAGATGGCCACCCGTTGTCCCGCCCTGATCAGTTTGGGAAGGTAGGAGTCCAGGGCGTGGTGGGGGAATCCCGCCATCTCCAGTGCTTTCCCGTTAGGTCCTTTCCGGCTGTTGCTCCTTGTCAGCGTTATCCCGAGGATCGAGGACGCCTTTTGCGCATCCTGCAGGTAAGTCTCGTAGAAGTCACCGACACGGAAGAGCAGCAGTGCGTCGGGATGTTTGGCCTTGAGGTCGAGGTACTGCTTGAGTATGGGGGACAGCTTTTCCTGTTGGCCTGGCTGCTGCGGTTCGGCGGCGAACTGGCCGTTGGCCTGCTGGGCCTTTGTTCCCGTGGTCTGCAGCCTTTGGATCTTTGCCTCCGTTTCCGGGGTGGGGGAGAGACTGTCAAGATGAAGGGCCGTCCTTGAGACTGGGCGGTCGAACGTCAGCAGCGACCCCGTGTCCGTCCGCTGGATGTCTATGAGCCCGTTGCCCCGCAGTGCCATCTCCTGCATCTCGTAGGGGAACTGTCTGGAGGTATAGGCGTAAGTCTCCATTTGCGTCAGTTGCCTGGTGTCGATGGCCGCATGGAGGTCCTCGGCGTTCCAGTTCTCGAAGCGCAGCGACTTCTTCCCTTCAAGGAAGGGATGGTCTTCGGTCCTTCTGACGGTATAGCTGTTGTTCTCTATTCTCTGGATGTCCAGGCGGTCCTTCCCGTCATGGAACGACAGTCCCACGAGGGCTTGCCGTGGTGTAAGGTCAGGTGTCGGGTTTTGGGAGAGTGCCCTGGCTATGGTCTCGGCCTGTTTGGGCGACTCCGTGGTGAACAGCCATTGGTCACGGCCTTGGTTCTTGGACTTGTCGCCGTTGCTGTGGAAGAACAGGGCGTTGCGGTCATCCTTCTTTCCTTGCTGTGCGTCATCGGTAGAGAATCCCAGCTGCAGGATTTCCCTGAAGGATTTGCGGGCGGCGTTTTGCAGCTGTTCCTGGGAGGGTAGGTTCTGTTGGGTCATGAGGTGTGCGTTTTGGGGGGAGACATGATTGTTGGGGTGAGACATGGAAGCGGGGAGAAGGATTGGGGAGTGGATACCCCAATCCTCGTTCAGAGAGTCAGCGTCCGTGGTGACGGAGGCTATCGTGCCATAGCCTTAGCTTGTTTTTGGGCCTGCTTGTTCTCCATCTCCGCAGGGGCGTAGTACTTGCCCACCAGCTGTTCGGGAGTGGCTTTCTGTCCTTTGAAGGCCGTCCAGTCCTCCTTGGAGATCTCCTTCGCGTCGAGCTTGACACCGTCGACGACGCCGTTCATGAACGGCTTGCCCTGGAACTGCCACACCTTGACGTCGGTGACCTGCTTGCCCTCCGGCACCTTGTATCCCGAGAGGTCGGCGGCCTGCGTCTTGGCCTGCGCCTCCGGCAGCACGCGGGCGTACTTGCCGTCCATTCCGACGACCTTGTAGGGAATCTCCTGTTCCTTCATCGTCTTCATGAGGTCGGGCATGTCGGCCTGCTTGACGTTGATGTAGGCCAGCTGCGCGTTCGGGCCGTCCTTGATCTCCTTGGTGGGCTTGTCGGTGAGCTGTGCGACCTTCGCGGCGTCTGCCCCGTAGGTCTGGTAGAACTTGCCGTACTGGCCGTCGCGCTGCACGAAGGTCATGCGCTCCTGCTCGCCTGTGCCCCGTGCGTCCTTCCACACGTCGACGGGGCTGGCGCCGGTCTTCTGCTCGGTCTTCTGCTCGGCGGTCTGTGCCGGTTTCTGCTCGGTGGCCTGGGCGGGTTTCTGCTCCTGGGCCTCCTGCTTCTTCTCGGGGCGGTAGCGGTCGATGTTGTCGGGCAGCTTCTGTCCTGCGAGTTCCTTCTCGAAGTACTTCGGCAGCAGCGAGGCGGCGAACGCCGTCTTCTCCTCCGGGGTCTTCTGGTCGAAGAACGCCTTGCGGTCCTCGATGGAGAGGTGGTGGCCCCGTCCCTGCTTCTGTCCGTCGACGTAGAGCTGGATGTCGTAGACATGGTCGAGCGCCTTGTTGGGCACGACGTTGACCTGCACCTTGGAGTCAGGCTTGATCTCGACGGTCTCCGCCTTGCGCTCCTTCGGCTGCTCCGCCTTCTGCTCGGGAGCCTTCTGCTCCTGTGCCGGCTTCTGTTCCTGCGCCTCCTGCTTGCGCTCTGCGTGGTGGCGCTCGATGACCTCCGGCAGCTTCTGTCCCGCCAGTTCCTTCTCGAAGTATTTCGGCACCAGTTCGGGTCCTGTCACCTTCTTGTCGAAGAAGTCCTTGCGGTCCTCGATGGAGAGGTGGTGGCCGGCTTTCTTCTCGCCGTCCACGAAGAGCTGGATGTCATAGACGCGGTCGAGCACCGGGTTCTTGGTGATGTTGAACTCCACCTTCGAGTCCGGCTTGATCTCGATGGGCTCCACCTTGCGCTCCCTCGGCTGCTCCGCTTTCTGCTCGGCGGCGGGGACGGCTTCGCCCTTGGGTTGTTCCTGCGCTTTCTGTTCCTTCTGTTCGGCGGCGGCAGGGGCGGGGATGGCCTCGCCTTTCGCCTGCTGCGTCTGTGAGGGCTGCTGTTCCTGTGCGGGCTGTGCCTTCTGCTCGGCGGGCTTCTCGACAGTCATGGACTGTCTGGCGGAGCGCAGGTCGTCGAGGTGGCTGGCCAGCTTGGAGAGGGAGTCGTCCGTCAGCTGTGAGGCGGAGACGGACTTCTTGGAGCCTTCGATTTCTCCGTAGAGGGAGACGGTCTCGTTCTTGGTGATGGAGACGGTCTGCACGTTGATGGTGGCGCCCTTGCTGGTTTCCAGGGCGACGCGTTCGTTCTCGTCGAGTCTCACCTTCTGGTCGGGACCGATGGCCGCGCGGATCTGTTCCGTCGCCTGTTCCCGTGCCGGTGATTGACTCGCTGCAGCCTGTTGCTGCTGGTCAGCCTTCGGCTGTTCCACTTGGGGTTGTTGTTCTTCGGGTCTCATGATTTTTTCCTCCGAATTAGGGTTAGACATGTTATTTGTAAAAGAAGAGTATTGTCGTGTCGTCATCCTCTCCGCGTGTTCCTCGGCCTCCCTGAGGGCCTGTTGCTGCAGGTCCCGGGAGCTGTAGAAGTCCAGTGCGCCGTCGAGCACCATGCGTTGCGACGCCGGGGAGAGGTCGTTGAAGTCGGTCCGGTCGGTGCGGGAGTCTTTCCCCGCGTCCTTCCTGACCAGGAAGTCGTATGCGTCCGCCACGTTGTGGAAGAGCTTGATGTTGTTGAGGTCATCGATGATGAGCGCCCCCACGGACTGCAGGCCGCCGTCCTTGTCGTACACCGTCCTGGGGTTCTCGAACGGCATGATGATGTCGGTGAGGTGGCCGTTGGCGTTGGCGTGCTGCATCAGGCGCTCCCGCTTCACCTGCAGGTCCAGGTTCTGGTCCATCATGTCGTTGAGGGCGCGTCGCAGCACCTCGAAGCGTGCCGTCTCGTCGAGCGAGTCCAGCGGTGCGGGGCCGCCGTGGCCGTGCAGGATGATCCCGCCGTTGCGGTCGACCTCTATCATGGACACGTCCATGACGGGGTGCCTCGGGTCATCCGCCATCTCCTCGTCACCCGTGGGGATGTTGTATATGCGGCTGCCGAGCGTCACCATCTGGTCCAGCGCGTGGTTGGTGATGTCCCTGACCAGGTCCTCCGTCTCGTGGAGGGAGTGCGGTTGGTTCTCCCGCAGGTCATAGTCGGACAGGAAGCGCCGCATCCTCTCATACACCATGTCGATGTCGGCGTCCACCACCTTCTCCCGCGTGCCGTGGTTGAGGTTCTCTATCTCATAGCTGGCGCGGTACCTGCCCTCCTCGGGGCCGGAGAGGATCTGCTGGAAATAGAAATGGTTCGGTCCGAAGTCCACCATCAGTCCGTCGTACCGTATCTGGTCGGGACCCATGGTCCGTCCGTCGTCACGGCAGTAGCTGATGGGGTCCATGAGGTTGTAGGGCATGTTCTTCTCGCGGTCGGTGAATCCCAGCCGGGAGATGTCCGTGATGATGCCCTCGATCTTGTTGCCCGTCTGGGCGTACCGGCTCTCGGTGTCATCGGGGTTGAAGACCATCTGTCCCATGTTGGACTCGCCCGTCAGCCTCACCTCCTTGCCCCATGGCGTGACGTTGACGTCGGTGCTGATGATGACCACCTTCTCGTTCCAGTGCGGGTCACGGTTCTCGAAGAGCGTGTAGAGGTATTTCTCGTTGGCTTTCGACTGTTCGGACTGTTTTTGGGCAGTCCTGCTCTGTGTCACCTCGTCGAGCGTCGGGTAGGAGAGCGACGCTTCCGCCAGGTTCCACCGACTCACCGCCACCGCCTCCTTCTGGGCGATCATCCGGGCTATTTCCATCGGGTCGGTACACGTCTCGTTGACCGTGTGTCCCGACTCGTTCTTCTCGGTGACGTGCAGCTGTCCGCTGGCCTTGTCGTAGTCGCCGACGTGTATGAAGTTGCCGTTTTGGGCATGGAGGACGGTGTCTGTGATGCTGCGGATGAACGTGTCCGACACCCTGCCGTTCTCCAGCGAGCTGTCCGCGAAATATTCCACCATGTTGGCGTTCTCGATGGCTTTCTGCAGCGGTTGCCCGAGTTGTTCACGGATGACCGTGTACGCACGCTCGTTGCCTTTTGTGGGCGACTCCAGCGGGAGGGTCAGGTAGTCCCCGTTGGCGTTCTTGCCGTGGAGCAGGAGCGTGTCCGACGCTTTCTGGTATTCGACGGACACGGGCGCGATGACCGTCTCCGGCCTGTGGCTCCCCTTGGGGCTGAAGTCCAGGAAGGGCGTCTTCACCCATCCGCTGGTGTCCATGTAGTGTCGGTCCTCGGTGTCGAACTTGACCGGCATGACGATGATGCCTGAGTCACGCAGCCGCGCCTTGATGTCCGCGAGCGGGTTGGCGATGGCGTGCAGGTCGGAGTATGTTGTAGCAGAAGGGGATGGGATGGCCTGTGATGACTCGTCTTTCGCCTGCTGGGAAGTTTGCCCGGGGGTGTGAATGCTTAGTTCATTGCCGTCGGTGACGGTGACGTACTGTCCCTTGCCGGTGACTTCGGCCAGGATGCTGTCGATATCCCTTGCGTCGAGCTTGGTGACTGCGAATCCACGGTCGTAGTTGATGGGCAGCTCTAGGAGGGAAGAGAGATGCTGCGCGTCTTTGCCGTATGCCTCGTATCCGTCATCTTTGCGATGGATGACCAGTGTGTCGGGATATCGCTCCTTGATGCCAGCCATGTTCTGCGTTTCGGCGTCCGTCAGCTTCGGTTCTGCGTTCACAAGCTGTTGTACGAAAGCTTGGAACTGCAGGGCATGCCTCACGTCAAGGAACTTGACGGTCAGGTCATCGCCCCCGTTGTTGACCATTTGTTGGTCGGGGTGCTGCTTGAAGTAGTTCTCCGTCAGGGAGTCAATGTCTTGCGCGTCGATGTCGTTGCCCACGGCGTAGCCCAGTTCGACCTTCTTGCCCTCGTACGGGGCGATTTCCAGATATTCGGCACGGATGCCGCTGTCGTTGCCGTAGAGCATCAGCCTGGTACCTTCTATTTGCTCGTCATTGTCGCGCTGCCATTGCGGGTTGGCGAAGGGCAGGGCGGCTTGGGCTTTCCGCTCGAGATCCTCCAGTTTCCTGACTTCAGGCAGCAGGTCCGCCTGTCTCTTGAAATCGATGGCGTCGTTGATGTCGAAGAACGCATAGGAATCCTCTCCTGCCACCAGTTTCCCAGGATGTTGCTCATTGTATCTCTTCGCCAGCATTAGGGCGTCGGTGTTGTCGCTGTTGTCCCGGTCGATGAAGACGAAGGCTTGTTTCTCGCTCTCGTCCATAGGAAGCACCATCGGTACGATGTGCGTGTCCTTCCCGTCGATGATGACTTCTCTTCCGGGAATGAACAATATGTTACTGTTCGGGAAGGCGTTCTGTACATGTTCGCGGGCATCGGCAATGGCCTTTTCGCAGTGTTCGTCTTCTTGTCTGAGCCTGTTGTCGACGGCTTCCTCCAGTGACGTTTTCTGTTGGCTGCCGACACATGCCTTGAGGTACTTGTCATCCACTTCGCTGATTGCCTTTGTCAGCAGTTCAGTCGTTGTCAGGTCATCCAGTTCGTTGATGTGCATGAAGGCGTTGTCGTTTCCGAGCTGCACCTGGATGTCGTCATGTGAGATGTCGATGGTGGCCATGGAGTCCTTGAAGTCGGTCTCGTAGGTCTTGATGCCGGCATCGTGCATGTCATCCATGAGCGCGGCCTTGAGGTTGCTGGTGATTTGCGCGGCCGCCATGCCCATCGTGTCCATGGCGGCATCCGTGTCGAGGTCGGGGATGCTTGTCCTCTTTGTGGCACCGTCGGCGTATTCGGCCAGCGTCAGCCTGCCATCGGCCATTTCGATGGAGTAGTCGCTGTCCCAGAGGTCGACTTCGGAGACGTTGGCGGTCCTCATGATTAGCATGAGCCTTTGCTGTTCTTGTTCGACCAGTGCATTTTCTTCGGGTTGTCCGTTGAGCGTTTTCGTCGCTTGTTGGGAGGAAGCCAATGGGTTGTCCACCGCCGCATCCATCTCTTCTGAGCGGTTTTGGGAAGACCGTACGATATCGCCCAGCAGGAGGATCTTGGACTCGTCGTGCAGCGAGCTCAGGGGATGCCTGACGCCCTCGGTGTCCTGGACGTAGATCTGGTCTTCGGTGAAGAACCCGATTCTCTCGGGGATGACGATGGCGTCGTGGAAGTTGTTGTCGTTGTCCCGTGCATGCACTTTTACGGGCAGGTCGTTGACGGGGATCACGTTGTCCTTCTCCATTGCCATGAGGTCCTTGACCTTCTCCTCCATCTGGGGAGTGAGGTCGTCGATGGCCATCTGCAGCGTCGTCCGTGCGATGGCTCCCGGCATGTCGAGGACGCTCTGTGCTTTCGAGCCGTCGTTTTTCTGCCACACCAGGTGGCCTTCCTTGACCTCGATGTAGCTGCCGCCCCAGGAGGGGATGGCGTGCTCGTCCAGCATCTTCATCATGGTCACGGCCCTGTGTTCCTGAGCCTGTAGTTCTGACTCCGCGTATGTCACGAGGGCGTTGGGCTGCACCCTGCGGGTCATCTTCTCCTCCACCACAGCCATGAGGTCGTCGTTGTGGCGAATCTTGTCGAGGAACGCGTCACGGTCTTTGGTCAGCATCTCCGCACCGAGGAAGTTCTCTATCTTCGCCTGGTCGAGTTGCAGGGCGCTGCCGCTGTCCTGCTGCTGTCCGAGGTGCTGCAGGATGGCGGCTTCCGCCTTTCGCAATACCAGGATCTGTTCTTGTGGCAGGTATTCCGAGACGCTGTTGAGCAGGACGTTGCCGTCCGTCATCTGCAGCCATCCCGACTCATCCCTGTGGATGCCGTCCATGGCCTGTGTCTCGCCGGCATATATGTCGCCCTGCCATGTGGCGAAAGGATGTACGGTGGTCGGCTCGAAGGAGACGTTGATGATCTCGTTTTCTGCCATCAGTGCCGCCACCCGTTCGCGAAGCCTGTCCGCTTCTTGGGAGAGGTCTGTGGCGGTAGGGGAAGGAGTCTCGCCCCGTTCCTCTCCGGTAGAGAGGGAGTTGCTGGCGGAAGGGGAGGGGACGGCTTGGGACTGCTGCTCCGCGTTTTTTATGAGGGACTCCGCCGCATGCCGTGCAAACACCTCCTGCTGGGTTTCGGAGAGCTCGGAGAAAGGGAAGACCTTCGGTGTCATGTCCTCGTTGTGGCCATGCAGCATGAGGGTGCCGCTCTCGTCAAGACGGACTTGGTCGCCCCATGGCAGCATGACGCTGTCGGTCTGGTGCTCCTGCATGAGTCGGGTCAGCGTCTGGGCGTCGTGGATGGTCAGGTAGGCCTGGAAGGGAGAGAGTCCATCCGTTGGAGTATGTGTGGCTTGGACGGACTGGTCTGCCTTTTGGTCTGTGGCAAGAGGGGAGTAAGCTTCTCCGCGTCCCTTTTCGGTAGAGAGGGTGTTGTCAGCAGAAGGGGAGGGGATTTCTTCCCCTTTGGGTTGGTGCTGTTGGGCGGTTTGCCCGGCCACTTTCTCTGTGGCTTGCTGGCGGTCCAGGATCTCCTGTTGTTCGGCGGCGAAGCTCACCACGTTGAGTTGGGTGAACCCGTTGATGTTCTCGAAGGAGAGCGTCTTGGACTCGCCGCTTTCGTCGGTGCGCACGATGGCGAGGTGGGAGTCAGGCAGCTGTTCTATCCAGTTGTCGGGAGCGATGTGCAGTCTTCCGTCCTCGCGTCCTGCGACGTGGGTCATGAACAGGTCACGTGCCTCCTGGGCGGCGATGTCTGCGAAGGCGCTCAGCACCCCCACCTTCTCGAGTTTCTCCATTGCCTTGTAGTCAGGGGTGTTCCCTTCGGGGTCATGGAGGATGAAGCGCAGCCTGTCGTAAGACCTGCTGTCATCCAGTGCGACCGTGTCCCCGTTGGGAAGGGACACCTCTTTGGCATCCGTGTTGCGGACGAATTTCTCCAGTTCGCTTTCGAGGTGGGAGACGAGCAGCTCCGTCCCGCTCCATGCCAGGGAGTCCCGCTCCTCCTTGGGGAGGTCGTTGAACGGGACGGTCCTGGTGAGGTCGCTGTAGATGAGTTCCCCCTCCTTGTTGTCGATGACCTTCCCGTCGTAGAGTGCCAGGGTCTGCACCTTCGACGCCTGCATGAGCTGCTGCAGGTATTGCGGGTAGGTCATCCTCTGGCTTTCGTCCAGATTCAGGGCCTGTTCCGCCTCTTTTTGTCTCAGTTCGCCGACCATCCGCACGGCATTGTCGATGACCGTGATGCGGTCGGGCAGGTGAAGGCTTTCTATCGGGTATTCCTTGTCCTCGTCGCTGATTACCCTGAGTGCTCCCTCGTCATCCATCCGGATGGTGTTGACGATGATGTCCCGCCTCTCTTTTGGGTCGGGGACATGGTATAGCGTGGCCACCGCGTCGTCGATGAACAGCTTGTCCGTCTGCATGTCCACCATCATCGCCGCCAGTTTCAGTTCTTCTCCCGCCAGCCTCTCCTCCATTTTCTGGATGTTGTCGGCCACATGGTTGAAGATGTCGGACTGCCTGCTGTGTGGCAGGTCATTGTAGTTGTAGTCCGCCGGCGTGCCGTTCGTGTCGTGGGCGTGCAGTGTGAGCTGGCCGCCTTTGAGTTCGATGGACTCCCCGTCGGGCAGTTCCATCCTCCCGATGCCGTAGTCGCGCATCACCTCTCTGAGCGCTTCGTGGGCCATCTGCATCCGGCTTTGGCTGATGCCCATCTCTTCTTTGAGCAGGTCGTTGACCTTGTTGAGCAGGTAGGTCTCGTCCGCCTCGGTGATGTCGTAGGAGGGGAAGGAGTTCCCTTCGGTGTCCGTGACCCTGAAGTGGTTGTCCTCGATTTGTAGGGACGTGATCTGGTGGGTGTCGCCCGTCTCCTCCCATCCTCTGAGCCTCACGGTGAGGTCGCGGTCAGGCTGCAGGGTCGCCTGGTTGACATCCGCCGCCTCCATGCTTTCCAGCAGCTGCATCCTCGCCTGGAACACATGGGCGGTCTGTAGCGCCTCCTGCAGGTCCGTCAGCTGGACGTGGGGTCTCTCCTCCGCCAGGGGGATGTCGTACTGCCGGCCGTTGTGGTCGAAGTCGTTGATGCGCAGCTCTCCGTCCTTGAGGTAGATCTCCCCGTCTTTTCCAACGCTCAGTCTCACCTCCGGGAACGGGGCGATGAAGTGCATGAGCTTCTCGTCCTGCATGAGTGTGAGGAGCTGTTGTCTCATCTCGGCGAGAGCCGGCTCCATCCGTTCGCTGTTCTGCCGGACGAGCAGTTGCTGGGTGCCGTCCTCGATGGCCTTGTCGGCTACTTTGTTGAAGTCGTCGCTGTTGACGTAGAAGGGGATGTAGGGCTTGCCCTCGTCGGAGACGAGGTAGGTGTCGTGCCCCGGCTTGTCCTGCGCCACGGCGGAGATGGTCACCGTCTCGCCTTTTGTGAGTTGGACGGTCATCGGCTCCTCCAGGGTGATGCGGTCGGCGTTCAGCTGCTGCAGGAGGGACTCCACCTGCATGTCACGATGCAGCGCCGTGGCGTTCTCGATGCCCTCGAGGAGGATGTTCACCTGCTGGTGGAAATCCCTTTTCGTCAGGTCGTCGGCGATGAACTCCGGCTGTCGGCTGCTCTCGGGCATGTGGTACCACCCGAGCTGCAGCTGTCCGTCTTTCAGTCGTAGGATGTCGGCCTCGCTGATGAGGACCACGCCCTCCTCATGCTTGTGGAGCCACTCGTTGAACCGGGGCTCGGAGAGCAGGTCCGTCAGCTGCCGGGTCAGGTTTTCTATGGAAGCCTTCTGGATGAAGGCGGCGTAGTCGTACATCGTCTTCGAGATCGCCATGGACGCGCCGTTGCTGTCGTACTGCACGTGGTAGTACATCTTCTTCGGCGTGTTGGCGTCGATGATGGAGTCGATGGCCGCCTTCCTTGTCTTGAAATACTCCTCGTTGGAAGGTTTTTCCTCGTTGCGGGCCAGGAACATTTTTTGGAGGAGCTGTTCGTAGGCCTTCATCTCTGGCGTGGCCTTGTAGTAGGAGCCCAGGTTGCGCCTGACGATGTTCTCGTTGAAGCCGCTGAAGGCCCTCTCTATCTCTGCGGCCTTCGCCTCGGGGAAGTTTCCCTTCTCGGGCGTGGCCGCCACGGTGAGGTTGTTGTCGAGGGCGTATTGGATGAATTCCGCGTTGGTCATCACGCGGTTGGTGCGGTCGGGCATTTCGAACCTGACCATCTTGTTCAGGTTCATCTCCGCTTTCGCCGCCTGCAGCTTGGACTTGCCGTCGAGGAAGTCCTGCAGGTAGTCTCGGTGTTGGTCATGTGTAGGCATGGTGGTATGGTTTTTGGGGTTGTTTCTGTTGGTGTCTTGCTGTTCGTTGGCGGAGAGCAGGTAGTCGTAGGAGACTTTCTGGAACATGCGTGCGACATCCTCCGTGCTCTCCGCGAGCGTGCTCTTCCTCTTTTCCGGGGTCATGTCCATCCTCGTCCTGACGTTGCGTGCCTCGACCTCTCCCGCGCTGACGGTATGGTTCCTGTCCGGCGAGGACATCTTCTTGTCGATTTCCACCATCTCGTCCATCATCTTCAGCATCCGCTCCTCTTTCGCCTCGATTTGCTTGATCAGTTCGACCCCCAGCCGGTAGACCAGGGGCTGTGACTTCCTGAGGTCGTCGATGAGCTGACTGGACTGTTTCGGGTCCGCTTTCAGGATGTCGTCGCCGAATCCCTTGTGGTTCTCGTCGGTCACCTTGTAGTAGGCGATGTGCGTCCTCTGGCTCCATCCCGGGAGGGAGTAAAGCTGGTGGAAGAGCCTGGCCTTCTCCTTTCCGATGTCGTCGATATCGTCCTCCAGTCTGTGGAATTGCCGCTGCAGTTCGGCCACTTCGCTTGCCTTCCGGAGCGGAGCGCCGTATGCGAACCCCTCCATGTATTGGATGGCATGCTGTATCTCGTGGGCCAGCGTCCCTGCGATGCTCCTGGCGTCGGGCCTGCCGTAGAGGTTGAGGTGTACCGTGTCGGTTCGCGTGTCGTAGTATCCGCCCCCGCCTTTCCCCGAGTTGTAGATTTTTAGTCTGAAGTCCCCTATCTGCGGGTAGGCTTTCAGCACGGGGGAGTCGGGAGACAGGATGTCCCTCAGCCTGTGCTCCTTTTTGAAGTTCTCATAGAGCCTGTCAAGCTGTTGGGTGTAGGGCTGTGTTGCCGTGCGGAAGTTCTCCGCGCTGCTGTTTCTGACCGCGTTCCAGTATTTGTTGTATGTCTCGACCCATTGTGTCGCGAAGTGATTGGGGTTGATCTCAATGTCGGGGATCTCATGCCTCCACTTGCCGTCGGCGCCCCTTTCCCATCCCGTGGCGATCTTTATCTCCAATGGGCGTTTGTCTTGTTTCTCCATGACCATCGCCATCATGAGGTCATCCAGGCGGTCCCGCCCGTCGGAGCGGTCCATCTCGGCAGCTCCCTTGGTGCCTATCAGCTGGAACTGGAATCCGCTTGGTCGCTGTGATGGGGCGATGTAGGGCGCCGCTGTGTTGTCGGCGGATGGCGGGAGGGAGGAGAGGGATTTCCTCTCTACTTTTCCCGTCTTGTCATGGGTGTGCTCGTCGGCCTTTTCGTTGGCGCTGGCGAGAGGGTTGTCCCGCTGTCCTCCGGCGGCCAGTTCGATGTGGTTGTCGAACAGGTAGAAATTGCTGGTGTTGCCCAGTACGGCGATGCGGACGTCGGTCTTTTCGCCAAAGGCTCTCGCTGCCGCGACGGCGGTGGTTCCCGTGTCCAGCACGTTGTCTATGATGACCGGGATGCGGTCCTGGAGCGTTTCCTTTGCTGTTGCGGACTCGTCAAGACGGAACTGGGGCGAGGGGAGTCTTTCTATGCCCCTTGACTTTTTGAGGTCATAGAGGGAGGGGTGTGGCGTGGCATGCAGGCAGTCCGCCGTGCGGGAGCCTGTCAGCCTGGCTGTCTCGTCGGCAAGCGCTTTTGTGTAGGTGGCATGACCCTCGTGCGAGGGCATTGGTACGAGGATGACCTTCTCCTTGTCGGGCATGGCGTTGATGATGCCGGCCATCCGCCGTGCCGCCTCCTTGATGGCCGCTGTGTCGCCCTCCTTGATGCCATGGGCGAGCGCGCGCACCTCGTCGTACGGTGCGGTGGAGTAGGCGAGGATGGTGCCGTCAGGCTGGGCGTTGTGCCGGGTGGGTTTGTTGGTGGCAAGAGGGGAGGAAGCCTCTCTCCGTCCCTCTCCAGTAGAGAGGGAGTTGTCAGCAGAAGGGGAGGGGATTTCTTCCCCTTTGGGTTGTTGCGACGGAGTGGCCTGGGCATGAGGGCCGGACTGCTGTGGTACGGCAGCATACGGGACGTTGTTGCTGGTCTCTGGAGATCGGGCGGTCGTTTGGAGGGAGAGCCGTTGCGGGTTCACCTGATGCAGGAGGTCGTGCATGACACGGCTGGCCACCTCGTCTGCGGAGTGGTAGTGGATGTGCAGGAAGTCCGCCGTCTTCTGCCAAAAACGGTCGATGGCCGCCTTGATGCGGTCGAGGATGTCGCGGGACTGCTCGTCCGAGAGCCCTGGGGCATGGCTGTTGAGGGCACGCTGCAGTTGTTTCATGCCCTGCCTGCCCGAGTACTGCGCCAGCACCTCTTCGGCGATGTCGCTGTCTGAGGAGAGGTGGGCGTATTGCTCCCTCACCATCTCCCACACCGGAGTGACCTGTTTCATCAGGCCGATGATGTTTTGCCACTCCTCCGGGTTGTGCTGCCGCATGGCCTGTGCCCAGAGATGGGCGTACTCATGGATGGGTGTCTCGCTGGTGGCGATGCGCGGGTCGATGTAGATGGTGTCACCGTGCGTGAAGCCGTAGGCGTCACCCTGAGACGTGAGGAAGAAACGGATGCCGTTGTTGTCGGATCCGGTTTTTTGAATGTTAAAATCGGATTCGTCGAAATAGGCTCGATGATCTTTTGGTATATTGCGAGTTTTTTCCTTCGCGTTTTGCAGCCTGACGTTGGGACGGGCGGCGTCCAGCACGGCCTGGCCTTCCTGCCAGTCGGTGTTGACGGGGATGCCGGCATCCTGCATGAGCGAGACGAGCTTGTCTCGGAGGACGATGTCGTTGTGGAGCAGCGCAGCCTGCGGTTCCCGGATGAGACAGCTGGCACCTGAGAAGATGACCCTCTGGCTCTCCCGTGCCACGTCCTCGGTGGCGGTGGCGAGCGTCCTGCGCCGCTCCTCGGGAGTCATCCCGGCACGGGCCACCGTGTTGCGGGCTTCCACCTCTCCGGCCAGGCTCCTGTAGTTCTGGTAGTTTTTCTCGGAAAGCCTCCCGGCGACCAGGTCCAGTTCGGCCATCTCCATCTTCTGTCTGGCGAGGATGTAGGCCTTCAGTTCTTGTTCGTGTTGCCTCTCGTATCGGTCACGCTCCTCGTAGGCCATCAGCGCCTCATGGGTGTCGGCGCTCAGCGTGCGGAAGTCGATGGTCTCGTAAGCCTTGTAGATGTCGTGCAGCGCGGCCATCTCCTTCTCCGCTTCGAGCCGCTCTTGGTTGGCCACCGTCTGGATGTTTCCACCAGTGGCGAATCCCTCGGCGTGCTGTATGGCATGCTGGATTTCATGCAGCAGCGTTTCAGAGACGCTCATCGCGTTGAGGTCCTCGGTGTCGAAGACATGGAGTTCATTGACGCTGATGGTGATCTGTCTTGTCTCGCGGTTGTATGCCGCTCCTTTGGGCCGTTCCCTATCCGTGATGACTGGCATGGACGCCATGTCGGGATATGCATCCAGGAACGGGGCCTGTGGCATGAGGTCGCCCAGCGTCACTGGTCTGCCGTCGGCATGGCCGTCACGCAGCAGCGAGAGGGAGTATTCCGGCATCTGCATGTCGGGAAGTTCGTATCTCCATTTCGCGTCGGCACCCTGCTCCCATCCTGTCGCCATCTTGACGGAGAGGGCGTCTTTCCCCGCCTCCGTCATCTCTTTCGCCGTGGCGAGGGCGAGGAGGATGTCGAGGGAGCGGGCGGCGTTGTCCAGTTGCGCAGCACCTATCTCACCGATGAACTGGAAACGGGTGTCTGCTGGCGGAGGGATGAGGTCGTCATCCCGCCTGTTGGCGCCCGTGGCCTCTTTGAGGGCGTTGTCTGACAGCCTTGCCATGACGGCCTTGATGTCCGTGACCTCGTTGACCGGCAGTGCAAGGGAGAGACGCTCCGCCGCGCTGCGGTCTGTCTGTGCGAGGGAGTGGATCTGCTCGAAGCGCTTGTTGCGGTAGTCGATGAGTGCCCTGTGCGCCTCGTAGAAGTCGATCATCTGCTTTTCGTCGCTGAAGAGCATGCACCCGTGGTCGTAGTACCCGTCCAGTTCCTTGTCGCCGATGCCCTCCCATGCGTCCGCGGCACGGTCGTAGGAGGACACCGGGACGTCGAGCAGGAAAGACTCCTGGTAGGCGTTGTCCGCCAGCAGGGCGAAGAGGTTCCCCTCGCCCGTGCTGAGTGTTGCCGTGGCAAAGCCGACGGGCTTGTCATCATAGAAGATGTTGCGGATAAGATGCTCCTTGCCACGCACGCCGCCATCGGAGATGGTCTGCGAGTATCCGACGTGAGGATTGTCCTCGCTCTTGTATGACTGTCTGGCGAGGATGTCGGCTATCTTATCGTCATCCCGGGTGATGATGATCTCGGGCGTGTCCGGGTTAAGGAGATGGTCAGGAGTGGGCATTTCTTGATTTTAATGTTATATAATTATATATTAAAATAATTATTTTGATTTTTATATTATAAAATAATATAATATTGAAATGTGCTGTTTTGCTTGTTGTAATTCGCTTGTTGTCAGTGCTTTGGTAAAAGTGCTGTGAGCGTGTTGCTTGTCTTTTTGGAGGGGTTAGCGCATTCCTCGTCCTTTGTGATGGCTCTGCTGCTGCTTGTCGGAGAGCATGTCGCCGTAGGACTTGAGGGTGAGACTCTCCTGGCTCATGCGGCCGTGTTTGTACTCCACCACGTCGTTGTGGGGAACCGATATCTCGGGCATCTTCTTGCCGTCGATGCTGGCGGAGAGCCGCCAGTCGCCTCCCACGTTGCGGAGGAAGAAGTCCTCGATCTTGTGGGCAGGGGTGGGGGTGTCCTGGCTCATCGGGAGGGCGGTGCCCAGTTTGGCTTCGGCATGGCTGACCAGCTGTCGGACGGTTTCCGGGTCCACCTTGACGGGGCGGCTGCGGTTGCTCCAGTCATCCCGCAGCAGGACCTCGTCCTTGAGGTCGGCGCCGAAGGTGAACTGCTTGAAGCCCCGTGGATAGGCGCCGTTGCGCCCTTCCGGGTCGTTGATGGTGGCGACGTACCGTCCGTCGGCGATGTCTTTTTCCACTGCCACCTTTCCTGACTCGACCTGTCTGAGCAGTTCCTTGACCAGGTTCTGTGGAAGGAGCTTTTCGGCATTCCTGAGGGCACGCTCCACCTCGAAGAGGTTGTTGGTGTCCATCTTGGCGACGGGGTAGTAGCCCTCCTCGCTGTTGCCGGCGCGGTAGGAGCCGTCCTTGGACTTCTTGATCTCCATGAGGGCGACCTCCTGATGGCCGAAGCGGTGGGGGATGGCCAGTTCCGGTCTCGCCGACGGATGTTCGTAGACCTGCGGGACGGCGATGCTGTCGGGGTATCCCATCCGCTGCAGTGTCTCGTTGATGGCCTGTAGCTGCCTGGCCTCCGGCTTCAGGGAGTCGAGGAAGGCCTTGCGCTCCTCCTTGGTGTAGTCGAGGAAGGTGTCGTTGCTGATGCGCCTGCCCGTGTCGTCGATGATGACGGGATGGACATTGCCGGCCATCAAGTCTGCGCGGACGGCATCAAGGTTCCCGCCCTTGACGGTGGCGTAGGGATGCCGTTGTCCGTTGATCTCGGGGCGCATGGCCGCCACGGAGGAAGATACCCTCTCTGCCAGGCGGTCGGCGTCCTTGCCGTATGCCGTGTAGGTGTATCCTACTGAGTCAGGGTTGAAGTCCCTGACGAAGACGATGTCGGAGGGGCGCTCCTTTGGAGTATGTGCAGCCAGTTCCGAGAGGGAGCGGATTTTGTCCTCGAGTTGCTGCCTGACGGATATCTTCTCCATGTCGCCTTCCAGGACGTGGTTGTAGACCTGTGGGATGAACTCGGGGAATTCGCTGAGGTCGAGTTCCTGGTTGGAGCCGCCCATCTTGAAGGTGATGATGCCCTCTGTGGGGTGTTGCCACACCTCGGTCAGTCGGTTCTTCTCGAGATCTGACAGTCCCATGTCCTCGTCGGTCTCAAGGACGAGGATGTCGTCCTCCTTCGCCTTGAGGTGGATGTCCTCGCTCGTGTCCATGAGCAGGGCGCTGAGCTTGTGCCATGTCATTTGTTCCGGAGATAAGGGATTCAGATCGTCGTCGAGCCTTTGCCATTTTTCGTTGAGAATGGAGAATTGCCTGCGGGTGTAGTCCTCGTCGACGAAATTGGTCCACCCGTGGCTGGTGAATTCTCGTGCTGCTTCATGGAATGAGATGATGCCGGCGGCATATCTCCAATACAGGGACTCGTTGACCGTGGGGATGTCGTAGGACCCGTCTTCCGACTTTGTATGGGAGAAGGGGTATCCGATGGCTTCGAGTTTTTGCCGCTCCGTCTCTGCCGTAGTCTTCCGGGAAGCCTGTCGGGCATCGGCGTCAGGGGAAGGGTGTTCCTCATCTTTTGGGCGTCGCGTGGGGTTGTCTTGGGATTGCATATCCCCGTCTCTTTGGCCAGTGGATTGCGGATCCGATGGAGCCTGGGCTTCACCCGGCTTGGAAGGCGGCATCAGCGGTTCCGCCACCGACATTCTCGGCTGTTCGTCGATGGCGGGGTATGGGGTATGGGACCCGGGATCCTGTGACCTGGCGGCGGTGGGTGTTTGCGACGGCGCAGCCGTCACCTCCTGGGAAGGCTGTTGGGCGGTCTGTTGCTCCGCCTTTTGTTCATCGGCGGCGGAGCGTCTGAAGATCGGTTCTTGTCCGACTTTCACGCGGGCTTCGTCGATGATCTCGCCCATGCGGTTGACCGTCTTGTTGATGTCGGAGATCAGCTGCTGCATCTGTCGGGTCTTCTCCTGGATGTTGGCCGTCTCGTTCCAGCTGCGGACATAGGCGGCGGAGTTGATGAACATGTTGGTGGAGTAGCCCATGGCCGAAGCCACCATGGCCGTGCTGCTCTCGACCCTCATCTCCTCGCGGGCGTATCCCCGCTTGTCGCCCGTGGCGTTGAGTTCGATGTTGAGTTCCTTGTGCATGGAGTGCGCCCCCTCGTGGAGGAACGTCGTGTAGTAGTCCTGTCCGCCGATGATCTTCGCCTCGGTGTCCTTGACGGCGATGACGGCGCCGCGGTCCGCGTCGATGGCGGCAGCGACCTGTCTCGCGTAGTCGCCGATGGTCTGGCCGTCCTGCCTGAGCATCCCCAGCTGGCGTCCAAAAGTGTTCTCCAGCATGACGGTGGCGCGGAGTTCCGTCAGGTACTCCTTGTTTTTCTTGTTCTCTTCCACTCGCGCCATCTGTCGGTCAGCGTCGGAGAAGTCCGTTATGGCGGGCTTCATGGAAAGTGCCGGTGAGACATGCTTGGTGATGTCGCGGTCCAGTTCCTTCTCCGTGTAGGGGATGTTGTACTGCTCCTTCATCGGCACGGTGATGGTGTCCCTTGAGGGACTGTAGAAGGCATCCTTGCTCTCCTTGTCGAAGACGATGGGGCATCGCCATGATTGGTTCTTGAGGATATGGTCGATGGCCGGTTCCTCGTACATCCCCAGGGTGTCCTGCCGGAAGGTCTGTGCCTGCTTGGGCATCATCCGCTCCACCATCTTCTCGTAGAGCTCCGGTCTCACCTCCCGCATGTTCGTCTGGTCGATGTTGAAGATGACGTGCGGGATCTGCGCCCATATCTGGTTGTATTTCTCCTTCTCCTCCTTGGAGAGTTTCTCGTATTCCTTCGCGGTCAGCGGCTTCTCCTTCGGTTTGTCGGGGTTGACATACAGCGGCGTGTTGAAGACGACGATCTCCGCCTGCTCTCCTTTCCTCACGTGCACCGCCTCGTCCCATTTCTCTTTCGGGATGCGTCCCTTCTCGTCCATCAGCTTCTCGTTCATTTTCTGGATCTGGTTGAACGTGGCGTAGATGGGCGCCGTGTGGTTGTTGGCCATGGTCGCCATCATGAGGTAGAACGAGTTGCCGCCCGTGTATTGCCTTCCGCTGATGTTCTGCGGGAAGCCGTGCCAGGAGCGTTGCGTGCTCGCCCATCCCATCTTCCAGTCGGAGCCTTCGATGACCTGTGCGTAGGCCATGAGTTTGTCGTACATGTTGGACAGCGCTGTCGGTCTCTGTTCGCCGTCCTGTCTTTTGGGGTTGTATTTCTTAGCCATGGTTTTCTTGTTGTTAGCGGGTTGTTTTTGTATCTTTGGATTGTGTGCTGCCGTCGGGTCATGCGGTGTCCTTTGCTGCCGGGTGCGGCAATGGCGTGGGTTGGCGGAAGGGTATGGGATACGTGTCCCTGCCTTCGCCTGGTTCCTGTCTTGTCCGTCCATCTGGCCGTCGGGAAAGCTGTTTGCTTCTCGCGGTTGTTTTCATGCCATGGCAGCATCACTTCCGGCGTCCTGCCGCTCCGTTCCGACGTAGCCTGCTACGCCTTCGGTGGAGTGGATGGCAAGCCACTCAAAGCCTTTGCTGTTATGGCATCAACCCAGATTTCCGGTTGGGGATGGGGAGATTAAAGAAGGGGAATTAAAGAATGTGGTATTAAAGGGGGGCCGCTGTGGTGTCGCGGTTGGTGGATTATGGGGGGAATCTCTGCGTGGTCATCTCCTGACGGAGTGTCTCTCGCTCCTTTTCTCTTCGGGATTCCCTTGCTGGGCGGGAGGTATGGTGCTGGGCCTCACCTTGGTCAGGTTGGCCTCCGTCAGGCTGTCCTGCGCCGACGGCCTTGCCAGGTATACGTTGCTGTCGGTCTCGTACAGTCTCTTGTAGTCATCGACCGTCATCCTCGTGAAGGGGACGGTGAGGTATCCTTTGTGGTCGGAGCGGTTGTACAGCGGCAGTCCCAGCGTGCCTGCCACTTTGATGGCGCTGTCGGAGAAAGCCTCGATGAACCCCCTCTGCTTGATGAGGATGATGGTGTCGGGGTTCTCCCTGGAGAGGTGGTCGTTCTGTCCGATGAGCGTCACCAGGTTCTCGTCAAGTGCCTTTCTGGCAAAGGTGTAGTCTTTCGTCGCCTGCGCCAGGCTGTCGAAGTTGCTGTTGAAGAAGTCCCGCAGGCTGTGCAGTTCCTTGGCGTCCAGGTTGGTGAGGTAGGACTCGCTCTGTCCGTCAGCCGTGTTGAACAGCTGCAGGGGCATGGCAGTGGGTTCCATCCTGTCTTCCGTGTCGAGGGACGTCACGAGGAAGAGTCCGTTGCGCAGTTCGATGGTCTCCTCGTTGCCGAAGATCTTACCGCCGGTGTGGTACCTCACCGTGTCGCCTTTGGACAGCACGGCGAGGAGACCCATCTGCGTTAGCAGGCGGTTCCCCTGTGCCACGTCGTTGTCCTCCTCATAGGCGAAGGCGATGTCGGTGGCGGGTTCAGTGATATGGTAAGGGATGTTGTTGTGTTCGAGCAGCGCGACGCCCGGCCGTCCGATGTTGATGACGGGGATGTCGCCCAGGGTGTCGTCAGGCATCAGTGCGAGTTTCCGTGCGATGGCCTTCGCGTCTTCGCCCAATGCGGTGAAGTTGCCCTCACCGTTGCGGAAGAGGATGGCCGGCGACTCTGCCAGTGCCGACCTTGTCCTCTCCGCCTGTGCGGTGATGGCGTTGAGTTTCTCGCTGATGATGCGTGGGTGTAGTCGTGTTTTCTTCAGAAGATCCGAAAGCGATGCTTCGTCCGTGTTGCGTATGATGTTGGCCAGGTCGATGGCGGTCAGGTCTCCCATGCAGCCCGTGATGTGGATGTTCTCCGCCCAGCTGACGAGCTGTCCTGCGTTTGCCGCATGGTCGAGACGTGCAAAGTCCTCCCGCTCGTCAGGTGAGAGCGAGTTGGCGTTGCGGACATAGAAGGTCATCATGTCGGCAAACAGTTCGATGGTGAATTCTTCCTTTGGAGTGGTCACGTCGGTGTGGTGGCCACCGTAGTCCAGTGTTTCCATTTTTGAGAGTCATTTGCATTGAAGCGTTCAGTGGGCAGGGAATATGGGGAGGGCAGTTTTTCCAGCCCGCCCTCCCCTTCGGGGTTTATCCCCCCAGAGAGTCATCAGGCGATGTCTGCGCCACTTTTTGTCGGACGTGCCGTCCCCGCGTGCCGGTGAAGGCCATTCGGGTTGCCGGCTATGGGGAGCGGCTTGTCCGTCTTTCCCGCATTGGAGAACTTCCAGTTTTCTCTTCTGCGGTGACAGGGTCATTCGGTTTTGTCCGGATGTCCCAGTCGGTGTCCATCCATTAAGGAGTTTCCAGCGTATAAGAATTTTAAATTTTATAAATATGACGTCTTGTCGTATCTGCAGGCCGGGGCCTGCCGTGTGGTCATCCTTTGGGATGTTTTCGGGAGTGCTGTCCGTCAGATCCTGATGGAAGCCCCCTGGTTCTTGTTGAGTGCCTCGTCGAGGTCGATGTCATCGTCGAGCGCATACTGCATGTCGATGTGCAGCTTGCTGTCGGAGAGCTCCTGGTATTCCCATCCGTTCTCGTCGGTCAGCCAGAAGCCGATCTCCTCCGGGTGGACCTTGTCCCATTCCCTTGCAATGGCTGCGTCCCAGTCATCCCTCGTGCCTTGCAGCACGCGGTATCCCGACGGCTCCGTCAGGTCTATGCCGATGGTGTAGGGCGTCCCGTCGGCGTCTATCTGCACGGGCATTCCGTTGCGTAAGGTCTCCCGCATCTCCATGTTGATGTCCACGTCCTTCACCACCGACGGTATGGCCACGTCCCTTGCCCTGACCTTGAGGATGGCGTTGGTCTCCCCGTCCAGCTGGGCGTAGTACGTCGTCTTCTTGTTGAAATCGTCGTAGACGTTCTTCTTGAGGACCAGTCCGTGCCTGAGGTGTTCCATCTCCGGTTCGTCGAGCCTGAGGTCCTTGTCGTTGGGTGTCCGTGTGCGCAGGGGCAGCACGTACAGTGAGACGCCCCCCTTGGGTTCGCGGCTCATCCTCAGCTTCCCCAGGAAGATGAAGGTCTTCCCGTCTCCCTCCACCTCCATCTTGAGCAGGGGAGTGAATCCCCCGGTCATGAACGTGGAGAGGATGTCCTTGTTCAGGGCAAGGATGCTTTTCTTGGAAATGCCCAGCTTGTCCAGCTGCCTATAGGGGATTTCATGCTCAAGAAAACTGCGGTTCGATAACATAGTTATGATATTTTTGTGTATCTTTGCCGCAAAAATAGGTAAAATATCATAATCAGCATAATTTATGAGAAACTTTGTTTTGACTTTAACGTTTGTTAGCAGTTTGTTGATGTCCTTCTTGCCATGTCGGGCGCAGTTCAACACCGTCAGCAGGGACACCGTCCCCATCCGTCTGATCGGACAGCCGGCGCCGACCGGGAAGGTCGGTGCGGTATCGGGTGAGGAGCATGGTTCCACCGGTGTGTCTGTTGGCCCTGTAGCAGAAGGGAGTGAGGAGAAGTTCTATGAGATGCCCGTGATGCCTGGCGTGGGTCAGGGAAGGGGAGGAGGAACGCAAGGGAAGGAGGGAGCCGTCAGCCAGGATGGTTTCCATGGTCTTACAACCGATGCTTATGGGCAGGGAGTAGTCGGCCAGATGCAGCAGGACAGGACTCAGGATGCCATGGAGCAGGAGGGAAGGAAGAAGGGTTTCTTTAAGCGGCTCTTCGGCAAATCGTCCAAAAGGGGAGATGATGGCGGGAACCGTTCCCGTGGCATCTTCGGAAGGAGGAGACGTCAGGCCCCGCAGGTCATCATCATGCCCGTCCAGACCGTTGTTGGTGGTAATGCCGATGATGGCGGAAGGAAAGGCAGGGACAGGATTGACGAGTACACGGAGGACAGTGAGGACGCCCTGCTGTTCCGGGAGCTGAAGGAGGAAGACCTGCGCCGTCTTGATTTGCTGAGCCAGCGCAGCACGGTGTCGATGCCCCTGCAGCGTTTCTATCTCACCTCGAAGTTCGGCTACCGTAAGGACCCTTTGGGACAGGGCACTCGTTTCCATGACGGCGTGGACCTCCGGTGCAGCTATGAGCCTGTCTATGCGATGCTGCCCGGTGTGGTGACGAAGGTGCAGCACGGCAACACCGGCTACGGCAACTACGTGGTGTTGAACCACGGGAACATCGAGTGCCTTTACGGGCATCTGAGCGATATCGGCGTGGAGGTCGGCGAGGCGGTTCAGGCAGGCGACGTGGTTGCCATCAGCGGGAACACCGGCCGCAGCACCGGTCCCCATCTCCATGTGAAGATGACCTACATGGGTCAAAGGGTGGACCCGCTGGTGTTCATCGACTACATCAACGACTACATCCACCAGCTGCAGAGCCAGCTGTATGGCGGGAGCAGTGTGGGGGACTATACCTACGCTGAAGGGTCGGACCTGACCATCGAGAACCTGATAGCCACGATGGAGCATTACGGCATCCACCACCAAAGCGTGGTGCTAGCCCAGGTATTGCTTGAGACAGGGTACCTGAGTTCGTCCGTTTGCCGGAACAAGCACAACCTCTTCGGCCTGACCCGCCGTGACGGCCAGTACTATGAGTTCGCCACCTGGCAGGAGAGTGTCAAGGGATACAGGGACATGATCCAGTACCGTTACAAGGGCGGCGACTATTACGAGTTCTTAAGGAGGATACCGTATGCTGAGGACCCCAACTATATCTATAAGGTGAAGAAGATAGAGAGTCAGTTGGGAGGATACGGGTTGAGTGTTGGGGAAGGCGGGGAGTGAAAGTGAATGTAATCAGCAGATGCAGGGCGCATCACTGCGCCCCACATCTGTTCCCGGGTGTGATTGAGTTTATGTGATTTGCTATGTTACTGATTTTTATGGTTTTGTTCCTCGTGAATTATTCAGTTTCCTGGCACTGAGCATCAGCAGGTCCCCGACATACGTGTCGTTGAAATTTTCTGCGATGTTCTTGAGGCGTACGATGCAGACGCCTTTCTCGTCTTCGTCCAAAGACTCGGCGTTCTTGCAGAGTTGGAGGATGATGCCGGCAGCCACGATGAGGTCGTCCTCCGTATTGTCCTTGTCAATCATCTTTTGCGTGATGAGTCCGAACAGGCGATGCCAGTCCTTGTTGCTGAGATGCTCAACATGGTCAATGGCATTCGCCATCCATTCCCCCTTGCTGCCGGTGGAGGGAAGATCCTGCGCCTTGCCATCCGTCTGCGTCATCTTGAATTGCTGTGAATCCTTGTCCCAATGGAGACTCGGTCCGTTCTTTACTACTATTCCAGGCCATTCCATTTTCGGCAACTCCCGAATTCTTTCCATGTTCCCCACCCAACTGGTGTCAGGGAGCATTCTATAGAAAGCAGTGTCCACGTTCAGGATGTTGCCCATGTTGAAGGATGGGGAGAAGCCGGTCTGTGCCTTCGGCGTCTCACCATAGGCCACCACCAGGAATCCCTCATTGATGTTGGAATCGTCGGGGTCGTTTGCGTCCCACCATTCCGCTGCATAGGCGAAACGATATCCTGGATGATCCTTGTCGGGGAAAGTAAGGATGAGATAGGAAGATTTCTGCTTGTTTCCAAGGATGATGGCGGAACTGTTTTTCTGGACGATCTGATAGTGGTTGCGTGGAGCATCGGGAGATGTGTTGATGAATGCCGTCTTGGCCTTGCCCTTGTCTTTTTCAAAAGCATCCTGAAGGATGTTAGTGAGGCCGTTTTTCATACTGCCGACCTTGAATCCCACATATCTTGTCTCACTGATGACCCTTCCGTTGGAGTCATGCTCCTCACTCGTGCTGACAGAAGGAAGGATGCTTGTGGATTTCTCGATTTTCTCGAAAGCATCCTGTATGTGTTTCTGTGCGTTGGCCAATACAGGAACCAACATCAACAATAGGATGGAAAGATAATTTTTCGTGTTCATGATTCTATGTTTTTTTGTTCTACAATCTGACGGGGGACGGCAGGGTGTCATCGGTTATCACATAATCACCCTCCTCGTCGACAACCAATCTGAAGTTGGACTTTTGTGGCAAGGCATGGAAGGAAGCTTCCATCACCTCGTTTCTGATGG
>JAEEGJ010008693.1_pt1 | contig 27801 bp, 17 predicted proteins | sample 8958761 | NCBI WGS metagenome assembly JAEEGJ01 (sample SAMN16246546, study PRJNA631951) | gut metagenome | biome: gut microbiome; feature: rumen; material: RS-attached | host: Bos | place: Iran: Karaj | collected 2018-10 | reverse complement strand
GTTCCGTTGTTTCCAGGACCCATGGTTCCGTCAGACCATACAGCCGCATAGATAGGGTTGTATTTGAAGGCGGCCTGGACAGGGTTGACCTGGTTGTTTGCGCGGAGACGGTGGTTGAAGGTCATATCGACGGATGCCGAGATGAACTTGTTGATCTTGATGTCATTGTTCAGGCGGGCGGTGTACTCGTCGGAATAACGTCCGACGTAGAGAGCCTGCTCGTTGGCATAGCTGAGCATCGCCTGGGACTTGATATATTCGTTACCGTAGCTGACGCTGAGACGGTGCTTGTGCTGAGGAGCAGTCTTCGCGATCATGAGGGCATCCCAGTCACTCAGAGGATAATCATCCGGATAGAGGGCGTGGTTGGCCATGTAGTTGTCGACGAACTCTTTCTCATACTGGAAGTACTCCCTGCCTTCAGGATTGCCTGCATCGTTCCACTGAGCCTCGTTCTGGAGTTCCATGAAACGGGTAGGGCTTACCTGGATAGGGTGGGTCGTCCTGGAAAGGATACTGTAGCTGCCGTTGTAGTCGATGTGGAGCTGTCCCGGCTTGGCGCGCTTGGTCGTTACCAGGATGACACCACCGGAAGCACGTGCTCCGTAGATGGAGGCGGAAGCAGCATCTTTCAATACGGTGATGTTGTCTATCGCATCCACATCCACGTCATCGAGGCTTCCCACAGGAACTCCGTCCACTATGATGAGCGGGTCGGAGTCACCGATGGTGGTGATACCGCGGACGCGGATTGTCGCAGAAGCACCCGGAAGACCGCTCGTACGCGTTACCTGCACGCCCGGCATGGATCCCTGGAGCGCCTGGGTAAGGCCGGTGGCCTGGATGGAGGAGATCTTGTTTCCGTCAACGTTGGCGACGGCACCTGTCAGGTCTTTCTTCTTGACGGTACCGTAACCGATGACGAGGACTTCGTCCAGAAGCTTTGCGTCCTCTTCGAGAACCACGTCGATGCGGCTGCGGTTACCGACCGGCACGACCTGGGTCTCGTATCCTACGAATGAGAACTCGAGTTCTGCATTCGAAGAGGAAACGGTCAGCTCGTAACTGCCGTCACTTCCGGTCGTCGTACCGTTGAGCGTACCTCGCTCGACGACGCCGGCGCCGATGACGGACTGTCCTTCCTTGTCAAGGACAGTTCCCTTGACCGTGACCTTGCCTTGGGCGAAAGCCGTACCAAGACCGAGGGTCAGGGCCAGGAGCGTCAAAATGATTCGTTTTGCCATAAAATAAAGTGTTATTGTGTTGAGTAGTATTTCATTACAGGTAAGCGCCGCCTTTTATCAGGGCGTCCCGAAGTTCTCCATAATCCAGTTTTTCAGGCTGTACCCCGTCCTTCAGGCACAGGGCGGCTGCTGTACCTGCAGCTTGTCCGAGGGCCATGGCCGGAGGCATTACTCGGATCGCTCCCGCCGCAGCCGAATCAGCGGACACACACCGTCCGGTCAGCAGGAGGTTCCTTACGCCCGCCGGCAGCAGGACGCGGTACGGAATACCGTATTTATCTTTCTTAATCGGCATGTAGAGTCCACCTGCCGGGCCTCCCATTGCACCGTGTACGTCGATTGAATTGGCAGAGAGGAGGATGTTGTCTTCCGGAATTACACCGTCGATGAGATCCTGGACCGGCAGGACGAAGTTCCCATGGACATGGCGTGACTCGCGGATTCCCATTACGGAGCCTGTTCCCATCAGTGTCGCCTTTTCGCAGCCAGGGACATATTTCCGGAAGAAATGCATCAATTCCTGCACCTGCCGGCGGCCTTCCTCCTCGGCCGCGGAGAGGTTTTCGGCATCAGTGGCATCGACACCGTGGATCCTGGTGCAGTTGACCACCCACTGGTCTTTCTCTACGGACCGCCAGATATTCACCGACTTCCGGGCGAGATCCCACTCTCCGGCAGCTTCAGCCTCCGCAACCCGCCAGTGCAGGCACCGGTAGCTGACTCCGTTCACGCGGCGGAACTCCGGAAGATGAGGCTCGACTTCGGCGATAAGGCGGTCAGTGTCGATGTTGTTCATGCGGAAGAACAGCGAAGAAGGCTGGACACGTCCGGACTCCGGATCTCCGAATACACAAGGAGCACCCGCGCGGAACGCGACTGTTCCGTCTCCGGTTGCATCGATGACCATCTTCGCCTCGGCTGCCTCCAGGCCGGAAGGTGTCAGCAGGACGGCGCCGCGTATGGCGTCACCCTTCATCACAGGATGGGCGAAAACACTGTTGTACAGGACTTTCACACCGGCTTCCTTGCACATGTGGTCATATACCACCTTGAGGAGTTCGGGATCGAACGGGGTGACATGGTCATGTCCTTCGCTGATCCAGGCCGTGAATTCGGTCTTCTGCCGGATACCGCTCGGATGGAGGGCTCCTCCTATGGCCACGAGCCGGTCCACTACTTCCTCGAAAAGCCCCCGGATGATCATTTCCTCTCCCTTGGCATCATAGCAGGTCATGAAAGGACCCACGAGGCCCTTGGTACCCATGCCTCCCAGGCAGTTGCCGGAATCGACCAGCATGACTTTCGCTCCCAGGCGGGCTGCGGAAATGGCGGCGCACACCCCGGAAGGGCCTCCGCCGACGACCAGGATATCGCATCTGTAGGACTCTTTCACCGCAGTCTTCGCTCCGGCAAGGAAAGGATCCATTCCTTCCCGGCATGAAGACAGAAGCGGAGCTGCAACCCCTGCCGCGGCCACAAGGCCCGATGTTCCTATGAATTTCCTTCTGTCCATCCTATTTCGATCTGTATTCTTTGGATATTTTCTTCACTGTCATCTTCCCGTCGGAGTCTGAGACGGTATAAACCCTGTAAACAGCCCCTCCGTCATATACCCGCACGACGATATGGCCGTTGAATCCTTTGATCTGGGAGAAATTCCCATAGGTCCTGGTATCATCGCAGATGTTCGTCACATAGATGTCCATCGCCGGATAAAGGGCTGTCACTCCGTCGAAAGTGACCTCCCTCGGATGTCCGTCAGTCCAGCTGTTGACGATCCAGCAAGTCGGTTGGAGGTACTTCATGGCTTCAGCCTTCATCCCCGTCACCTTAGAGATATATCCATATCCGTTGGTGTTGTTGACCCCATGGTGGTCGGCCTTCATCACATCGACCGGCCCGGTGACCAGTCCGACAGGCGTTTCCATGTCCTTCCACGGGAATGTGGACATTCCGTCATACTGTGCATCGCCGCCCTCGAAGAAGTCGAAGGCACCGTAACTGACTTTCAGCACGCAGGTGCAATGGTTCTCTTCCGGGCAGTTGTCATCGTTGCCGACATCCTTCGTGTCGGCTACACGTATTTCCGCCAGCGGAGGGAATGTCGCAGTAGCGGTCGTAGTGCTGCCGCCGTCCCATATTTCCCCGTTGACCGCGATGTTCTGGACGATGAAACCGGGATAATCCGACGGCTTGCGTTTCAGTACTATCTGGTCACGTGAACCTGCCTTGAACCGTTCTGCGACGAGGCCCCTGTTGTCAATATGCCATTTGACGGCCTTGACGTAATTGGAGACAGCCCCGGAATTCGAGGCTTTGGTCTGCATGTCGAACGGATAAGCGTAATCCGGCCATCCCCTGTCCATCAACTTCACTGAAGGAACGAGATCCAGGACTTCCGGGAGGCTTTGCTTGCGGTAGGTGCTTGACAGGTCGGAAAGCGGGAGAGTCTTGCTGTATGCTCCGAAATGGTCTCCGTGGAAATGGGTGGCCAGGACATAATCCAACTTCCGATTCCCCGTCCATTCCATGCATTTGGTGATATATTCGGCGATGTATTTTCCGGCGCTGAAGTCCGGCTCTGTCGTCGGGTCCCAACGCTGCCGGATTCCGGTGTTCTTAGCCTCGCCGGTCTTTACCAGCGAGCCGGCGGCATCGACGAGCATCTGGGTCCCGTCAGGGAATATCATGAATACTGATTCTCCGGTCGTAGTATTTATGAAATGGATATCCATCTGTCCTTCCTGCCAAGGAGAAAGCGGCTGCCCGACAGTCTCCTTTTCCTCCTGTCCGGAAGGTTCTTCCGGAACTTCCTTCTGGTCATGGCCGCAGGAAAAAGTCAAAACGAATATGGCGAGCAGAGTCAGGATATCTTTCATCTTTTCCTGTTTTTTGGCATTGAGATTTTATAGACATTGGGGACGATCTTACCCTTCGAAGGAGTATTGGCGTTCATGTAGATCCAGCCGCCTTTGAGGAATACGTCCTCCGGTTCCTGGAGCACCAGGTCGAAGAGGTCGTAGCGAGCATGGACCAGTCCCGTGTCGGTGTCGTAAACCCTGAGGCCGGCCGGACGATTCATGTCCCGATTCCCGACCCCGAAACAATAGTATATCAGGCCGTCGTTCATGCAGCCGGCTTGGGTGAAACCGATATCCGAAGGGAAGGTGACCTGGCCAAGGATGTCCTTTACACAGAGATGGACGACAGGACCTTCCGAGAGTTTAGGAATACGGAACTTCGTGGCGACATAAAGATTGTCGCGAGGGTCAGGTGTAATCTGAGGTGTGGTCCTCCTGATGGCAGAGAAAGTCCACATGAAGCCCCGCTTCCGGTCTATGACCCAACTCGGAGAACCGAAAATCGGGGTATATCCGGCTTCCTGCCAGCCGTCGCAGCGGTCCAGGATGATAGTCTGGGCAAGTTCGCTATGCCATTCGTCCCCCTTCCTGGTCACGCTTTCGACAAAGCATGTCCACTCCAGCTCGCATCCGACCTTTCCGATGGAAATATACAGCAGAGGGAATGAAGCACCTTTCTTCTTTTCCACGCCGAATTCGGCGTTGTTGGCATGGTTGTCCTTCGCGGAGGAAGCCAGCTCGAAACCTCCGATCGGTTCCGGATCAGCTTTCTTGAAGTCATAGATATTCACATGGCCTCCGTCCTCACAGGAGAAAAGATACCTGCCCCAGAGAGCCATTCCCTGCTGGGCACGGCCACGGCCATGTTTTTCCAAGAATATGGAGACCTCCGGTTCTTCAAATGGCGGCAACTCCTGCCCGGCGGCTCCGAGAGGCATGAGAACGGAGAGCAAGCCAGCTATGATCCAGGCTCTTTTCATCCCAGGAATACGTTTTGGTTTTTCAATGCGGCGAGAAGGTCTCCGGTGTCGAGCCTCTTCGGGGTCGTGCCCGCCTTTGCGGACAGAGCTGCTGCGGTACCCGCAGCCTCACCCATGGCCATGCATGGAGGAATCACCCGTACAGCGCCGGCAGCATCCGAGGAAGCGGACAGGCAGCGTCCTGCAATCAGCAGGTTGTCAGCGCCTTCTGGTAGGAGGCTCCGGTATGGGACTCCATACCAGCGGCCACCGCTGATAGTCTTGTATTCGGTTCCCATGGCTCCGTTGCGGCCATGGACATCTACTGAGTTCGAAGCAAGGAGGATGCTGTCCTCCGGTACCCGGCAGGACAGGAGGTCGTCTGCCGTCAGGAGATATCCTCCCTTGATATGGCGGGACTCCCGGATGCCAAGGGTCGAAGCCGAGCACATAAGAGCCGCATTCTCGCATCCAGGGACATATTTCCGGAAGAAGTGCATCATCTCCATGACCTGGCGGCGTCCCTCCGCCTCGCCTGCGGACAGACTCTCGGAATCGGTTGCATCGACGTTAGGGATCCTGGTGCAGTTGACAGCCCATTCGTCCTCGCGCACTGCCCGGTAGATATTGACTGATTTACGGGCGATGTCCCACTCTCCGTTCTCTTCGGCCTTGAGCACGTGCCAGTGGAGAGCTCGGTAACTGACCCCGTCGACTTTCCTGAATTCGTGGATATGGGCCATGACATCGGCCTCGAGCTTCTTCGAATCAACGCTGTTGATCCTGAAGAACAACGTCGCGGGCTGGACTTTGCCGAGTTCCTGGTTGCCGAACTCGGATGGAACTCCGGCGCCCGCTGCGACGGCTCCGTCGCCGGTGCAGTCTATGACCTGGTCCGCCTTGATTTCCCACAATCCCTTCTTGGTCAGGACCACCGCTCCGGCGACCTTGTCACCTTTCATGATGGGGCTGACGAAATTCGAATGCAGCAGGACCTTCACACCGGCTTCAGCGCACATCTTGTCTAGGACATACTTGAGGATTTCGGCATCGAACGGCGTGACATGGTCATGTCCGGCCGTAATCCAGGCGGAGAACGGGGAAGTATGGCGTACGTCCCTCGGATGGATCGCTCCGCCAAGCTCCACGAGCCTGTCGATGATTTCCCCGAACAGTCCCCGGATGCACTGGATTTCGCCGGTAGCGTCGAAGCAAGTCATGAATGGGCTTACAAGGCCTCTCGTTGCCATTCCACCCAGGCAGCCGCCTTCTTCAACGATCAAGGTAGGGATGCCGAGACGGGCAGAGGCGATGGCGGCGCAGACACCGGCAGGACCGCCTCCAATGATGAGTACTTTCGTTTCCTGTGATGCTACGATCTTGCAAGGGGCGGTTCCGTTCTTTCCGGAACAGGACAACGCTGCAGGGGTCACGGCGACTGCAGCGGCAGCTACCGAAACGTCCTTCAAAAAATGCCTTCTATCCATTTGTCAGCGGCCAGAAGTGAATTGGTTATCAGTAATTATATTATCCAAAGATAATATTTTTTTATAAATCCTTCAAGGATTTATATCACCGCGCCCATTTCTCGGAGCTTGGAAACCAGGGTGGAAGTGTCGATATCCTGCACGTACTTGCCTTCGGAAAGGCTCTGGGCGGCGGCGGTTCCGGCGGCCTGGCCGAGGCCCATGCAGCTGGCCTGGACGCGAAGCGAAGCCAAGGCTTTGCGGTCTGCTGATATACAGCGTCCAGCGACAAGAAGGTTGGGGAAGTCCTTGGTTATCAATGCCCTATAGGGGACGTATGCTGCCTGTTCCAGCCTTATGACCTCCTGTCCGGAGCCCTTAGCTGCATGCACGTCGATAGGATGGGCACCCCTGGAGATGCTGTCGGGATATTTGAATCCGGATACATATTCCTCCGCCGTGACGGTATGGACGCCGAGGATGCGTCGGCTCTCGCGGATTCCGGCCTGCGGGGCGGTGGAGGCCACGTAGCAATCCTTGAATTCCGGAGAGATCTTCCGCAAAGCGTCCGTGAAAGTGAATATATCCTCGCGGAGCCGGCATTCGGCCGCGGTGAAATCCCGGTTGTCAGTGGAATCCGCCGCGGCGCGTGTGATATTCACAGCCACGCTGCCCCTGTGCATCACATCGTTGAACCAAGGCCCGCCGAAATCCGGAAGCGGGGTCCCTTCATCCTTGAGTTTCAGGAGTTTCTCGCGGATTGGCTTGCACTCGCTGGCTCCGTGTTTCCCACTGTGGTGCATGTACTGCTGCATCATTTCGCTGTCGGTATCGACCCCTGAAAGAACGAAGCAGAAGGAAGAGGGCTGGACTCCGCCGTCCTCGACCGGCTGCATCGGTACCCCTGCAAGGTGGCAGAGGTCGGCATCGCCGGTGGCGTCGATGAAGCGTTTGGCAGCGAGAGACTCGAGACCGTTCTTGTTCTCGATGAATACGTTGACCAACTTGTTTCCTTCCATCTCGCATCCGATCAGGGAAGAATGCATGAACAGGTCCACTCCGGCTTCCATCACCATCCGCTGTGCGCACAACTTGTATAGCTCGATGTCGAAATCTACGTTGCCCTTAGGCCATTCCACGAATGCCCCTCCGAGTTCTTCCAGACGTCCTATGAACTCCCAAGGGATACCGCCGATCACCCGTTCCCCTGCAAATCCGAACTCGCTGATAGGTGCCACGTATCCCATCGTTGCCATTCCGCCCAGGAAACCGTAGCGTTCCACCAATGCGGTCCTGGCTCCTCCCCGGGACGCCGCAATCGCAGCGATGAATCCGGCGGGACCTCCGCCGCAAACCACTACGTCATAGCTTCCCGCCGGATGAACGGCAGGAAGCTCTGCAGAGTTCCCTGAGGGACTGCATGCCGTGAATACCTTGCCTGAAGCGAGGCTGAGGGCGATGACCCCGGCCGCTCCTTCTTTCAAAAACAATCTTCTGTCCATACTGATTGCTAATTTACGATTATTATTCGACAGCATCAACATAATCCATTGTTTTGCGCAAAGGTTGTGCAAAAATATATTATATTTGTTCCTATGAAAAAGATTACACTGAATACAATAGCCAAGAACTGCGGCTGCTCGGTCACCACCGTTTCCCGAGTGATAAACGGGAATTTCGAAAAGTATCGGATAAGCCGGAAGATGGCGGAGGCGGTGATGGCGGAAGTTACCCGGACGGGATATATCCCTTCATTCACCGTGCAGAGCCTCCAAAGCAAACGTTCCAGGATGATCGGACTGCTGCTGCCTTCGATTGCGAACCCATATTTCGCGGACATGGCGAGCCATATCGTATCGGAACTGTACAAGTCGGGATATACGGCGATCCTGGTGGATACCATGGAGGATGCTGCAAGGCTGGACAGGAGCGCACGTGCCTTGCTGCTGCGCCGCGTCGAGGGAATGATCGCGGTTCCGTGCGGTCAGGATCCTTCGGTCCTGGAGATGATCGGCAAGGAAGTCCCGCTGGTGCTGGTGGACAGGTTCTATGAAGAATCGAGCCTTTCCTATGTGACTACCAATAACTTCAAGGGCGGATACGATGCCACGCGCCTGCTCATCGGGGCCGGCCACCGAAGGATAGCATGCATCCAGGGAGCGTTGGATTCGATGCCCAACAGGGAGCGTGTAAGAGGCTTCATGAAGGCCATGGGAGAGGAGGGCCTTACCGAATATGCCCGGCTTGCGGGGGATGAGTTCTCGGTCCAGAACGGTTACCTTTCCGCCAAGCTGCTCCTGTTCGGGAAGGAGCCTCCGACAGCCATATTCGCGCTCAGCAACAACATCATGCTGGGGACGCTGAAAGCCATCCGGGAGTCAGATCTTTCAGTCCCGGAAGACATATCCCTGATATCCTTCGACGACAACCTTTACATGGATTACCTGACTCCTTCCATAACCCGTGTCGGCCAGCCGGTGGAGAACATGGCGAAGCTGGCCGTTAAGATACTGCTCGAACATCTTGACCACAACGGGACGGTGTCGGCCAGTTCGCAGATCCGCCTGCTTCCGTCCATAATCCCAGGGAACTCCGTCGCCAATGCCTGATTTTGCGCAATAGTTGTGCAAAATCACGTATTCTTTATATAAAAAACAGGTGTGGACAAAACGTTTAATCTCGGGGTTTTTCTTAATTTTCGACAAAGATATGACCAATTATCTCTCTAAAAACCAAATGATATGAAATCATTCGATCTCAAAAAACAGATCGCCAGAATGGGAAGAAACCGATTGGTTCCCATTTTGGCTGCACTTCTGTGGACAGGCTCCTTCGCATTCGCACAGAATGTAGTGAGGGGTACTGTCACGGATGAAAACGGGGAACCACTCCCTGGTGTTTCCGTAGTCGTAAAGGAAGGCGGAAAGGCTGTGACGGGTGTCATGACGGACATGTCCGGCCAGTACTCGCTGTCTGTTCCGGCAGGGGCTGAGCTGGAGTTCAGCTTCGTCGGTTTCCAGACCCAGACCTTCCCTGCCGGCCAGGTTCCGGGAAGCCTTACCCTCGCTACCGACATCCTGCAGGAATCGGTGGTGATCGGTTACGGTACAGTAAAGAAAAAGGACGTCCTGGGATCCATCTCGACCGTCCGTGAACAAGACCTGGTAAACCGCAAGACCGGCAACGTAGTCGAATCCATGCAGGGTATGACCTCCGGTGTCAAGATCACCAGCAGCGGTCAGCCTGGTTCCGGATCGGCTATCCAGATCCGTGGTATCGGTTCCTTCACCGGCAACTCTCCTCTGTTCATAGTGGACGGTTCCTACGGCGGAAGCGAGCTCGGACTGAACGTGGATGATATCGAGTCCATCCAGGTGCTGAAGGACGCATCCTCGGCCGCAATCTATGGTTCCAGGGCTGCGAGCGGTGTCGTGATCATTACCACCAAGAAGGGTAAGGCCGGTCCGCTCAAGGTTACGGGCGATGCTTCAGCCCAGCTTTACTGGCTGCCTCGCTATGACCTCATGGACGCCGAGACCTACAAGCTCTATGACGACCGTGCATACGAGGAGGCAATGCTCCAGGGTGTGGCCGGAGTCACAAAGACCCAGAACCACTTCGACGGCGATACGGACTGGCAGAGCGAAATGCTCCGTACCGGACTGCTCCAGAACTACAACGTCGCCCTTTCCGGCGGCAACAACGATATCCGCTACTATGTCTCCGCCAATCACAAGAGGGATGCAGGTGCGTTGAGATATACCGGATATGAGCAGACAGGATTCCGTATCAACACTTCCGGTAGGAAGGGCATCTTCGAATTCGGAGAGAACTTCTTCTTCACGAAGTCCAACACGCAGAAACTGAACACCGCCACCGGTTGGATCTGGTCCAACTTCATCGCCATGCCTCCGACCATTCCGGTATATGACGAGAGCCATCCGGGCGGCTATGGCTACGGTGACCCGGACAGGGCAAACACCTATGCCCTCAACCCTGTCGGATACGAGGAACTCTATCATGCGGAGAACGGCCAGCAGTATCTCTACGGGGATGTATATGGCTTGCTGCACCTTTACAAAGACATCTTCTCCACCAAGCTGAACGTATCCTACAAGAACTACTTCGGAGAGACTTCTTCGCTCCGCAAGAAGGGTAACTGGACGATGGGCCAGGGAGACGATGCCGCATCCATCGGCTATTCGACGGCAAAGCACGACAAGCTCCTCATCGAGAATACCTATAATTTCGATTATACGGTCGGAGAGAACGTGATCAATGCAGTTGCCGGTTTCTCATACGATACCTTCCACGAGGAGTACCGCGGTGAAAGCAAGCTGAATCCTCTCACTATCGGTGACCGCTACATCACTTCGATCAGTTCAGCTACCGGCACCCAGACGGCGACCGGAAGCTATATCGAATATGCCCTCATCTCTTACTTCGGACGTCTGAACTATTCCTTCGCGGACCGCTACCTGCTCCAGCTGACAGCCCGCCGGGACGGTACTTCCCGTCTCCCTGCCGGCAATCGCTGGGCCAACTTCGCATCGGCTTCCATCGGATGGCGTATCAGCAAGGAACCGTTCTTCAACGTACCATGGATCGACGACCTCAAGCTCAGGGCCAACTACGGTACCCTCGGTAACTCTAATATCGGAGCATGGGACTATGTTTCGACCTTGAACACCGCTCCTCGCGCGATCATGGAAGGTGACGACAAGGCAGTGGGTATCACACTCTCCAACCTGACCAACAACGACCTGGTCTGGGAGAAGAAGACGACCGCAAACGTCGGTGTCGACCTGACTGCACTCGACCGCAGGTTCACGGCTTCCGCCGAATGGTTCCTCTCAAAGAGTACGGACCTTCTGCTTGCCGCTCCTATCCTCTGGACCACCGGTAACGAAGGCGGCGCGCCTACAGTCAATGCAGGATCCCTCCAGAACACCGGTATAGAAGTGGAACTCGGCTGGAACGACCATGTAGGTGATTTCAGCTATTCCATCAACGGTAACGTATCCACCTTGAAGAACAAGATCCTGAAGCTCGGTTACGACAGCACGGTTTCCTATACCTCAACCTCCATTTCAGAGGTGGGACAGCCGCTGGGTATGTGGTACCTCTACAAGACCCTGGGCATCTTCCAGAGCCAGGAGGAGGTAGATTCCTATGTCAACGCCGAGGGCAAGATCATCCAGCCTACGGCTCTCCCTGGCGACATCAAGTACGATGACTACGACGGCAACGGCCAGATCGCTTCCGCAGACCGTCAGGTCGTCGGAAGTCCTTGGCCTAAGCTCTATGCCGGACTCAACGTAAGCATGGCTTGGAAGGGCTTGGATTTCAGCATCCAGGGTTACGGCCGCTTCGGCCATCTGGTTTACAACGGAGCCAAGGCTACCGCCGGAGACTTCGTGAACAACAACAACAACTTCAGGGGCTACAAGCCTTGGACGCAGGAAGACCCGACGACGAATACTCCGCGTATCATCTTCGGTGACTCCCGCAACTCCCGTGGCGATCAGGACCGCTGGCTCGAGGATGGTTCATTCTGGCGCTTCAGCGACATCGCTTTAGGATATTCCCTTCCTGCTTCCTTGATCAAGAAGGTCGGAATGGACAGAATCCGCTTCTCCGTCATCGGAAAGAACCTGATAACCTTCACGAGGTACACGGGCCTGGATCCTGAGTTCGCGGACAGCGGCATCTACTCCATCGGATATGACGGATGTTCGTTCCCGAACCCTCGTTCCGTCCAGTTCGCCGTATCATTCACCTTCTAAAACCGGACTAAGATGAAAAGATATATAGTTTGTTTCGCTTGCGTCCTTGCCGCTTTGTCCGTCTTCTCCTCCTGTGGGGAAAAGTATATCGACATCGAGAACGGCAACAGCCTCAACACCAGTATGTACTGGAAGACTGAGGAGGACATGAACACCAATCTGATCGCAGTCTACAACATGTTCTACCGTCAGGGAACATGGACTCGAAACATCTACACCCAGCTGAACGGAATGGCCGACGACGGTGTCAGCTATGCCGGCTGGACGGAGCTCAACGAGTGGACGAAGTTCAAATATACCAACTACAATTTCGCAGAAGGCCAGGCCAAGATCTGGAGGGAGCATTGGACGGCTGTCAACAGGGCCAACCAGGTGCTCGACCACATCGACGATCCTAATATAGTGTTCGCCAACGAGCAGGACCGTCTCGACCTCAAGGGCCAGGCTCTCTGGCTCAGGGCTTTCTACTATTATTACATGGTTGCCCTCTGGGACAACATCCCTCTGCTGCTGCATACATCTTCCGCCGGCGACCAGCCTGCGAATTCCACTCCGGATGCAATATTCGAGGAGATGGAAAACAATCTGGTCGAGGCTATCGGATACCTTCCTCTGACCCGTACGAAGGAAAGGGCTCGTCCTACCAAGGGTGCGGCTTACGGTCTCCTGGCCCGCTACTATGCCCAGCACCACAAGTGGTCTGATGCCGCCAAGTGCCTTGAATGGATAGTCGAGGGAGAAGGCAAGAGCGTATATTCGCTGGAACCAAAGTGGGAGGACAACTTCAACAACAAGAAGGAGAACAATGTGGAATCCCTGTACGAGATCCAGTTCTCGCTTGTGAACTATGTCGGATTCGACCAGACCGACAACTACCGTGATGCCAACGCTCAGCTTGGAACCCAGATCGAGGTCAACCAGTCTCCTAAGGGAACCGGCTGGAACAATGTCGAAGGCAACCGGTGGATCGTCGAATACTTCAAGCGTGAGAAGACGACCGACGGCAAGAACGACCCTCGTCTGTTCTACACCTGCTGGTACGACCAGGCTACCACGGACTTCCCTGAGCATGGCGACCAGCTGATCTACGGAAAGACCTGGTCCGACGGTTATTCCGACAGCGGCAACCGTGTATTCATCAAGAAGTACTCCACGGATGTGATGCCTCTGTATTACTGGAACGACAACAACTTCCGCTCCATCCGCCTTGCCGACATGCTGCTGCTGTATGCCGAGGTCCTGAACGAAATCAACAAGGGACCTAACGCCAAGGCTGTGGAATATGTCAACAGGGTACGTACCCGCGTCGGCCTTCCTACGCTTGCTGAGAGCAGCTATTACGACGGAGCCAAGATAGCTTCCGACTATGCTGCATTCAAGGAGCATATCAAGATCGAAAGGGCCCTGGAGACTGCTTTCGAGTGCATCCGTTGGATCGACCTCAAGCGCTGGGGCTTCGATGACGCAACCCTGAAGGATCTCCAGAAACGCGATGTGGATTACAACAACTTCGTTCTCGGCAAACACGAGAGACTCCCTCTCCCGCAGCGTGAGTGCGACAACAATCCGAACCTTGAGCAGAACCCTAATTATTAATGGATTATGAAAAAGATCATATATATACTGATCGGCATCGTCCTGGTCTCCCTGCAGTTGTCCTGCACCAAGAATGAGGCAACCTGGATCGAGGACCCTAACTACAAGATCGAAAGCGACGAATGCCTGTTTGCGATATATCCTGTCGCTGCTGCCGTTCCGGCAGAAGGCGGTGAGGTCGAATTCACCATCACCGGCAACGATGACTGGACGATTGAAATCGGCGAAGTGAATACCGCAAGGAAGGACTGGTGCGTGCTTGACAAGACTTCCGGAAGCGGAAAGACCACGGTCAAGGCCCGTGTCAACCAGTCGACCTCCTTCGTGAAGAACCGTTCGATGGTGTTCCTGGTTTCCAACGGTCAGAAGACCCTCAAGGCCAAGGTCATCCAGGGTCTGTTGACACTTGCTGACGACGAGGTCCTTATCAACGGCCTCATCTGGGCTAACCGCAACGTAGGCATGCCTGGGAAATTCGCCGACGATATCGACGACATCGGCATGTGCTACCAGTTCAACCGCAAGGTGGCTTGGGAGGGCGGAAAGGCCAATCCTGACTTCGTGGCTGCAGTCAACAGCTATGTCCCTTCCGAGGGTGACGACTGGGTCACGAATGCCTGGACACAGGAGAACAACCCTTGCCCTGAAGGATGGCGGGTACCTACCGGCCAGGAGATTTGCGATCTCCTCGGCGATTCCGAGGCCAACCTCAAGGCAGTCTCGGTCAACGGTACCGCAGCCAACGGCTTCAAGCGCCGCGGCTACATCGTAGGTGTGGATCCGTCCATCGCCGCAGGCCTTACCAAGGAGAACGTCACCGCGAGCGGTGCCCTCTTCATTCCTCAGGCCGGATGGCTCAACGAATACGGCAACTGGGACCGTGACTGGCTTGTCGTCCTTCGTACTGCGACTTCTCTGAACAAGAATATGGGTGGTATGTTCCTCTCCAGCTGGGGCTATACCGACGCCTGGGGCTGGGGTGACGGACAGAAGGTTCGTGCTGCACCTGTCCGTTGTGTGAAGATCCTCGAAATCGAAGATTAAATGAAGAGGATCTTGTTTCCGATCTTGATGCTTCTTTCCGTCCTGGCTGTTTCCTGCCGGGACGGAAAGGACGCATCCGGATCCTTGGTCGTGCCGCAGGTGCAGTACGAACTGAGTGGGGGAGCCGGCCACTACGATTATGCCCCGAGCTTCATCATCGATGAATACGGCATCATCTACGGTTTCCTGTGCGAGAACAAGAATCCTTTCGAGATCATCGATTACGTCTATCTCTACAAGGGCATCCCAACCGAGGATGGTTATGTATGGCAGCCGGGGACGCAGATATTAGCCCCTTCCGAGAAAGGATGGGACCATATCCATATCTGCGATCCTGACGTAAGGGCCTTGAAGACCAAGTACAAGGGCAAGACATACAACTACATAATGACCTACCTTGGCGTGGACCAGTGGTTCAACCACAACCAGATCGGCCTGGCCGTTTCGGAGACCATCGAGGGCCCGTACATCAAGTACGACGGCAACCCGCTGATTCCGTACGAAGGTCTCGATACCTGGGGGACCGGACAAAGCACAAGCCTTGTAAAGAACGACTCCACGATCGTGGTGTACTACCACAACACCGGATCGAAGACCAACTATTCCCGGAGGGAGGTTATCCTGAACGACCTGGACAATATACGCCTGGGAGAGCAGGAGGACATTCCTCACCTGACGGCCAATTCATATCCTGCACTTGGCAGGGACCACCTCTATATGGTATCGGAGATGCGCTCCGATGGATATGAGAAGGCGGTCCCGACATGGGTCGGAGACCTATGCAGGGTGGCCAGGATGCCGTTGGACGGGGATATATTCGCCGAGGAAGACCCTTGGGAGGTGCTTGGATATGTAACGCCGGAATTGTCGGGATTCCCACGTAACCACAACCCTGGATTCCTCACGGACGAGAAAGGTTATCTTCCGGACGAGGACTTGCTTACCGTATTCTTCACCACCGGAGTGCTCGGAGACGACTGGCTTTGGTCCTATGACCTGTACTCCGCGGTATTCGACATGACAAGAAGAAAGTAATCGTAAATGAAAAAGCTTTTATTCGCCGTAGCGGTCCTGGCTTATGCCTTGACTGCCTGCGGACGCAAGGCTGCAGTGGATGCCGATGCTCCCCTGACAGTCATAATCGAGACAGACCTCGGCAACGATGTCGATGATGCGCTCGCGCTGGATCTGCTCTACAAATACCAGGATGCCGGAAAGATACGCCTCCTGGCTGTCAACCTCAACAAGAACGGCCAGGCTCCGGCTGAATATGCCGATATCCTGAACACCTGGTACGGCTATCCGGACACTCCGGTCGGAATTATCCGGGACGGGGCTGACTGTGAGACCGATGCCGTCAATTACGCCAAGGCCGTGGTAGACCTGAAGGACAGCCTGGGGAACCCGCTGTTCGCACGGTCGCACCCGGATTACGACAATTATCCGGAGGCCGTGACGCTGTACCGCAAGCTGCTCGCCGGGGAGCCGGACAATTCGGTCGTGATAGCCTCAGTAGGCTTCTCGACCAACCTGATCCGCCTGCTGGAGACACCTGCGGACGAGTATTCCAAGCTTACCGGCAAGGAACTGGTAGAGAAGAAAGTCAAGCTCCTGGTCACCATGGCCGGCTGCTTCAACGACCCTTCGCTCCATGAATACAACGTGGTCAAGGATATTCCTGCCGCCAAAGTCATATTCGGGGAATGGCCTACGCCTGTAGTGACTTCTCCGTTCGAGGTCGGAATAAGGATCCAGTATCCTGCGACCAGCATCGAGAACGATTTCGGCTGGGCTCCGCAGCATCCTGTGGTGGAGGCTTACAAGGCTTATCTGCCTATGCCTTACGACCGTCCTACTTGGGATCCGACGGCAGTGCTGTATGCAGTAGAGGGCGGAGACTGGTTCACGGTTTCCGAACCGGGACGCATCGTGGTCACTGAGGAAGGTTCCACCTTGTTCGAGGCTGACGAGGCCGGCACGCGCCGCTACCTCTCCGTGACAGACGAACAGGCCAAAGCCATACTCGACCATTTCGTGGAAGTCATTACGTCTGAACCTTCAGTAAAGTGATGAAGCATATCCGAATATTCTCCCTCTTCGCCGTTCTCCTGGCGCTGACTGCCTGCGGAGGCACCGATCCCGATGTCCCGGAAGAGACCATCGAGGTGACCGACTATGTCTTCTCCAAGCCTTCGTTCGTGTTCGGTTTCTCAGGTCAGAAACGGTATTCCTACTGTCCTTCGGTCATCGCTAACGCGGATGGTACATCCCATGTGTATTTCTGCGGCAATCCAAACCAAGGGACGATGGTGGACAACATCTACCATATCGTGGAGAATGCCAACGGGACCCATACGACCGCGGTCAGCGTCCTTCAGCCAAGCCTTTCCTGGGACAGCCACCACACATGCGACCCTTCGGTGATAGAGGGATCGTTCAAGATGGACGGTACCACGTACAAATATGCGCTGTTCTTCCTGAGCAATCCTAAGGAGTATTACTACAACGAGATCGGGGTGGCTTTCAGCAATGACCTGGAAGCCGCTTCCTGGGTTAAATATCCTCAGCAGATCGTCAAGAAGACCTGGCCGGATGAAGGTGACCAGTCGCTCGGAGGGAATTCCAAATCCTGGGGCGTTGGCCAGCCTTCCGCTGTTTCCCTGGACAAGGGAGGGAAGGTCCTCCTGGTCTATACCATCGGAGATGCCTCCGGTACGAGGCTCGCTTACCGGCAGATGGACCTTTCCGACATGTCCAATCCGGAATTGGGCATAGCACGTGACATGAACGCGGCCGGCCTGGATAACCTGAACGGAGCGTCGGACTACACCTGCAATTCTGATTTCGCCATCTCCCCTGATGACAACAAGATCATCATGGTCCGACCGGTTCAGCCGCATCCTTCGGCTTATCCTGCCTACATCCCAGTAGCACAGGAAGTCGATTACATGGACCTGGATTCGTTCCTTTCCGGAATAGGCAGATGGACGGCCCTGGCACGTATCGACGAGACTCTGAGCGGCTTCCCACGCAATCACAACGCCGGCCTGTCGCGCGACAGTTTCGGCCATGTGAAGGATTGGGAGACTCCGACGGTCTATTTTACAGTAAGCAAGCAGGCTCCTGACGTGAATGCCTCAACGGGCAACCATGCGGAGTGGACTTATCATATTTACAAGACAAAACTGAGCAAGCGGGTCCGTACCGTGACCCGTCCTAAGACTTGAGAAGGCTTCTGACATACCTTCCGGGAGTGATTCTCCTGGCTTTCCTCCTTGTGTTCCCGGTCTCCTGCGAACGGACCGATCCGGAAGCACAGATGGAGGAGGCGCGTGCTGCCTTGATGTCCAACTATTACTCCGCCAAGTACTTCCGCAAGGTTGAAGTGACAGGTGACAAGGTGGAGATCACATTCAGCAGCGGAGATCCCGTAATACTTGACAAAACAAGGGTCAAGGTGGTGGATTGCAGGATAGCCCCGCTTCCGGAATCCACCCCGTCCCAGGACGGAAACGTACCTGACGGGAATGCTTCAATTTCCTGGGTGGCATATGACTACCATTACCTGTATCTGGGTTTGTCGAACGGCCATATGCTGCTGATTCCGGATTCTCCGGAGCTTTCGCTCCACACCGTCAGCTTCCTCAGGGAGGATAATCCTTCTTTGTCGGAAGACCTTGTCCTGCATCCTTCAGGGAATATCCTGACGGGCAAGCTTCCCGCCGGTTCCGACGGGTTCCTGCTCAAGCCGCGTTTCCTGTACAGGGGTAAGTCCCTGACTCTTGACGGAGTCCCGCTGAAGGATGAAGCCCTTGATTTCGGCAAGAAGACAAGTTGCAGGATAGACCTTTCCGGCGGCGGCTCGGTGTCATATACCATCATCCTTACGGAAGACTTTCCGACGGTGAGGATATACACCGACGGGGGAGCCGCTATCGTTTCCAAGACTGATTATGTCACCGGAAGGATAGTAATCGACGATCCCGAAAGGAGATATTCCGAGATGGAGCACTACGAAGGGACGATGAAGATACGGGGACGCGGCAATTCCACCTGGAACATGCCGAAGAAGCCTTACCGGATCAAGCTTGACAAGAAGGTATCCATATTCGGAATCCCTGAGGACAAGGATTGGGTGTTGCTGGCGAACTACGCCGACAAGACCCTGCTCCGCAATGCAGTGGCGATGCGGATATCCGATATTTGCGGCATGTCCTGGACTCCGGCGATCTATCAAGTCGAGGTGTATCTGAATGATGAATATCAGGGATGCTATGCCTTCTCGGAGCACAAGAAAGTTTCTGCATCCCGGGTACAGCTTACTTCCGAGGGCAACTATCTCGAGATCGAGGCCGGCATCGACGAGCCGGCTTGGTTCCGGACCGGTATGAATATCCTGATCCAGTTCAAGGAACCCGAGAATCCTGATGAAGGAAGGATCGCCAGTGTCAAGGGTTTCCTGGATGCATTCGAGGAGTGCCTTCTGACGGAAGGCCGCGGAGATCCGGTGACGGGGTATCCTTCCCGTATCGACATTCCTTCCTTCATCAACCAGTACATCATACAGGAATTGACGAAGAACATCGATGCAGACCTGTTCAAGAGCCAGTTCCTGACATTGGAGCCGGGCGGCCTCCTGACGTTCCCGCACGTGTGGGACTTCGACCTGGCCATCGGCAACTGTGACTATTTTTCAGGCCATCCCGGTATGGACAATTCATACAGGGGATGGTATATCCGCAACTATTCCCAGGAAGGACGGAATACCGGCTGGTACTGGTATCTGTTCAAGGATCCGGCTTTCGTGGCCGCCGTCAAGGCTCGCTGGAAGGAGCTGTATCCTGCTTTGGAGGCGCTCGGGGAGGATATCCCAGCCATGGCTTCCAGGCTCAGCGGTGCCGCCCACCGCAATTTCGACCGCTGGGATATCCTCGGGACTTACGTCTGGCCGAACGTAATGGTCCTTGGAGACTATATGGCCGAAGTGAAGTATTTGCAAGAATTCTATCAGAACCGCCTTCACTGGATGGATTCTGAAATCAATCATTGGTAGTGGCAATTTTTAATAATTCTAATCATATGAGCAAAATCATTGTTGCAGGCAGTTCCAACATAGATATGAATATCTATGTCAAGAAGCTTCCCCGTCCGGGGGAGACCATCGGAGAAGGTCGTTTCATGCAGGCCAACGGCGGCAAGGGTGCCAACCAGGCGGTCGCCGCAGGCAGGCTTGGAGGTGATGTCCTGTTCCTGACATGTGTCGGAGACGACATGCAGGGACGCATGCTGAAAGAAGTGTTCGCCTCCGACGGCATCGATACGTCACGGATGAAATTCAGTCCGGCTTCACCGACCGGAACGGCTTTGATATTCGTAGCCGATGATGGTGAGAACTGCATCGGAGTGGCTCCCGGCGCCAACCGGGAACTCCTGCCTTCAGACATTGACGCGGCTGAACCTGCGCTTGAAGGCGCTTCCTATCTGCTTATGCAGTTGGAGATTCCTTTCGAGACGGTTTGCCATGCCGCCGACCTTGCGTTTGCAAAGGGTGTCAAGGTGGTCCTGAATCCGGCACCGATGTCCGTAGAGATTCCGGCAGGACTGCTGGAGAAACTCTGGCTCATCACCCCTAACGAGACGGAGGCTGAGAAGCTGACAGGAATCACCATCAAGTCCGCGGATGATGCCTTCCGGGCAGCTGAATCGCTTCTTGCCAAGGGCGTGAAGAACGTGATTATCACTATGGGTAGTACCGGGTCTGTGATCTGCAGTCCGTCGCTGAGGGAGGTGGTCCCTGCTCGTAAAGTGACCGCCGTGGACACCGTCGGCGCTGGTGATGTTTACAACGGTGCGCTGGTGACCGCCCTTTCCGAGGGAAAGGACCTGGTGGAGGCGGCTCGTTTCGCCACTATCGCTTCTTCGATCGCGGTTACCCGCCCTGGTGCCCAGTCTGCCGTGCCTACGCGCGAAGAGGTGGACGGGATATGATGAGGAGTCCCAGGAAGGTAAGCAGGGCGTTGATCAGGAGGATCTCGTAAGAGAAGGTATATCCTCCGAACCATCTTTCGGAATTGGACTGAAGGATAAGGCAAAGGACAGGTGCCGCAAGTGCAACGAGCGGCACCCACTTGTCCCGTACTCTCCGCTTTGTCAGTATGCCGAAGGCGAACATTCCCAGGATCGGACCATAGGTATAGCTGGCCAGTTTGTACACGGCGTCTATCGCGGAGTTCGTATTCAGGAAATGGAACACCATGATCACCGCGCCCATCAGCGCAGCCATCACCAGGTGGACTCTCTTCCGTATGGAGGTCACCTGGTCTTCGGTCTTGCCCTTGGTTCCGAGGATGTCCACCGTAAACGAGGTCGTCAGGGCTGTCAGCGCTGAACCTCCTGCCGCGAAGGCGCACGACACCAACCCCACCACGAAGAATACTCCTGCGACCGGTGGGAGCCATCCTCCGGTGGCTACGGCAGGGAACAGGGTGTCTCCGGTCTGCTGGATACCCTTGGACTGTGCGAAAATATACATCAGGACGCCGAGACAGAGGAACATGAATATCACTGGAATCTGAAGCAACCCGCTTGTAATCAAGTTTTTCTGGGAATCCTTGGCGTTGCGGCTGGCCATCGTGCGTTGCATCAGGTCCTGGTCCAGGCCGGTCATCGCGATAACGGTGAATATCCCAGCAAGGAACTGCTTCCAGAAATATTCCTTGTGGTTGATGTCATCGAAGAAGAATAACCTGGAATACTCGCTTTCCTTTATCGTCCGGCACATTCCTCGGAAGTCGAGACCAAGGTCCTTTGCGATGAAGACGATCGCCAGGATTATGGATGCTACCATGCAGACGGTCTTCAGGGTGTCTGTCCAGATAACGGACTTGACACCACCCTTGAATGTATACAGCAGGACTATACCGACGCTGATGACTACATTCAGCAGGAGCGGGAGATGCAGGGGTTCGAATACCATCAACTGAAGTGTCACGCACACCAGGAAGAGCCTGACCGCAGCTCCCAGGATCTTGGAAATGAAGAAGAACCATGCTCCGGTCTTGTGGGATGCCGTCCCGAACCTTTCGTCCAGATACTGGTAGATGGATACCATGTTCATCCTGAACAGGACCGGAGTCAGCACGAAGGCGATTACGATATAACCTACGAAGAAGCCCAGGACCATCTGCATGTATCCCATTGCCGTTCCACCCAGGCCGACCATCCCGGGTACCGAGACGTAGGTCACTCCTGACATCGGGGCTCCTATCATCGCAATCGCGACGATCCACCACGGGGCCTTCCTGCCTCCGTTGAAGAAACTTTCGTTGCCGGTGTTCCGTGCCGAAACTGCCGATACGGCAAGCATCACGGCGAAATATGCCAGAATGGTGATTATGATTGCAACAGGCGACATTCAGGTTCTTGATTTCTGGTCAGCCTTACTGGTTATCAGTCCTTTTTCTGGTCAGCAGGACCGTGGCCCATACTTCGCAGCCTTCTCCCCGTCCGACGAAACCGAGCCTTTCGGTAGTGGTCGCCTTGACGGAAACCTGCGAGATATCCGTTCCCATCGTAGCGGCGAGGGTCTCGCGCATCTTGTCGATATACGGTCTCAGTTTCGGTTCCTGCAGGGCGATGGTGATATCCACGTTCTCGATTGAATATCCATTGACTGCAGTCATTTCCACGACCTTCCGGAGGAGGACCTTGCTGTCGATGCCCTTGTACTTCGGGTCGCTGTCCGGGAAATGCAGTCCGATGTCACCCAAGGCAGCTGCTCCGAGCAGGGCATCGCAAAGGGCATGGATGGCCACATCGCCGTCCGAGTGGGCGACAAAGCCGTTTTTGCTTTCTACCTGCACTCCACAGAGCCACATCGGCAACCCTTCCTTGATTGCATGGACGTCGTACCCGTTTCCAATCCTAATTCCAGTCTTTCTGTCCTTCATCACTCGACTCTTCTTTTCGTAAGTACAAAGATAGGTTTTTTTTGTATCTGAAGGATAATCTAAGACTATTCGACAAAAAACCACCCCTCAATTGAGAGGTGGTCAATTACAGAGAGTTTTAGGGGACAGAATGGGGCGGACCTAAGTAAACAGAAAGGGAACTATAAAATTATTTGTTAAATTTGGCAGAAAGGTTCTGAAACAGGAAATAAAATGAGATTTACCATCCGACATATCATATTATCATGGACCTTCCTGACCGTTGGATATTTTGCTACCTCATGGTCTTGCATAGGTGCCGATGCCGGTAAACTGCGTTTCCATACGATGCAGGGTGCTCCATATTATGGAGGTATCCACAGTATTGCCAAAGACAGCATCGGACGGATATGGTTCAGTGGTTATGATGCTGTATATACTTTTGACGGAGAGAGATTCATCAACAAGACTGAACTTCTGACCCGCCAGAAGCCGGATGATTTCTGGAACATAGGTTTCCTTGCATCGGACGGTAAGGGGAGATTGTATCTTGCCACCAACCAAGGACTCCAACGATATGATTGTGCACATTCTTGTTTTGAGTGTATAGCCAGCGGAAACATTGGAAATCTAGAAAGCACGTCAAGCGGTTCTGTTTGGTTTATCTGTGATGGAAAACTATGTTCATTGGAAAATCCTTCCAACCCAAGCGGCAGGCCTGTTTTTCCTCCGGGAAGCAAGGAAACGGTATTATGGAATCTTCCAGACCAAGTTGACCAGGATCCTAGAAAGCTTAGTCTCAACTGTACAGGAGAACATGTTTGGGTAGCCTCTTCAGGTGACTTGTACCGAAGGGAGCTGAACGGAGAGTTTTCTAAATTTCGGGAATTTGGGGATAACCCGGTGGCGGATGTGTTGGAATCTAACGACACGGTATTTGTGTTGACTCTTTCTGACGGCTTGTATGTTTGCTCTCAGAAAGGTGAAGTGCTTAGTCGATATACCCTTCCGATTGTCAATGACAGGGCATCAACCGCCAAACAGCTTTATCGTGATGGTGAAGGAACCTTATGGGTGGCGACGCAATATGGCCTTATGCTTGTTCATCCCGACAGCGGTGAAGTCAATATCCTAAGGTCTAATCCTGCCTATCCGTATTCTCTTCCGGGCAATTCGGTTTGGTCTTTCTTTCCGGACGGAGAAGGACGTGTGTGGATTGGTACATATGGTGGGAAATTAGCGCTAGCCATTCCTGGGGACAGTGAAGTAGATTTATATTTCAAAGCTTCTTCAGGAGGGCTTGGACATTCTATCGTGAGTTGTTTCTGTGAAGACAACAGGGGGAGACTATGGATAGGGACTGAAGGAGGAGGAATAACTGTTTGGGACAGGAATACAGACACTTTTTCATATTATACCCAACAAGACGGAAGCGGACTTGCATCCAATATGGTCAAGAAACTGTATCTCGGAGAGGACGGAAACATTTGGGCTTCTTTCTTCAATTCCGGCATTCAGGTTTTCGATACTTCCAAAAAAAGGTGGAGGGACATTTCACTTACCCGTGGTCCGAAAGACAGTCCTTTGAGTGTTTATGATTTCGTAAATGACGGTCGTGGTGGTCTATGGTTGTCCGACCCGGATGCCGAACTCATGCACGCTGACATCTCTACCGGGAAGGTGGAAATAATCCGTGGTGAAAGACGTAGGCAGATAGAGGCCATTTTCTATGATCTTCAAGGGAGACTCTGGATACTTACGCACCAAGGCGCTTCCATCATTGATGCCGAGACCGGTGAAGTCCAGAAGAATTTGTATATGGAGAATATGCCATATGCAGCAAACAACTTGTCCTGTGCCCTTGTGGCTTCCTCCGGAGAGATTTTGTTCGGGACCAAGGGAGCCGGGGTTAATATCCTGTCAAAAGATGGAACTTATGTGAATTATCCAATGGACGGCAGATCTGTTTTTTCCATGGAAGAAGATTTGTCATCCGGTGATATCTGGATAAGCACCGACCGTGGTCTCTGTCGCAGGCATGGGGACGAGATCACCCCTTCCACATTGAATAATCCAAGTCATTGCGGTCCATTCTATCCTCATTCTTCCTTCAGGACGCGTAACGGAGAGCTTCTCTTCGGAGGAACGGACGGAATGATACTGTTTCGCCCCGGGAATATCAGTCTTAATGTCCATAAGCCTAAGGTGTTCTTTACTGACTTGAGGATAAACGACGTGTCTGCTTCCCCTGAGACATATTCCGCTCGATTGAAGCCTTTGACCCTGAGTCATAAGCAATCAAATGTCGAGGTGGCTTTCGCTTCGGACAGTTATCTTCAGAGTTGGAACAACCGCTTTACGTGCAGGCTGAAAGGACTTTCTGATGAATGGATCACACTACCTCCTGGACAGAGTTCCGTAAGTTACTTCAATCTTTCTCCGGGTCACTATGTCTTTGAGATCAAAGCATCCAACAATGATGGCTTGATGGGAGATTCCGTTTCGTCATTGAGCTGGGACATCAAACCTTCACCTTGGAACTCCTGGTGGGCGAGGTGCATTTATCTAATGCTCTTGCTTGGTGTGGCTGCATTTATATGGCGTTTCTTTACAAACCGTAAACTATTCCGTCACGAACTTGAAATGGAGCAGTTGAAGGAGAAGAATATGCAAGAGCTGACAAAAGCACGTATAAACTTCTTCACGAATATATCCCATGATCTCAAGACACCCCTGTCTCTGATCGTGGACCCTCTCAGGCAACTCGAAGAACACTTGCCTCAAGAGTCGACGGCTACAAAATATGCTTCCCTGATAGAAAAGAATGTCGGTAGGATGCAAAGGATGATCAGCCAGTTGCTTACTTTCCGTGAGATTGAGAGCGACCGTCTGACTCTGGACAGACACCCAGGTGACCTGGTCAGTTTCATAGAGAGTCTTTTCTCCCTTTTCGAAACATATGCGGATCGTAAGGGTATTGAGATGCTATTCCATTCTCAGTTCGAAACATACAATGCGGCGTTTGACCATGAAGTGGTGGAGAAAATATTCACCAACTTGTTTTCTAACGCAGTCAAATATACGACTGTGCCTGGATCCATATCAGTAAATATCCGCCAGGCCTATCCTGACGAGAGGCCTGAGAAAGAAGATGGACCATGGATATCCATAGCCGTATCAAATACAGGAAGTGAAATATCCAGTGAGAAACGCGAGCGGATGTTCGAAGCTTTCAACAGGGACAAGGAAGTAAGTCCGAGTTTCGAAAGTAGCAGCGGTCTGGGGCTGGCAATCGTGAAAGAAATCGTTAACCAGGTGGGCGGTCTCGTAAAAGTGGAATCAGGTAATGCCCAGGTAGTCTTTACGGTAACGGCAAAACTTCCTCAGATAGATGTCTCAGGGGAAGATACTTCGGCATCATATTCTTTTGTGGTAAGCGAGGTTGATTCATTGATCGAGGAGCTTAACGTGAAAGAAGATTCGATAAGGCATTCCAGGAAGTCCACCTCGGTGGTTGTGATAGACGATGATTTGGAACTGCGGACATATCTTGAAGCACATCTTTCAGAGCACTATAACGTTTATTCAGCTTCTGATGGAGCCGAAGGACTGGAGAAGGTAGATAAGGTGCATCCACAGGTGGTTATAACAGACCTTATGATGGAGGGGACAGATGGTTTCGCTGTATGTAGTTCGTTAAGGAACAGCTTGGGCAGCAGTCATATTCCAGTGATAGTACTTTCCGGTGATGTGGCAGATAAGGTAAAGGCTTTGGAGAGTGGAGCCAATGTGTTCATAGAGAAACCATTCCAGATGGACTACCTGCTGATGCAGATTGAAGGTCTTCTCAGGATGCAGGAAGAGATGAGAGAACATTATTCCAAAATATTCGTTGTGGAGCCTTCAAAGATGGTTATCTCTTCGATGGACGAAGCTCTTTTATCCAGGGCGATGGAAAACATTGAAAAGAATATGGATAACAATGACTATGATGTAGATGCGTTCGTTTACGACATGGCCGTTGGCAGGACCATATTATATCAGAAAATCAAGGATATCACAGGAATGTCCATCAAGGAGTTTATCCTGGATGTCCGTCTGAAGAGGGCTGCTCAGTTACTCAAGGATTCCGACCTTACGATAGCCGAAATTTCAGACAGGACGGGTTTTGCAAACCCAAAGTATTTCAGTGTATGTTTCAAGCGGCGTTTTGATATTTCTCCAACGGACTTCAAAAAAGATATTACATGAATAATCCCTATTCAATGATCATTGTCACATTGGTTGCCCTTTTGTGTGGTAATATCCACGCAGCCGAAGGGGTTTTTGTCGAATGCGAATCATTTCAGGAAAGAGGAGGATGGGTGCTTGACCAGCAGTTCATGGATGAGATGGGCTCGCCGTATCTTCTTGCTCATGGGATGGGTGTTCCTGTAGCCGATGCAAGCACGACAGTGGAGATTCCTGAAAACGGTATATGGAATGTTTATGTACGAACTTTCAACTGGACTTCTCCATGGATGGATGCAGAGGGTCCCGGAAGGTTCCGGGTTAGGATCGGGAACAAGACCCTTAAGCCGATTCTTGGATCAAAAGGGAATTCATGGTTTTGGCAGTATGCCGGGGCTGTCAGGATAAAGGCAGGGACCGTCACACTTGCTCTTCAAGACCTTACTGGATTCGAGGGTCGCTGCGATGCCGTTTACCTGACAAAAGAGGCCATCGCCCCACCAGACGACCCAAAACAGTTGGAAAGGTTCAGGCGCATTTCCCTTGGGCTTCCGGATATTCCTTCAAATAAGGAATCTTTTGATTTTGTAGTGGTTGGAGCAGGAATCGCGGGTATATGTGCGGCCGTTTCTGCTGCCAGGAACGGGCTTCGTGTGGCGCTAGTCAACGATCGTCCTGTTCTTGGAG
>JAEEGJ010008692.1_pt1 | contig 27802 bp, 22 predicted proteins | sample 8958761 | NCBI WGS metagenome assembly JAEEGJ01 (sample SAMN16246546, study PRJNA631951) | gut metagenome | biome: gut microbiome; feature: rumen; material: RS-attached | host: Bos | place: Iran: Karaj | collected 2018-10 | reverse complement strand
AGTTTGCGTTGTAATACCGTTGTCAAATACATCCCCGACGCTCCCGTTGTCATCTGTTTGGACAACGTCGTCAATCGTTCTGTGAACAGCCTTCCCATTAAAATCAAAGTCCATGATTAACAGCACATTGATACTCAAATTTCTGAAGTTCTGCGTTGTGGGCTTTTCGGGTATGGTGGTCGATTTCGGCACCACATGGCTCTGCAAGGAGAAGTTCGGATGGAACAAGTATGTCTCCAACTCCCTTGGGTTCATCCTTGCCGCCACCAACAACTACATCTGGAACCGTCTGTGGACCTTCCATAGCACCAATACAAACATCCCTGTTGAATACGGAAAATTCTTTTTGATTTCTGTTATTGGATTAATAATCAATAATTTAACGATTTATATTTTACACGGAAAACTGAAATTGAACTTCTACCTTGCCAAATTATTCGCCATCGGCGTCGTCACCCTTTGGAATTTCACTATGAACTATTTCTTCACCTTCTAACCCTCTAACCTTTTAACCCTCTAACCTTCAATAACCTATAACCCATAACCAATAACCATTCATAAATGACCGAACTTTTCCATTCTTCCGCATTTGACTGGGACAAAAACTTGTTCCAGTTCATCAACAGCCATAATTCACCGTTTTGGGATAGGGTGATGTGGGTGATCACCAGCGCACAGTTCGGAGTGGTCTTCTTTCTGATTCTATCCGCATTAGTCGTATGGTATTATCGGAAACAATCGTGGAAAATCCTGCTTTTTATCGCCGCGGTCACTTTGCTTGCCGATGCGATAGGCGCGAGGGTACTCAAAACCTCTATAAAAAGGTTGCGCCCCTCGCACGATTTCGAGTATCATGGCGATCACCAAGTGCATCTGCTTCAGAAAAAAGATGGAACTTGTTATTACGGAGGTAAATACAGCTGTCCGTCCAATCACGCTATCAACTATTTGACAAGCTCGTTGCTGTTCTTTTTCTTCCTGTCCCCGAAAGTCAGACGACGCTGGCTGTTGGCGATTTTCGTTTTCGGTATTACTCTTCTGAGCTGTTATAGCCGGATTTATGTGGGTGTACATTACCCGTTTGACATCTTCTGCGGATGGTTGATTGCACTTTTTTTGGCGGGGGTGGCGATTTTGTTGGTTGGACGTGTGATTATTCCAAATTCCGAGAAAACAGGTGACAATATCTGATTTTTCACATATTGCAAGTTGTTTTTTTACAAAATCCGACGACCATTTGAAAAAAAATCTATTTTTGCACTTTATATTCATCATATAATGAGTGCGAAAGATACTCGATTTCTATAAAACCAAACAAATAATGTTATGATAAAAAGGTTTATTCTTGTTGCCGTAGCAATGATGGCTTTTATGACAATGATGGCTCAAAATTCCGTCACCCTGACCTTTACCGGCCAGGACCTGAATCATGATTATGCCCCTCTGAGTTATGTCGAAATAGATAACTACTCCCGAGGATGGTCGGAACGGATTTATTTTCCTGACACCATCTTCACTATGACGGTGGGATCCGGTATAGATGATTATCAGCGCGACCCGGGCGAAATGCAGGTGATGCCCAACCCGTTTGACGGCAAAACTACGGTGAATTTCCATTCCACTAAAAACGAAACTGTCAAACTCCTGATTACGGATATTTCAGGAAAACAATATGCTGAATATCAGGGTAGTTTTGTAACTGGAGACAACATGTTCAGCATCGTACTCACCACTCCGCAAACATATATTCTCTCCTTACAGACAGGCAGCGGCATGACACGCAGCGTGAAGATGATAAATGTGGGTCGTGGGGAGAAAAATCTCATCCGCAAGGAGGAGAATATGAAAAACCCGGCGGCGGTCAATCTGAAGACTCTTTCTACGAATCCTTTCGAACTGGGAGACCAGATGTGCTATACGGGCTACGCCATCAATTACGCGGGCGAAGTGGTTTCCGGTACGCCTATAATAAAGCAACAATATACGAATGAAACAATACTATTTATACTTCCGATAAATCCTATTCTTCCCACGGTGACCACCAATCCACCCACTAACGTGATGGAAACCTCCGCTATCTTCAACGGTAACGTCGCCTCAACGGGTGGCGCTACCGTCACCGCACGTGGTTTCTGTTGGAGCACCTCCCCAAACCCTACACTGGCAGGCGACCACAGCACCAACGGTTCGGGTCCGGGTTCCTTTTCCTATACCATTACCGACTTGGTTCCAACCACCACATACTATGTGCGAGCCTACGCCACCAACATCGTGGGTACCGCCTACGGCAATGAACACACATTCACTACTCAAGCCATCACCATCCCCACGGTGACCACCAACCAACCCACCAACGTGATGGAAACCTCCGCTACTTTCAGCGGTAACGTCACCTCAACGGGTGGCGCTACTGTCACCGCACGCGGTTTCTGCTGGAGCACATCACCGAATCCCACGTTGGACGATACCTACAGTACCAATGGTTCGGGTACAGGTTCCTTTTCCTATATTATTACCGACTTAGTTCCAACCACCACATACTATGTGCGAGCATACGCCACCAATAGCGCGGGAACGGGCTATGGTGCCGAACGCTCCTTCACTACCTTGTCACTTGACGGACAACCCTGCCCGGGTACTCCTACGATGGTGGATATTGACAACAACGAGTACGCCACTGTGCAAATCGGCACCCAGTGCTGGATGAAAAGGAACCTGCGCACTTCCCGTTTCGCCGACGGAACAGGTATTAGCCATGGACGCAGCGGTTCTTTTGATACTTATTTGAGTGATTCTATAGCAACGGCATTATATGCAATGGATTACGGTAATACTATAAATACACATGCTGCTTATAGAAGAGGTTTTCTGTACAATTGGTCTGCGGCTATGAAACGCCAACTAAATTCCGACGGCACGGCATTGGACATTTGTCCCGAAGGTTGGCATTTGCCCAGTGATTCGGAGTGGACGGTCCTGACCAATTACGTAGGTTCGAAAAGCAACTACCAGTGCAATGGCAACCCCTTGTATATTGCCAAAGCCTTGGCCTCTGATGTGCAACCGCTACATGGTGATCTTGGTAATCCTGATTATGGTTACTGTTGGGCAACACCCCATTACGAAACCACATTCCTTTGTGCTCCAAGCAATAATGTGGTCAGCAATAATGCAACAGGTTTTGATGCGTTTCCCTCAGCTTATTGGTTTTATACGGATGATGGTTTGCCAAACATCGATTTCAGCATAGCCGAAGCACGGTGGTGGACGTCCACCAAGCAGGATGCCTCCCATGTTTATGTCCGCAGAATACACCATGACTCGGCAACCGTTTCCACGGCATTAAACGAAACCTACAATTATGCCGCAGTACGTTGTGTCCGCAATGAGGGAAGCAATTTGCCTACCCCCACGCTACCTTCTGTGAGAACAATGGAAGTCTCTAATATTTCGGGGATGTCGGCATACGCAACGGGCAATGTCACATCCAATGGCGGGGCTTACGTGTCAAGTTTCGGCATTTGCTGGAGTACCTCCCCGAATCCGACCCTATCCGATCCCCATACCACCCAGTCTGGAAACATGGGGATGTTTACCGATTTCATGTCTTCTTTGGATGTGAACACCACCTACTATGTTCGCGCGTATGCCACCAACAGTGTAGGTACCGCATACGGTAATATGCAGATGTTCACCACGTTGCCAGTTACCGATGCCCAACCTTGTCCTGGGATTGCCACCGTCACGGATTATGACGGCAACATATACAACACCGTGCAAATCGGCAACCAGTGCTGGATGAAAGAGAACATGCGTGCCACACACTTTGCTGACGGCACAGCCATCGCGTTCCGCCCGGCCTCAGTCAGTGAAAGTGATGTTACTCCTTATATTTCATATCCGAATGATGACAGTACCAATGTGTCTATTTGCGGATACGATTACAACTGGTATGCCGCCATGCATAACGCAGCTTCGTCCAACGCCACACCCAGCGGGGTGCAAGGCATCTGCCCCAACGGCTGGCATGTGCCGAGCTTTGCCGAGACATCCACTCTGGTCGATTATGTGTATAGCCAACCCCAATATGTTTGTTCAGGCAAAATCCTTAAAGCCATGGCTGCCAATACGGACTGGAGTACTAACGGGACGGACCCTTGTAGTCCTACCACTGACCTCAGCACTAACAATGCCACAGGTTATTCGGTGAAATCTATTGGAGCTCATAATGCAATGGGAGGTTGGTATTATGAAAATGAGCAACGACAATGGACATCAACAGAATACAGCAATAGTAAAGCCATGTATGTGTGGTTTAGATTACCAGGTTACGATGTGAATTTGGCACAAACCATGTCAAAATACTGGAAAATGACCGTTCGCTGTATCCGTTCGGAAGAGTCCGACAGCACGGCAACAGTGAAAACGCTTTCCGTGGGGGGTGTGAGCATGTCGTCAGCCACTTGCGGCGGTGAGGTGACGTATTCGGGTGCAAGCGCCGTAACTAGTCGTGGCGTTTGCTGGAGCACCTCTCCGAATCCGAGCATTGCCGATAGCCATACCGAGGATGGACATGGTGCGGGCGGATTCATCAGCACCATATCCGGATTGAACCCCGGCACTGTCTATTACGTGCGGGCTTACGCTGTTAACAGCGAAGGAGTGGCTTACGGTGAACCGCGTGTGTTCACCACCTCGACTGATGTCGTTGATGGACGTCCGTGTCCGCTGACGCCTACGGTGATGGATGTTGACAGCAACTCGTACCCCACCATTCAAATCGGTAACCAATGCTGGATGAAACAGAACTTGAGGACTACCCACTATGCTAACGGAGTCAACATCAACAATATAAGCATACCCAATGGTGATTCAAACTTGGTGGCTCAATACGGATACATGTACTTTGTGGACAATTACAACTACACGCCAACCTCTACGGGCATTTCTGAAAATCAAGGGGTTTGTCCCACAGGATGGCACCTGCCGAATTTGCAGGAGTGGAATGTCTTGTTATTCTACGTGAAGAGCCAGCCGGATTATCGCTGCGGCATCAACGACAACAATGTGGTGGCCAAAGCTCTTTCGGCACCTTTTGATTGGATTACCGACTACGATGAGTGCAATCCTGGATTCAGCCAAGTGACGAATAACTTGACCGGTTTCTCCGCTTTGCCTTCGGGTATCAAAGGAAGTTGTGGTGGTCAAGCAAGCGAAGGATATGGTGTGGATTATAATTTCGGTGTTGAAGTGAGTTTTTGGGCTTATCCGTCGGGAGCGTTGGGTTATGCGGGCGTTGGTAGCAGTACTGTTCCATGTGGTCTATCTTCTTCAACGTATGTCCGTCTCCCTGTTCGCTGTCTGCGTGATCAAAGCATCGTTGAGGAAAACAACCGCTGATCAGTCGAACGGACTTCAAACGCATTCATCTCCCCGAAATTACAATCTTTCGGTCTTTTGCGGCACGCAAGCCGAACACTGTTTCGCGTACTTCGTCGGTCTCAAAAGAGTGATTTACAGCTCCTTCGGGCGAAATATACAACTGCAATCCCGGCTTTTCCCCTGAAAGATAGGGGGAAAGTCGGCCATTGTCAGCCTTGCGCAAATAATTCAGCAGACTGACAATTCTTCTGGATGACAAATGCTTGTTATACTCGCTGTTATGCAGCGGGCTGGCGAATCCGCTGATAGCCAAATCCACGGTGTCACCATTCTCCATCGCCTCCGTAAGATATTGTTGCAATCGAAGCAAGCGTGTATAACCGGTCTGCACGGAGTCGCGTATGAAACCAGCCATCGCATACATCGCCCTGCGCTGCTCTTCACCAGTCAATCCTTGTCCTGATTTATGGATATATTCTTGAATATCACCGATATACGTATTGTATAGTTCTAAATAATCCTTGTCGGTCGTATCGGAAACGGATTTCGGGTCGGGACAGTCGTTTTGGAAATAGAGCGTTATGGGCAGCACTGAAGCAATTTTTTCGTGAATACTCTGGGGGGTGTCAACTGCAACTGTCTCTTTCTCTGGAAGTTTCCATTCCACATAGTAAATGTCGTTACAGCAAGTATCATCCATCACCAAATCCTGATAAGGTCTGTTTGAGGAGAGAAAACCGCTACTACCATCCTGATTTACTGTAAAGTAGAAGTCATTGTACTCCGAATTGAAAGGTCTTTCGAGACGTTTGACTGGTTGCCATCGTCCTAAGGCTCCTTCACTGCAGAAAATATCGAAATCACCGATGCTATGATGTTCGTCTGAACTGAAATACAAGATGTTATGAGCTTTGTCGTAAAAAGGGGAGACCTCATCGCCTTCTGTATTAATCATCGATCCGAGATTCACGGGTTCTTGAAAATTGTCGTTCTTGATGATGGAATACCAAATATCCGATTTTCCATATCCACCAGATCTGTCAGAAGCAAAATAAAGCACATCGTATTCAGGTAGTTGTAATAAACAAGGTTGCATAGACGAGCTGCCTTTCTGGTTGATGACGGACGATAGTTGCACTGGTTTTTTCCACGTCCCTTTCTCCTTTTCAGAATGCCACAATGAACAATGTAGATCTCCTTCGCCCACGCGCACGCAGCGGGTCAGAATCATTCGCTTACCATCTTCACTGAGGCAGAAGTTGCTGTTGAAATACTTGTGGTTGTTTATGTTCCGTGGTAACGGTTTGGCCCTGGAGAACCGCCCTTCTCCCAACGCTGTGGATTCGTAAAGATAACAATACCAATTGGTTTCAAAGAAATGCTCTATGTCCTCCGCCGTATTGTTGCGCATGGCGGTGAATAGAAACGTGGAATCGGGTAGCAATTTGCCGGCATACTCAGAAAAATGAGAATTTATGGTCGAAGGCAAGGGTTTTATAGTCACGATGATGGAATCTGTTGTGGGCAAAACAGAAGTGTCGCCATTCTGCGCCCTTGCAGAAACCCACAAAGAAAACACCATAACGGCAATCCATAAAACCTTTAATATAATCGACTTACCTTGCATTCTTTATATTCAGTTTCTCTCTACATCAGCTTCAATAACCTATAACCTATAACCCATAACCATTACATAATGTCATACGGGCATGGCTCCTTTCCAATTCGGGTGATAGTTTTCTTTTTGAAAATATAGGAGATAGCGAGTTCCATGCCGCCTCGCCCATGGGTGGCCACGACAAACGGCGATATATTCACATCGTAGGCGATGGAGAAGCGTAGATTCTGCCAACTGAAAAACCCGTTAAAAACAAGGGCATCTTTCCAACGGTAGAAAAGTCCTCCTCCGAGAGTGAACAATGTAGTGTAACTATTTTTCTTTTTAAAATATTCGACATTACATCCCAGCAAATATTCACTGAAAGAACGTTGCCATGATGCATAAAGCATAGGTGATAATGATATTTCATGGTTAAGGGCGATTTGTGAGTATAAGTGTGCAGTATATTTCACGGGAAGTCTGGCATTGGTTTCCATTAAGCTATAGTAAGGATGGTTGATGTGTGACGCGCTGAAAGCCAATCGGAAAAGCATGTTCTTAGAAGGCAGGAATCCCCAAAAGACTCCAGCTCCGAAATCCGAATACAACAAACGGGTGGTTTCAAAGTTCTCACCAGTTGGCAGATATGGATGGAAGATTCCTTCTGCAAACTGATTGTCCCATGTGCTTAAATCAAAATCAAACTGGTTGTTGATGATGCCACCGTAAATGCCAATACCGATTTTGTGGCGACTGCGATGACCAATGTTCTTGATGTACGATAGCGACAAAATGGCCTGCACAGAGCGGTAGTTTACGTCACCAGCCTTATCACCATTGAAAACTAAACCAATGCCGAGCAACTCCTGCCGCTGGAAATTCTTATATACGGCGCCGTCTATTTCTGCCCCCATAGTTAAGAACGGTTTTGTCACCGACAGCCATTGTGAGCGCATGATGACGGAACCACGTACTACCCCATCAAAAGCAGCTGTCAACGCAGGGTTCACGCCAGTCGGATTGGCGTAAAACTGGGAAAAATGGTAATCTTGGGCGAAAGTTATCTTAAAAAAAAAAGTCAGTGCTGTCAGCAACAGCATCACGTAGCGGTATTTCTCGTTCCAGCAACTTCTTAGATACCGTCGCAGTTCGTTCTCGCGGGGGTTGTTTTGCGGTTCGTAAAGTTTGGTGCCTGCAATCTGCTCGGGCAGGAACTCCTGGTTCACGAAGTTGTGCTCGTAGTCGTGTGCGTATTGGTAGCCCTTGTGGTAGCCAAGTTCCTTCATCAGCTTGGTCGGGGCGTTGCGGATGTGCATCGGCACGGGGAGGTCGCCGGTCTGCTTGACCAGTCCGTAAGCGTTCTCGATGGCCATGTAGGAGGCGTTGCTTTTGGGCGAAGAGGCCAGATATACAGCGGTTTGCGACAACACAATCCGCGCTTCCGGCATCCCGATGACGTTCACTGCCTGGAAGCAATTGTTGGCTAACAGCAGAGCGTTGGGGTTGGCGTTGCCGATGTCTTCGGAAGCAAGAATCACCATTCGGCGGGCGATGAAGAGCGGGTCTTCGCCGGCCACAAGCATCCGGGCCATCCAATAGACCGCCGCATTGGGGTCGCTGCCGCGCAACGATTTGATGAACGCGGAGATGATGTCGTAGTGTTGCTCGCCCTTTTTGTCGTAGAGTGCCAAATTCTGCTGAATGACGTGGATAATTTGCTCGCGGGTAAGCGTGATCACACCATCAACTGGCGGGGTCATCCAAGACACCAACTCAATGGCGTTCAGCAATTTACGGGCATCTCCACCGGAAATGCGCATCAAAGCTTCCGTGTTCTCCAATTTGATTTTGCAATTCATCTGTCCCTCCAGATAACTGATAGCGGTTTGCAGTAATTGCTCGAGATTGTCCTTCGAAAGTTCCTTCAGGACATAGACTTGGCAGCGGGAGAGTAGGGGAGAGATGACCTCGAAGGAGGGGTTTTCGGTGGTGGCGCCGATGAGGGTGACCACACCTTGCTCCACCGCGCCGAGCAGCGAATCCTGCTGCGACTTGGAGAACCGGTGGATTTCATCGATGAAGAGGATGCAGCGCCGTTCGGACTTTTTGGCCTTGTCGATGACCTCGCGGATGTCCTTCACGCCGCTGCTGATGGCGCTGAGGGTGAAGAACTCGGCGTCGATGGTCTGGGCGATGAGCAGCGCGAGAGTCGTTTTGCCCACGCCCGGCGGTCCCCAGAAGATCATCGACTGGATGTTGCCGCTCTCGATGGCCGTGCGCAACACCGCCCCTTCACCCATCAGGTGTTCCTGACCGATGTAGCCCTCAATGGAGTGCGGGCGAAGGATCTCTGCCAACGGCTGTTTCTGCATGACACGGAATTTGACCGCGCAAAGATAGACAAAATACGGATATGCGGGGAGGATGGGATTTGATATACAAAAAATTTATCTAAGAATGTTTGGATATGAAAAAAAAGAGTATTTTTGCAGTTGGAAATCAATAGGGGAACAGTCCGTTTAGACGTCCACAATTTGGCGATGACCTTTCAAGAGAGCCAACCTGTCGATTTCTTTTTTTTATGCCTTAATTGCCGTGATGCAGTATTGAATTTTCTCGCCCGTTCGCTTTATACCAACCATCATTTTTACCATACCGACCCCGATCAATTCGCATCGCATTTCCTGTATTTGAGAGAATGCGGCTTGATTCTTCACTCCTTATACGATACACTTTGGAAATGATTTCTTCTCGTTGTTTGAGTGCCTCTCGGTTGTTTTCTTGTGGTATAATCATATCGAACAGATATTTTGAATTTCCGCCGACAAATATACAACAAAACCGCCCGTTTGTCAAGGTTTTTGTGATTTTTTTTCATTCTTGACAATCAATCAATTGTGATTAAATATTAACTATTTTGATTTGAATAGTTAAAATCTGGATTGGGTTTTTGGAAAAAATGAAGGATGTAGTGCCAGTAGTGTCGAAGACACAGTATTTTAATAACCCCACATAAGCGTAACGAAGTGGAGCGCAGTGTGGGGTGAATAAAACAAAAGCAATATCGTAATCTGCAGAAAACAAGTGGTATTAGGGATATAATAAATAACTTTTCGAAAATCTTGACAAAAATTAACAAAAAAAGTTTGGTGGTTCCAATTTTCCGCTTTACCTTTGCACTTTGAAAGTTATTTATAAACAAAAAAACGAGTGATTATGGAAAAAACAATTGATTGTTTTGAAAACAGCAAATCAAAGACTATAAAAAGACTTCAAAGCGAAGCCAAACTGTTTTTGACAAGTTTCAAATTAGTTTTGAATGGAATATCTATTCTACCTAAGGAAATCGAAGTGTATTACTATGAAGAAACAGGAAATTTTAAAGATTCATCGGTTCATAGAAATGAATTACAGAAAAACAACAAGAATCATTTTTATGTGCATAGGAACGGTTTGAAAAAAACAGATTCATACAAAGGTGGGAATCGTGCAGGATTAGATTTTGTTGTAAGTGACCATGAAAACATTTATCATTCATATTTGATAAGAGGTGCAGTAATTAATGACGGGAAACCTATAGTAGGTCCATACAAAGTATTAAAAGCCATACAAAATGCTTGTGGTTTTTCTTCGTATGATGAATTAGAAACAATAACAGTGGAGTTGGTCGTTAATGATGTATCAAATGATGTTTTGTTTTCAAAAAGAATAAATCTTGGTGAAAACGCAAAAGAATACATTGATTGTGAATTACGCGCTGTATTATGTGATAATTCATTCAAAGAAAGCAAATATCCATCCAAAGAAGAATTAATCGTCAACTTTCTGCAAAATAAGCCTAAAGAATATGCTTTGAAGTATGCAAAAGAAAAGTTAGGATATATCCCATCCGCCATCCGCAATAATTTGATTGAAAAACAACAAGAGAGTGTCATTATGTCAAAACCAATTATTTACATTTCTGAATGGCTTAGAAAAACGACAAAGACAAAAAAGATCGCCAATGCCATTCTCGCGGCACTTGACAAATTGCAGATAGAACACGAAGAGTTGAATAGCACAAAAGATATTTGGTGCAGGGATTATATGCCCGTGAGAATTTCTGATGACGGCACGTATGCAAATTATACGTACAGACCTGATTACTTGGATGAGAACAAAACAATGCAAAAGTATATCACGGAGCAAAAAATGGCTTGCGAAGGGTTGAATCTGTATGCTCCGAACAATATGGATATTATTCTTGACGGAGGAAATTATGTCCGTTGCGGCGACAAGGTAATTATGACAGACAAAATTTTCAGCGAGAATCCTCTTTGGAAACCGCTTGATTTGCTTCAACATTTGAGCGAAGTATTACAAGCAGGGATCATCTTGCTACCATGGGACATGGAAGACCCTTATGGCCATGCAGACGGAATGGTTGCATATCTTGGAGATAACAAAGTTCTTTTGAACGGTTGTTGGAGAAACAATGATTCGCAGTTTCATAAAAGGATATTGAAAATTCTGAAAGGGCATTTTGAAGTTATTGAACTTCCCGCATGGGATGATGAAAAGAACTCTTGGTGCTATATCAACTACCTGCAAGTGCCCGGTGGCATTCTGCTTCCGTGTCTTTCTGAAAATGCTGATTGCAAGACCGATATAGCTGCAAAAGAAACATTCAAGAAATTGTTCCCTCATTTGGAAATCATCCCAATTTATGCTATGCCTCTAATTGATAACGGAGGTAATAACGATGGTGGCGCTTTGCATTGTGTGACTTGGGAATTATACGAAAAACAAGCCGACAAATAAAAGATTGTATTATGGAAAAAAACTCAAAAAGGACAATTCAGTATTGAAATTGTCATTCAAAGAGTTGAAAACGTTGGCCGAGAACGGGGATGAAGAAGCCCAGAATACTGTTTTGGAAATCCAACAAGGGATGAGCGAAAAAGCGGCGCGCCCGTGGTGACGTGCCATGGCGCGTCTCTACAGATAGGGCGTGTGCGATACTGCGTATGCGATACGCCCCTACGCCAATTTCCCCGTCAAATACTCGAAATCCCCCAACGATAGCTGCTCCGCGCGTTTCGTGAACAGCGGCTCGGTTTCCACGAAGGCCTTGTCGAAGGGCAGCGACTGTAACGCGTTGCGGAGGGTCTTGCGGCGGTAGTTGAAGGCGGTTTTCACCACCGTGCGGAAGGTCTTCTCGTCGCAGTTCAGCTTCTTGTCGAAGTTGCGGGTGAGACGGATGACGGCTGACTTCACCTGTGGCGGCGGCGTGAACTCATGCTCTCCTACGGTGAAGAGGTACTCGGTATCGTAATATGCTTGTAGCAAAACGCTTAGGATGCCGTACTGCTTGTTGCCCGCGTGCGCGCACACCCGCTCGGCCACCTCCTTTTGGAACATGCCCACGACCTCCACCACGGTCTCCTTCTCGTCCAAAACCTTGAACAGAATCTGCGAGGAGATGTTGTACGGGAAATTGCCGACAATCACCTTCGGGCCGTTATAGAAATCCGACAGCGGATATTGCAGGAAGTCACCGTGAATCAGGTTGTTACCCAATTCCGGATAGTGAATCTGCAGATAGTCAACGGATTCCTCGTCCAGCTCGATGACGGCGAACTGCGGGAACTCGCGTTGCAGGAGATACTGTGTCAACACCCCCATACCCGGTCCGATCTCTATCACATGTGCGTCGGGCGTGCGGATAGCGTCGGCGATGTCCTGCGCAATCGCCTGGTTATTCAGAAAATGCTGTCCTAAACGTTTCTTTGCTCGTACCATTCTTTAATTCATAATTCATGATGCATAATGCATAATTAAAGGCACGGCAAAGATACACATTTTTGTAACCTTTTGTTTGTTTTGCATCTTTCTATTAAGACAAGAGTGAACTTAAGTCTAAGTTTAAGTCTAAGTTTAAGTCTAAGTCTTATTTTTGTATTTTTGCACCCATAATAAAAGATGCCGTTATGTTCAAATACCTCAAAGAGAAAAAGCAAAAACTGCTCCGATTCTTGTTCGGATCGTTTTCTTTCACTGCGCTGATGTTCGCGTTTCAAGCTTGTTACGGAATGCCTGGGAATCAGATGGAAGCCATTATCCAAGGTAGAGTGTCCGATGTGGAAACCAATGAACCTGTTGAAGGACTGATGGTTGTATCTGAAGAGGTTAGTTTTGTAGATACCACAGACCATAATGGGGTTTTCTCTGCCTCGGAGAAGCGTTATCTGTACGACATGCAAGAATTCCGTTTTACCGTCACGGATATTGACAGTACGGAACATGGGCAGTACGAAACCTTGGATACCATGGTTTATGGTTCTGATTTGAGTCAGCCATTGCAATTTAAAGTCAAGAAAGTTTCTGACGCTCAATAAGATGAGTGCTTTCAAGCGTTTCCTGTTCCGCGTGTTTCGGAAGAATGAAACCGAAATACACGAATTGAACTATCTGTTTTGGGAGTGTACATGGCGGTGCAATCTTTCGTGCCGTCATTGCGGGTCGGATTGCAAATCGGAGACCCGTGTGGCGGACATGCCGTTCGCCGATTTCCTCCGCGCTATCGAACCCTTGGAGCATCGCTATCCCCGCGACACCGTCATCATCGCCATCACCGGCGGGGAACCGCTGTTGCGCGAGGATTTGGCTGATTGCGGACGCACCCTCCGACAGCACGGATTCCGCTGGGGCATCGTCACTAACGGGATGCTCTATGACGAGGCACGTCATCGTGAGCTGGTGGCCGCCGGATTGAGCTCTGTAACAGTCAGTTTAGACGGGTTGGAGGAAACACACAATTGGTTACGGCAGCATCCGCAAAGTTTCCAACGGGCATTGCGGGCGTTGCGACTCATCACTAACGAGCCGCGGCTGAACTATGATGTTGTCACCTGCGTGCATAAACGGAACCTGCCAGAGTTACAGCGGCTCAAAGAACTGCTCATCGCCAACGGGATTCGGTACTGGCGGTTGTTCACCATCGCCCCCATCGGACGTGCGGCGGGCGACCCGGAACTGATGCTTAGCCGTTCCCAAGTGGAAGAGATGATGCGATTTATCGCCGACACCCGTCGCGAAGGCAAAATCAACCTGACCTTCAGCTGCGAGGCTTATACAGGCAAGTATGAAGAAGAGGTAAGAGACAGCTATTTCTTCTGCCGCGCCGGCATCAACATCGGATCCGTGTTGCTGAATGGCGACATCTCTGCCTGTCCGAACATCAACCGATCATTCCGGCAAGGCAACATCTATCACGATAACTTGCTGGATGTTTGGGACAACCGCTTCCAAATCATGCGTGACCGTAATTGGATGCGGTGCGGCATGTGTGCATCGTGCAAAGCTTACAAGCAATGTCTTGGCGGTGCCATGCACCTGCGACCGGCCGAAGGCGAACCGATCCTGCGGTGCTATAATTTCAGATAATGGTTATTGGTTATAGGTTATGGGTTATTGAAGCTAGGGTTATAGTCAATAGTTCTAAGTTTAAGTCTAAGTCTAAGTTTAAGTCTATCGTACGATTTGGGTTCGTTTGTTGTGCAATAAAACCAGTTTAACGAATTCAATATGGAAAGATTTTATATATTTGCGACTTTAGTGGAGAAAAATCAAGTATCTGAATATCAATTTAATAACATAAAAATTATGCCGAAAATTTCCCAAAAAGGTGCAAGCATGCAGTCTTCCCCCATCCGGAAGCTCGTCCCGTTCTCTGATGCCGCCAAAGCTCGTGGCATCCATGTCTATCATTTGAACATCGGTCAGCCCGACATCGAGACCCCGAAAGGCGCTCGTGATGCGGTGCGCAACGCTGACATCCCGGTGATTGCCTACAGCCACTCCGCTGGTAACATCAGCTACCGCAAGAAATTGGTGGAATACTACCACAGCGTGGGCATCGAGATCACTCCCGATGAGATCATCGTCACCACCGGCGGCAGCGAAGGCCTCCTTTTCGCCTTCAACAGCTGCATGGATCCCGGCGACGAAATCATCATCCCGGAACCTTTCTACGCCAACTACAACGCCTTCGCCACGATGTGCGGCGTGGTGGTGAAACCCATCGTCTCCACGATTGAGAACGGCTTCGCGCTGCCTTCCATCGAGGATTTCGAGAAGGTCATCACCCCGAAGACGAAAGCCATCATGATCTGTAACCCCAACAACCCCACCGGCTACCTCTATTCCAAAGAAGAAGTCCTGAAGTTGGGTGAGATTGCCAAGAAGCACGATCTCTTCCTCTTCGCCGATGAGGTTTATCGTGAATTCTGTTACGATGGCGCCCAGCATTTCTCCGTCATGGAGTTGACCGACATTGCCGACAATGTGGTGCTTTTGGACTCTGTGTCAAAGCGTTACAGCGCATGTGGTGTACGTGTGGGTGCTTTCATCACGCATAACAAGGAGGTTTACAATACCGCGATGAAGATGGCGCAGGCCCGTCTGAGCCCGCCTTCCTACGGTCAGATTCTCGGCGAGGCCGCCGTTGACACCCCGAAAGTTTATTTTGACAGCGTCAACAAAGAGTATGTGGCTCGCAGAAACACCATCGTCAACGGCGTGAACGCCATCCCCGGCTGCTTCGTGCCGATGCCGAAGGGTGCTTTCTACTGCGTCGCCCGTCTGCCTATCGACGACTCCGACCGCTTCTGCCGCTGGCTGCTCGAAGACTTCAGCTACAACGGTGCCACGGTGATGTTCGCTCCCGCTACCGGCTTCTATTCCAAGAAAGGCCAAGGCGTTAACGAGGTGCGTATCAGCTACTGCCTCAACGTCTCCGACTTGGAGAAAGCTGTCGAATGCCTCCGCGAGGCCCTCAAGGTCTATCCAGGACGCACGAACTAATGTTGGCTGTTGGCTGTTAGCTGTTGGCTATCAACAGGAATTGGCACTAAAAGCCAAAAGCTAAAAGCCATATTTGGCAGATGTCAAGTATGAATTATTCAGATCAGATTATATGATTAATTTTAAGCATACCGAAAAAGATGTGGCAGGTTGTCGCTTGCTACATCTTTTTTTCTTTTTGGCAGTGATAGTGGCCGTGTCAGTGCCGAAAAGTATGGTTGCGCAACGGAGCAAACCGGTCTATCAGACTGATTTTTCCAGCAAGGACTATGTCGATACCGCTGCACCGATGATTTGGTTGGATGCGCACATGGCCTACCATTTCCCGATGGGCAATCTGCGTACCATGTTCAAGAACAATTTTGCTGTCGGGCCGGGCTTTACGTTCAAGTCAAAGTCAAATTGGACGGTCGGTTTCCATTTCGACTACATGTTCAATGCGAATATGCGCGACACGAATTTCTTCAACGGCACGCTGGCTAACGAAGACGGCATTGTCATTGACGGCAATGGTTTGGTGTCACCGGGTGGTATCCGGGCGGAAGGCCGTTATTGGACTGCCCAAGCCGACATCGGGAAGATTATCCCCGTGGACCGTTGGAAGAATTCTGGTATATGGCTTAAGCTTGGTGGCGGCTACTTCAGCCATCGCCTCCGCCTTGATGATTTCAGCCACCAGTATCCTCAGTTGGACGATAACTACGCCAAGGGCTACGACCGCCGGTCGGGTGGTTTTGTTCTCAGTCAGTTCATCGGATACCAGTTTGTGAGGAAAAACCGTATGTTGAATTTTTTCATCGGAGTTGAATTTCATGAGATGTGGACCAAGCCGAACCGCAATTACGTCTTTTATGAAGGTCCCACGGAAGGCATGACAGCCAAATTCAGCGGCTTGGTCGGATTCAAGGCCGGATGGAACATCCCGTTGTATGAACGGAAAACGACAACGACTTTCTATTACAGATGATGAGAGGATAGGGTGATGAGAGGATTGTACACGATAGGGATTTGGTTTTACGGACTGGGCATCCGGGTGGCGGCGCTGTTCAATGAAAAGGCGCGGCTGTGGGTGCGCGGTCGGAAGGGCTTGTTTGCTGAGCTGGAACGCACTTTTACAGGCAAATCAAATCCTGTGTGGATACATTGCGCATCGTTGGGGGAATATGAGCAAGCCAAGCCACTTGTTGAGAAAATCAAACAAGAACAACCTGAAACACAAATACTTGTAACGTTCTTCTCTCCTTCGGGTTACACACAGGCAGTTAAAAAACCGCTTGCTGATTACAATTTCTATCTGCCGTTAGACCTGCCTGACAATGCCAAGAAGTTCCTTGACATCGTCCAACCTGCTTCAGCCATCTTTGTGAAATATGAGTTTTGGTATAACTTCATGCAGCAATTGCATCGGAATTCAATACCATTTTATTATATAAGTGCCATTTTCCGTGAAAAACAGCATTTCTTCAAACCTTCCGGCAGTTGGTTCGCGAAACAACTCCGCCAGGCGACGCATTTCTTCGTGCAAACGGAGAAATCGCGACAGCTATTGGAACAGATTGGCATAAAGCAGGTTACTGTATGCGGTGACACCCGTTTCGATCGTGTGAAAGCCATTGCCGCGCAAGTGCAACCATTTGATTTCATGGCGACTTTCCATCAAGACAAAAAAGTCATCGTGGCAGGCAGCACGTGGGGGCCAGACGAGCAGCTGCTGGCACAATTATTGCAACATTTTCCTGAATATAAACTGGTCGTGGCACCCCACGAAATCAACCGAACCCCGGAAGTGAAACAGACGTTCGCCGCATATAAAACCGCGCTGTATTCTTCCAAAGAGGAGAATGATTTAGCGAATTGCCAAGTGTTTATCATTGACACGATTGGCATTTTAAGCAGATTATACCAATACAGCAGGGTATCCTATATCGGGGGCGCTTTCAAGACAGGTTTGCACAACATTTTGGAGGCCGCCGTCTATGGAAAACCGCTCTTCTTTGGGCCACATTACGATCATTTCAATGAAGCAGTGAATCTGGTGGCACAAAAAGGGGCATTTTCGGTCAATTCCTCAGAGGAAATGAAAGATATAATGACGAAATTCGAACAAAATCCTGAATATTATACCCAAACATGCAATATTTGTCAGGAATATGTGGCGCAGAATTCAGGTGCTGTTAACATTATATACGAAAACATCAAAATCAAAAATTCATATTAAAACTTTAATTCAATGAGTAAATTATTAAAAACTATCTTGATTATTGTTGGTATCGTCATCATTTTGGGTGCCATGTTTGTGAAACCGTATAATAAAATGGTCCAGAAAGATGAGGGATGCTCCAAGGCTTGGGCCAACGTGGAGAATGCCTACCAACGCCGTATGGACTTGATTCCCAACTTGGTGAAGACTGTTGAGGGTGCTGCGAACTATGAAAAAGGAACTCTGACAGAGGTGATTGAGGCACGTGCCAAAGCCACATCCGTGCAAGTGGATCCCAGCAATCTGACGGAAGAGTCTCTTGCCAAGTTCCAAGCTGCACAGGATCAACTGAGCTCTGCTTTGAGTCGTTTGATGGTGGTTGTGGAACGCTATCCCGAACTGAAGGCAAACCAGAATTTTCTGGAGCTGCAAGCCCAACTGGAAGGTACCGAGAACCGTATTGCCGTGGAGCGCGGCAAGTTCAATGAAACGGTAAACGACTATAACAGTTACATCCGCCGTTTCCCGAACAACATCATCGCTGGCATTTTCAATTTTGACAAGAAAGGCTATTTCAAGGCAGCTGAAGGTGCTGACAAGGCTCCTGATGTGGAATTCAATTTCAACTAATCATAATCTAAAGTAGTCTTGAAACGACTGATAATCATATTCTTCGCTCTCTTTGTCGCGTGGACGGGTGTAGCGCAGACTACGGATGCAATTCCGCCCAAACCCGATCCGCCACGCTTAGTCAACGACTTTGCGGGCATTCTCACTCCTGAACAAATCCAGGAGAAGGAGGATTTGCTGGTGGCTTTCAACGATACCACCACCAATGTTATCTGTGTGGTGACGGTCAACGACTTAGGTGACTACACGGCTGCGGAATTCGCCTACGAAATCGGCGACCAATGGGGTGTGAGATCCACCGACGAGAAACGCAATGGGGTGGTGTTGTTGCTGAAACCCCGCAACGAGACCTCCGGAGAAGTCTATATCGCGGTGGGTTACGACCTTGAGGGCGCTATCCCCGATGCTATCGCGAAACGCATCATTGAGACGAAGATGATGCCCGCTCTGCGTGACGGTGATTACAACGCGGCCATTGATTCGGCATTGGCGTACATTCTGCCTCTGGCGGCAGGCGAAATCAAGGAGATACGAGAAGACAACGACTTTGACGGGGATGCCCTTTTTGGTCTTTTGTTTTTTATCGGTATAGTTGTTCTCGTTTGTGTAATCTTACACAAAAACGGGAAAGGAAGCGGCGGCAGCCATTATACTGGTTCCTTCTTCCCACCCACCCACTATGGCGGCAATTGGTCTGACTTCGGCGGTGGTTTCGGCGGTAGCAGCTTCGGTGGCGGCCATAGCAGTGGCGGTTTCGGTAGCGGCCGTAGCAGTGGCGGTTTCGGTGGCTTTGGCGGCGGCGGTGGCTTCGGCGGCGGCGGTGCCGGCGGACGATTCTAATTCACAATGCATAATGCATAATGCATAATTAAAATGCAGAATTATGAATTATTTCATTAAAAATGCAATTATAGTAAACGAAGGTGAGACATTTAGTGCTCACCTTTATATTAAAGATGGCCTAATCGCCAAAATCGTGCGCGATGGCGAAACCTTTGAGCCAGAAAATGCGCAGGTTGTCGATGCACGGGGCAAATACCTTATTCCAGGAGTCATTGACGAGCACGTACATTTCCGGGAACCGGGTATGACCGCCAAGGCCGACATTTACAGCGAGAGCCGAGCGGCGGTGGCTGGTGGCGTGACCTCCTATATGGAGATGCCGAACACCGTGCCGCAAACCACCACGCAAGCTTTGTTACAGGAGAAATTCGACCTCGCCGCCGAAAAATCATTGGCAAACTACTCGTTCTACATCGGAGCCACAAACGACAACCTTGACGAAATTGTGAAAACCGACCCTGCAAAAGTTTGCGGCGTGAAATTGTTCATGGGTTCCAGCACGGGCAACATGCTGGTGGATAAGGATTCTGTCTTGGAAACTCTTTTCAAAGAATCCCCCTGCCTGATTGCGGCGCATTGTGAAGATGAAGATATTATCAAACGCAATACGCTGCATTATAAGGAATTGGCTGAACACCATGAAGTAGTGCCTGATGCAAGCATCCATCCGCTCGTCCGCACCGAAGAAGCTTGTTACCGTTCAACTGAAAAGGCCGTGAAGTTAGCCCAAAAGACGGGTGCGCGACTGCACGTCATGCATATTTCCACCCGTGCGGAACTACTTCTTTTCGATCCTTCCGCACCATTGTTATCCAAGAAGATAACTGCAGAAACGTGCCCTCATTATCTGTTATTTGATGACCGTGATTACAGCCAATATGGATTCGCCATCAAGTGCAATCCGGCCATAAAATCGGCACATGACAAACGTGCTCTTTGGCGTGGAGTGCAAGATGGCTACATTGACACTATCGGTTCAGACCATGCTCCGCACCTTCGCGAGGAAAAGTTTACCGATAGCTATTTCACAGCCAAGTCCGGATTCCCGTCCATCCAGCATAATTTTGCGTTTATGTTGGATAATTTCAAACGAAATAAATTGAAAATAACCGATTTGGTAAGATTGATGTGTCATAATCCCGCAATATTGTATCGCATTGAACGGCGCGGCTTTATCAGGGAAGGCTATTTTGCGGATTTGGCGATTGTGGATGACAATGCTAATTCCTTGATTACCAACGAAGGTGTGTTATACAAATGTGGATGGACGCCTTACGATGGGGTTATAGTCCGTTCGCAAGTGACCCACACATTTGTTAACGGAAACTTGGTTTATGAAAACGGGGTTTTCCTCGGAGAAAGTCGGGGAGAGCGGTTGACGTTCACCGTTTAATTCGCAGCACTTTTCGCACAAGATTGTTCAAATCCTCTGAAATATGCCAGAAGTAGCAAACTCCGACAGACAAAACAAACAAAATTAGACTTTTGACGATTGCGTCCCCTGTTGTATCTGTCATCATAGAGAAAGGCAGTTTCATAAATAACGGGGTGATTAGTTTTACCCAACCGAAATTCAACAGCAGCAAGCCCGCTATGATGGCTACAACTTTGAGTTGTGCTGTGGATAATATGTTGATATTTAATCTAATGCGAATTATTATTAAGAGACAGAGATAAAACGTCAAGTAAGAAAGGAGATGTGACAATGCGGCGCCATCCATCCCCAAGCGGGGGATGAACAGTACGTTAAGCACCACCGCCATGGTAGTTAGCAAAACTGTGAATATCAGCGACCAATAGTAGTATTTGGAATAGTTTAGCGCACTGGAGCTAACGAACAGAGTAGAATTGCAAAATTTGGCAATGCCGAGAATGAGCACCACACTTTTTCCGGCTTCGTATGCCTCTCCGTTCGGCAGCAACATGAAAAGAGCGTCAAGATTAATCCAGATGAAGATGAAAATGAGTGCACTGGAAAGCATCAAGTGCAAAGAAACGGATTTACAGAGTGTTTCTGCATGTTGAAAGTCGTTGTTTTTGATGGATTCGGAAATTTCCGGCTGCACGATAGCGTTAAGTGACCGGTTCGGGACCTCCACCACGGTAGCGATGTAGTTGGCGATGGCGTAAATGCCAGTAAAAGAAAGTCCCATGCCGGCACTGACAAAAAACGTGTTTAGCAAAGGCATCACATTCACCGTGATAGCGTTCAGCAGCAGGAAAAGCGTATAAAAAACGATGTCTTTCAACAGCGGTTTTGAAAAAACCTTGGTATTCGGTTTGAAGGATATTTTTCCCAGTGTGAGCAGATAGAAAAAGTCAATCAGAGCGGCGATGAGATAGATGATGCATACAGCCACAACAAGACCGTCAAGGTCTATGATGTGCCAGTAACCATACAACAGATAGGAGACGAGCAGTCCGACACGCACCCCTACTTCCCGCACGAACTTTGGCACCACTATGCGCATCAGCACGTTGGCATTGGCCTCGAACACCGTCTGATACAGCATGAACAGCGACAGCGGGAACACAAATTTGTAGTAGGTGACGAACAATTCAGAATGTTTTGAGAATGTCTGAATGATGGTGCCTTCCAAGCATTTGGCGACGGCTAAAAAAACGAGGAATCCGACAACCGGAACAATCAAAGTCCAAAAAAAGAAGCCGTTATGTTTGGCGTTTTCGTCTTTAAAGTAAGGGAAAAAGCGGATGATGGATGAACTGGTGCCAAGTTGGGCGAAGCTGGAGAAAAGAACGGCGGCATCAATCAGAACACGAGTGAGGCCGATTTCCTCTTGTGTCAGATACCTGGTTACGATAAAAAAAGTAGTGAGAAAGCCGACGGCTATTCCCACATAGTTGACTATCGTGCCTCTGATACTCTGTTTTATGACAACACCCATAATGGATTATGTAATGTTCACCCGATGGAAAAGCCTCGGAACCTATATCCGAAATAGCGACTATTTTTTGGGGATTTTCAGTTTTTGTCCAATTTTGATAGCATCCTTGTTGGCCAAGTGGTTGTACTGAGCGATGTCGTTGGCAGTAGTCCCGTAACGTCTTGCTATAGAGGAGAGTGTATCTCCCTGTCGGATAGTGTAGGAGGTGTAGCTTAGTTGTTGCTGCACGGGTTTGATTTCCGGTTTCGGTTGGGCGGGAACAGGACCGCCAATAGTGTCGCATTTCGTTGCAGTTGAATCGGCAGCTGCATTGTTTGCAATCGTTTTCGAAGTGTCTTGAGCGGCAGGCTTAGCATTGGGATTGGGAACTTTCACCGTGGAGCCTTTCTTTACCAACAATTTTTGTCCGACCCGCAAATTGGTGCTTCGTAAGTGGTTCATGGACTTTAAGCTATTGACCGTCGTGTGATATTTTGCCGCGATTTTGCCCAAAGTCTCGCCTTTTTTCACTACGTGGTATTTGTTTGGTGTCTGCTGAACAATCATCATGCCGTCATCGGTGACGGTACCATTTGCAGCCACCAGGTTCAGATTTTTCGTCGGATTGAAATAGGTGTCGTAGTTATATTTCGGAATGGAGTCGATCATGGCGATATAGTGCAGGATGTCGTTGGAGCGGAGCCGCACCGGCATCGGCTGGTTAAATGCCGGGATAATGTCCTTCTTGTATTGCGGATTGAGCGATTTGATTTCGTCATAGCTTATGCCTAAGACGTTGGCGATCTGTTGGAAATGAGTTTCCTTTTGGATCATGATGGTATCCACATCAGACGGGATGGAAATGCTTGCAGGTTGAATGCCGTAGAGGTTGTGGTAGGTCATCATATACATGGCACCGATGAAAGCAGGGAAGTAGTTCTGGGTTTCTCGGGGAAGGTAGTTGCAGACGCTCCAGAAATCGGTTTTGCCGCCGGAGCGTTGGATAGCTTTACGTACGTTACCGGCACCGCAATTGTAAGCTGAGATGGCCAACCCCCAGTCTCCAAAGATGTTGTATAGGTCGCGGAAGTGCCGTGCGGCAGCATCAGTGGCTTTGTAGGGGTCGCGGCGGTCATCAACGTAGGAAGTGACTTCCAAGCCGTAGAGTTTTCCCGTACCATACATGAACTGCCAAATTCCTGTCGCGCCCGCCGGTGACACAGCCGTGGGATTCAACGCCGATTCGATGATGGTGATATAGACCAACTCCTCAGGTAAATCGTATTTGTCGAAAATGGCCTTCATCCATGGATAGTAGTATTGTGCCAGACCTAAAATTACCGATGAACTGCGCTGCCGTTGAACGGAATATAATTCAATGAATCGTTTCACCTTATCGTTGTAAGCCACTTGAATTGGAGTTTTAATGGCACTTAAACGTTTGAAAATCAATGTGTCGTTGTTGTCGTATTTGGTGGTGTCATCGGTCAGTTTGGAAAGGACAGAGCTTTGTGAGGCGAGGTCGCGTTTCACATACCAAACATTCAACAGTGAATCCATCAGACGGATTTCGTTGCGGGTGAAGATTTCTAAACTCTCTTGTGCGATATTGGTGGAAGAGGAGTCAACAGAGTTCTGGCTTTCCGGTTGAGCGGTTACCCCCCACGCAATCCCACACAATAAGGTCATTATCAATATTCTAAATCTCATATTCAAAAATTACAAAACAATAATTGTCAAGAGGTTATGAATTCTTGACATCAAAAAAACTTCAACTGTTATCCTTAAGTTAATCAAACAGATTGAAATTTGAGGCCACAAAGATACGATTTTTTTAACGTGGTCCCCATTATTTTATTGTATAATTGTTCCATTTTAGTTCCTTACCCTCTTTGAATAAGGTAGTTATGGATAAACTTCCTTCTTCGTCATACAGCTGCCAAATTCCTTCTTGCAAGCCTTGTTCGTATTTTCCGGTCAGGCGGACATTGCCGTTTTCCCAATACAACGTGTATTTCCCATCCATGAGATTGTCGGAATATTGGATTTCGGATGCGAGTTTGTTGTTGTCGAACCATGATTTCCAAATCCCTTCGCGCATACCACCGCTGTACTTTCCTGTCTCATAAGACGTTCCGTTTCTATACAACCATGTTCCTTCTTCGTAACCGGCTTCATAACGACCGTTTGTCATTACCCCCCCCTCTTCATCATACTCTGTGTAGCGGCCTTCCAAGTCTCCGTCCTCATAGTTGGCCACAGTCATGGTGTCACCGGTCGGGTAGAACCAAAGCCATTCTCCGATTTTCTGACCCTTGGTATTGTAACTGCCTGTGATTTCGATAGTTTTGTCTGGAAAATAGAACTCCCATTCTCCAATAGGTTTTGAATTTTTGTATTTTCCTTTCGAGCGGAGTTCCCCAGTAGGGTAGTACTCTTTCCACAATCCTTGGCGCAATCCGTTCAAATCGGTGATGCCCTCATAGCGGAGCCACCCCTCTTCGTATAAATAGCCGTTGGTGATTTTGCCGGTGGAGTCAAAGTCTCGGCGCACTCCGTCGGGGCGACCGTTGTAGTAAGTGGCGGCGATAGCGACCTGTCCATTCGGGTGATATGTTCGGCGGCGTTCCAACTCTTTCGTCTCTTTGGCATCCTTCACCAATTGGTCGTTTTCGTATTTTTCCACGTAGAGGAAATCGCCATTCTCGTCGTAATACTTGAAGAATCCGTGCTTTTTGTCGTTGAGGTATTGTGCTTCGAGTCGTAGGTTGCCGTTGTCCCAAAAATATTTCCAACTGCCCTGCTTGAGTCCGAATTTATCAGTGCGGTTGATCACCTCCCGTCGGCTACGCACCCCGCGGTAGTATTTGGTCACGGCCACCACAAGTCCTGTGTCGTTGAATTCTTTGGCCAACCCGTGCGGCAGCCCGTTCATGTACGGCACGGTTTTCTTCCAGATACCGTTTGAAGTATAGGTGTTCACGCTGCCGACTATCGTATCTTCGTGCCATGTTGTTACTGTGTATTCATCTTTCTGATAGACAGTCTGTTCACCTTCTTTTTTGTCCTCTTTGTAATGCACTTTCATCCGAATGGAAGCGTCATCATTATAAAAGGTCCAAAGACTGTCGAGAAGGAAATTTTTTCGGTTCCCTTCGGAAATGAGAACTCCTTTTTCATTGTAGGATTTCCACCAGCCGTCGGGTTTGCCATCCACCAGGCGACCTTCGCTCGACTTTATGCCGGATGGGTAATAAAAAATCTTGTAATCAGGCAAAAAAGTGGAATCTTGAGCTTGGCAAAAAAACCATCCCAATAGGAAAAAAAGCCCAAGAATCCACTTTTTCATTGAGGGGGAAATAATTATTTCGTGCCGACAAATTTCACAATACTCACACGGGTGTTGAGCAAATTCCCGATCAGAGCCACTTCATAAAACATGTCTAGATACACCGTGTTGCCCTCAAATGTGGCTTCCACTCTCACGTTTTTGATTTGTTCGGTCGCCGAATTATAGATGTTGCTTTGGTTGCCGACGTATTGCAAAAGTTGGGTTATAAGTTCTGCATTGTTGTCATTCGAAATATAAACATTGGATGAAACAGGATTAATCGGAACTACGCCATAGACCAACAAACCGGAAGTCAAGGGGTTGGAAACCAATCGCAAGTTGCCGTTTTTGGAGATGTTGTCGGTGACAAAAGTGAATGTCCCTGAATATTTGCCAGCGTAGGGATTTGTGCTGTTGCAGGAGGTGAGTGCCAAAACTGCAGCAAAAATAACAATAACAAGTTTTTTCATTTGCTTAATTTTTTTGATTTTTCAAATGGCAAAAATACAAAAAACATTGAACAATGCTTCATGGATGTGTTTTTAAATAAAAAGTGTATGTTTGCAGCCGAAAAATGAAAAACTATGACAAAAATAATTAAACCGTTGATTTTGGTAGGTTTACTGTTTCTTACATTATTGACAGTTTCCTGTAGTAGCCAATGTGAATGCACATTATATGAATATGGTGACATTATCGGAACCTCCACGGAGAAGGCGCAAGGGCAGTCTTGTGAAACATTCAGTAATGTTACGGAGACTCCATACGGAAAGATGGGATTGGAGTGCGTGGAAAAGAAAATTTTCTAATTGTTGTTTTGTGTTGTTTGCTTTCTAAAAAAATGTATTTTTGCCACGAAATTAGTGTTCACTTAAAAAATTATCAAAATGAAAAAATTAATGGCAATTTTTGGAGCTACTTTATTGTTAGCCAGTGTTGCAACTTCTTGCAGCAAAGTTTGTAAATGCACGATCACTGGAACCGTAGGTGGAACCACTTTCAGTCAGGAGATTAATGATATTGACCTGAGTGGTACTGCTTATAAAAGCTGTAGCGCCTATGGTGATGCTTTGAACTCAACATACACTTATGTTGAAGGTGTTAAAATTGATTGCAAGAAGCAATAATTATTGCTAAATGTGATTTAAGCCCCTCATGTAGGGGCTTTTTTTATTTTTGCAGGCGGAAATTGAATATATGACTATCAATATTATCACTTTAGGTTGCTCTAAAAACATTGTGGACTCGGAAGTCATGGCCGCGCAGCTCCACCGCAACGGACATGAACTCTACTACGAAAGCGCGCAGAAAAGCGACATCGTGATCATCAACACGTGCAGCTTCATCCACGATGCCCGGGAAGAATCCGTGAACGAGATTCTGCAACAAATTGAGCGTAAGAAACGTCGCCAGATCAAGAAGTTGTACGTGGTGGGATGCCTCGTGCAACGCAATATGGAGGAATTGCAGGAAGCGCTGCCCGAAGTAGATGGGTTCTTCACCTTCGCGGAACTTCCGAAATTGTTGGAGTCACCAGATTTCCAACTGCTTAACACAGCGGACCGGATGCTCTCGACCCCGCGCCACTACGCCTACCTCAAGATTTCCGAGGGCTGCGACCACCAGTGCTCCTACTGCTCCATCCCGCTCATCCGCGATAAGCAGGTCTCCAAACCGATTCCGCTATTGGTGGATGAGGCGCAACGGCTTGCCGACCAAGGGGTTAAGGAGCTGATGCTGATCGCCCAGGACCTCACCTACTACGGCATCGACCGCAGCGGCAAGCGTGAACTCGCCGACCTGATGGATAAGCTCGCGCAAGTGAATGGCATCCAGTGGATTCGACTGCATTACGCCTACCCGCTGAACTTCCCCTACGAGATTCTGGAGGTGATGAAGCAGTATCCGCAATACTGCCGTTACTTGGACATCCCGTTCCAGCACGTGAGCGACGACATCCTGCAGAGCATGCGTCGCGGCGGTAGCTCGGCTTATATTTACGACCTCATCGCCCGCATCCGCGAGACCATTCCCGGCATCGCGCTGCGCACCACGCTGATCTCCGGCTACCCGACTGAAACCCGCGA
>JAEEGJ010008689.1_pt1 | contig 27809 bp, 18 predicted proteins | sample 8958761 | NCBI WGS metagenome assembly JAEEGJ01 (sample SAMN16246546, study PRJNA631951) | gut metagenome | biome: gut microbiome; feature: rumen; material: RS-attached | host: Bos | place: Iran: Karaj | collected 2018-10 | reverse complement strand
GTCATCAATATCTGTGAAATCAAATATGCCTCGGACAAATATACATTGACAGCCGAATACGAAGAGAAACTCAGAAACAGGGCTTCTCTATTCCGTCATGTGACAAAAACGAAGAAGGCAGTCGTTCATACTTTTATCACGACATATGGCGTCGCAAGGAACATTCACAGTGGGATTGTGCAGTCAGAGGTGACGATGGATGATTTGTTCAAATAACCGCTCCAACCTCCACAAAAAGGCCAGTTCCGACCCGATTTCAGCCCTCATTGCGGAATAAAAAATCTGTATTTCGGTCTTGTAACTTGCTGATTCTCAAAACTAACTTAAAACAAAAATCTGTATTTACCCTTTTGCTTGTGTTTTTTGCGGATTTTTGTTATAGTTTTGCACAAAACTATAATGGGATGAAAGCTACAAGAATTTACACCTTGCTTGCGCTCCTGCTGATGGCGGGAGGGGTGACGATGCAAGCGCAAGAGTATCCTGATGACCTTGCAACAATATACACCTCTGAGGATGTTTGGATTAAGGTCGTGAAGAGCATTGATGAGAATGCATTTTTAGCCTTTGGCGGGACTGATGCTGGAAGTCGCGTTCTTATGAAAATGACCTACGATGGTGAAATCCTTGATTCCATTGGCTTGCCCAATAATCGGTTGGAATACTGGGGGCAGGGTAATTTTATGAATGGGAAGTTTCGTTATGTGTCGTTCCGTGCGGATGATAACGATACGTTACCCTTGCTTTGCGTGGTGGATGTCGACCTGGATGACCTGACGCTAACTTATACAGGCTACAACTGGGAAGGCCTTGATTTCGATCATCCAACGGTGACTGAGTTTTATAGGAATATGATTCACTATGTTTTCTCCAAGGATGGCAGCCTGACTATCTCTTACCCCGTTGATAGTCTTTGGATGATTGACCAAAAGGAAGCAATGCATTTGGTACAATTCAAAAGCCAAGGCGATGTGAGTAAGGAAAGGATATTTTACGATCTTCGTGAGTGTTTAACTAACTATTTCTTTTCCGTGCCGGATTCATTGGGATATCGTCTCATTTTGATGAATCCCGATCATTATGCTTATGATTGCCATACCTTGGACAAGGATTTAAATACCATATCTGTGGTTGAAGATGCAGGAATGGTCTATTATTCCAATTCCTATGTAAACAATTGGCCCTATTACTGCATCCACGAACTCCCTTGTCTTTTTGGTATCCATCCCTACAATGGTCGTACCTATTCAGTTGGTTGCGAAACTCCTTTTGAATCAAACGGCGAAATGGATGTTATAATGGGCGTGTATGATGAGCAATTCCAACAATTGGGCTGGACATGGTGCCTCACCAACCCAAGGGGCAACGATGAAGGTTTCGGCATGTGTTTCGGCGAACAAGGTGAAATATATGTGCTCGGTTGGATGGATATTAGAACAGGTTGGAATTTGTATGTAGGTGTTATGGACGAGGATTTGAACAAATTGAGTGAGATCTACTTCATACCAGAGAATTATAATCTTGGTCCGTTGGATATTGCCGTTTGTCCGGATGGCGGTTGTATCGTTTGCTCCAATCGGTCCAAAACGACAGGCTATGTGGACTACTGTATATTCAGAATCATGCCTGAGGATTTCTTGAATGTAGAAGAAGCGCATTTGCACGGGTTTGCGGTGGCTGCTGCCTATCCTAATCCGGGGAAGGATGTACTGAATATCCGCACGGGGTTGCGGGATGCTTGGGTGGAGGTGTATGATATGAATGGGAGGCTGGTTCATAGACAAGCCATTACGGAAAATGTGACGGGGATTGATGCTGGAGGATGGGCTGAAGGGGTTTATGTTTGGAAGGTGTATACAAACAACAAAGAAGTTGAAAATGGTAAATGGATTAAGAAACAATAAAAGACATTCATCTGTTTTTAGGACAACAGCAAGATTCATTTCAATTGTTGCAATAATAGTCTTGGGCGGGCAAGTAATGTCTGCCCAGGAGAAAGGTTTTCTTTCTGTTTTTGAAGATAGTCAAGGCATGTCAATGAAGCCTAATGACATCGTCGAAACACCAAATGGTGAATTCCTTATTATTGCGAATGAAGACGGGGAAACGAAGTCAAAGGTTCTAAAAATAGATGCAGAAGGCATATTGACGGATGAGATTGCCATTGGCGCACAAGACACTGTCTTAAAGTTGAACAACTTGTTCCTGATTCAAGACGACATTCCCAGCAACGTACATTATTTGGCTGTTGGAACCTGCTCCCCTGCGGGCGGAGGTCATGATGCAATAATCACAATTTGGTTTGATGCTGACTTGAATGTACTGCAAAGAGTTATAGAACCTATAAGTTTTACAGACTTTACATTATATGCTACGCGGTTTGTGGACATCAATAGCAGCATTATTGCCTCCCTTATGTTTAGCGGAAATGATGGGAAAAAAGTTTTCTTAATCCGCCTTTCAGAAGAAGGTGAGATAGTCCGTCATGAAGAATGTGCCACCGATTCTCTTCTGTTTGTAGCCAACCTGTTCCCTATTCATGGTGAGCAGGAAAAAATTGGGATGTTGGCGCTGACTAGTGCTTCGTCCCAAGCAAGAAGCGGTGTGCTCGTTTTTGACAGTTTGCTCTCACTTGAAAGAAATGTGTTTTTTCATCGATGGGAATTTGTTGAAAATGAACATGTTTTGCAGTCATATATTAATGCCGATGAATGTATGATGGCTCCTTTGCCCGACGGCAATTATGTGTTGTCATCAAAACTTTGGGAAAAAGAAATGCTTCCCAATTGGACTTTGATTCGGGAAGACAGGTCTGTGATTCTCGCCAAAGTTGATGAGAATTTTGAGATGTTGCACGATAGTGTAATCATAGAGCATTTCAATGACAGCATAGAAATCCCGGCACCTTTCAGGTCGGTGGTTGCTACAGAGGACGATTATTTGTATCAGAGCAGTAATGGTAATGTGGTCTATCCCAATTCTTTGTTTAGAGGTGGTTTGCATCTGATTATCACAAAGACAGATATGGATTTGAATGTGGTTTGGCAAAAAAGGTATTTGCGAGACGGAGGTGCTTACGGCGCATTTACCTCATTAGCCACGGCAGATGGTGGATTGATCGTGACAGGCACACGATACAATTTCAATGTTGACCAACGTCTTGACATTTTTGTCTTGAAAATCAATGCTGATGGGACGGTCGGAACAGATGAGGATAACATCGAGGGTGAAATAGAAGTTTATCCTAATCCTTGTAGAGACTTGGTGCGGATATATGGTGTTGAGGTAGATGAGGTGTGCGTTTATAATGCTCTTGGGCAGATGGTGAAGACTGTGCACGATGCGAATGAAATCAATGTGGCTGGTTTGGCGGAAGGGGTTTATTTGGTGCGGATTACGGATACTGAAGGAAAAGTTTACACGAATAAGATAACGATACGATGAAATCAACAAGACTTTACACCCTGCTTGCGCTCCTGTTGATGGCAGGAGGGGTGACGATGCAAGCGCAAGAGTATGAATCCTATTTTGGCGCAGATTCCACACGATTGAATGTGCTCCAATATTGTATAGACTGGGTTACCACTGGCTATATGGAAATCAATACTGCCGACACGGTCCATGTCAACGGACACGATTATCTTCATGCTATTCCCCGAGGATTCTTTTTTGAAAATGCAGAGTTATATTTCCGCGAAGAAACCTCGACGGGAAGGCTATATCGCTATTTCCCCATGATTGACGAGGAAGAAGTGTTGCTTTGCGACATGTCGCTGACAGTCGGTGACACTTTCTATCAAATTAGTAATTGGGGGATGGCGCATCCGTCTGTCGTGGAAAGCGTGTCTTTCGAAAACGGTAGGAAAGTGATACGTTTCGCTCTCCCTGTTTATCCGTGGCATGATGCTTTGACTTTCCGTGAGGGCATTTTCCCGAACAATTTCCCTATAGGATATTTGGATTACTATGATTGCGAGAATAATTTGCTATGCGAATACAAAGATGGTGAGCAGGTCTTTGAGAACCCTGAATACAACACCTGCTATATTGATGAGACATCGGTTCAAGAACAAGACCTTCAGCATGTTTCGCTATACCCCAATCCTGCTAAAGAGACTGTGCTGATTGAAGGCGCTAAGGCTTCCGAAGTACAGCTCTACAACGCCTTCGGTCAGTTGGTGAAGACAGTGAAAGACAGCAATGAAATCAATATGAGCGGTTTGCCGCAGGGCGTTTATTTGCTGCGGATTACCGATGCCGAAGGTCGAAGCCAAGCGGCGAGAGTGATGGTTAAGGAATAGAGATTTCCTAAAAGAAACAGATGAGCCACCTGAAACCCATTTCATCCCATTGGCGACAGGGACGTTTTGGACGTTTTTGGTGGCTTTTTTATGCGGTTTTCTCCAACAAAAATCTGTATAAAAATTTTGTAATCCATTGATTATCAAAGCCAAGTTTCAGAAAAAATCTGTATTGGCCCCTTGGGCTTGAAAAATTCCCTGTTTTTTTATATAATTTTGGTGGCACGAAACAATAAGAAATCATTAAAACGTTTTAGCCATGAAACAGTACAGATTTTACACCGTAATGGTTGCCCTGCTACTGGTGTCGTTTTCCGCCTTCGCCGGAAACGTCGATACGCAGCGCGCCAAGGTCTTGGGCACGAAGTTCGTCGAGGCCAACTTTGCCGAAACCACCCAATTGGAATGGGCTTGCACGGCTGTCACCGAAAAAGGCAACCCATCCTATCATGTCTTCAACGGCATTCCCGATGGATTCGTCATCGTTTCGGCCTGCGACCTGACGAGTCCGGTTTTGGGCTATTCCGAAACAGGGCATTTCAACTTGAACCGCATCCCCGATGGCTTGCAATATCTCTTGGATGGCTACGGCCAATCCGTTGACTATGCGGAAGAAAACCTGAAAAAAGCCGGCTTCGCGATTGCCTATGAATGGGAAAGCCTTGAACGTTGCGGCAGGCTGCAAGCCGTGAAAGGCCATGTGTCGCCATTGGTTGCCACCCATTGGGACCAAGACTGCTATTACAATGCCTATTGCCCAAAAGACACGGAAGGGCCTTGCGGCTGTGTCTACGCGGGCTGCGTGGCCACCTCGATGGCGCAAATCATGAAATACTGGAACCACCCGCAGCAAGGCACGGGAAGCCATTCCTACAACAGCATTCTCTACGGCACGCTCTCTGTTGATTTCGGCGCAACCACCTACCATTGGGACGCGATGCCGGAGTCGCTGAGCACCCACAACAACGCTGTTGCCGAACTGATGTATCACTGCGGCGTTAGCGTCGACATGAATTATAGTGCTTACGCCAGCGGTGCCTTGCAATCCAGCATTCCGAATGCGATGAGCAGTTATTTCGACTACAGCCCGTCGCATTGTCTTTCACGCGAAGACTACACTTACGCCGAATGGACGGCCCTCATGCGTGATGCCTTGGATGCGGGGTTGCCGATAGCCTATGCAGGCACTCCAGGACCTGGCGGCACGGGCCATTCCTTCATCTGCGACGGCTACGACACCAACGGGCTTTTCCACATCAACTGGAGTTGGGGCGGCGAACTTGACGGCTGGTTCAGCATCGACAACCTGCACACCTATAACCAGAATTGGAACTATGCTCAACAGATGGTCGCCGACCTTCGACCGAACAACATATACAACCAAACGCCACAAGCCCCAGCCAACTTGAGCGTCGTGCCGTTGGGCGAGGACTCCTATACTTATACCATGAGTTGGACAAACCCAAGCAAAACTTTGAACAACAGTAATTTGCAACACATTGACCAAATCGTTGTGAAATGCGACGGGCAGGTAATCTACACGGCCAACAATGTCGCTCCGGGCGCAACGATGGAAATCACGGGTGAGGTGCCGTTCTATGGCGTTCACGAGTTTCAGGTGTATGCCGTCAACAGCGGCTGTCACGGCGAGGTGGCGCGGATGGATGACGTGCATTTCGGTCCCGCCTGCGCTTGGATTATCACGACCACCGCTTTCAACGGTTGGCAAGGTGCCGCGATTTTGGTCTATAACAACGCCAACCAAGTGTGGGCTACGGTTTCGCCGACTTCGGGGCAACAGTCGCTTGATGTGGATATTCCGCTTGGTCGTGTCAGTTTCGGCTGGAACCAAGGCGGCAGCAATCTCAGCACGGTGAGCTTCGTGATTAAAAACGCCCAAGGACAAGCCGTTTACAATTATTCGGGCGCAACAGCCGATTTGCCCGAAGGTCTCTTTTTTGAGACCAACAACGACTGCGGCAACGGCGGATCGTGTGGCTCTCCAACCGACCTTTACGCCGATGCCGACGAGGAGCAAATCATCCTGAACTGGACATCTGACCAAACCGACACCGACTTCAACATCTACCGCGACGGCAGCCTGATTTACACCCTCCGAGACCATACGACAACTTTCATTGATGCAACAGCCTCCCATGGTGGGCATTGCTACGCGGTGACGGCCTTCTGCGAAGCGGGCGAGAGCGACCCCACCAATGAGGCTTGCGCCACCCTTGGCATCAACTGTCAACCGCCTACCAATCTTTGGTACGAGATGGCCGAAAACAACAAGGTGAAGCTCCTTTGGGAACGACCCCAGCCGAGCGAAGGGCTGTCGTACTTTTACGTCTATCGCACGAAGGAGTCGGAAATGGCATGGACGAGAGTCAAGACCGTACATGCCGGCGCGACTTCGGCCATTGATACCAGTCCTTTGGAGGACGGAACCTTCTATCTTTACAAAGTGGTGGCCTATTACCAAGCCATTGACTGCTATTCGTCACCGGCGCGGTCGAAGTACAACGAGTTCGAGTATTTCCTGCGGGTGTATTATTCGGTGGATGGAATGGATGAAGCGAGTGCAAGCGAGGTGACGGTCTGTCCTAATCCCGCAAAGGACAGGATTGTTATTGAAGGGATTGAAGCTGCAGAGGTGATTGTTTATAATACGCTTGGGCAGTTGGTGAAGACCATTCAAGGCACGAATGAAATCCCTGTTTCAGACCTGCCGCAAGGCGTTTACTTGTTGTGCATCACGGATGCCGAAGGGGAAAACTATGTATTGCGGGTAGTGAAACATTAAAGCTTCTCTAATCACTCTGAAGCATCAATCGCAGCACCGCACGCCCCTGCTTCGTGCAGATTTCCATCAGATATACGCCTTGCGAAAAACCTTCAACCTCAAGTGTGGTGGCATCAACACTTTCAAGTGGCCAGTCGCCGACCACTTGTCCGAGATTGTCCATTAGACGGATGCGCGTGATTTGCGGTGCTTCAATGGCCACTTGCTGTTGAGCAGGGTTAGGATATACCTTCACCTTATCCATATAGTTTTCAGATACATCGAACCAAGTCGCGTTGATGTCGATACTATAAACCGTATCGCAGTCGTGTTCGGTTTGGGCGGTCAGCGTGCCATAGCCAATGTCGGTCACCAACAGTTGGCAACAGTAGCCGTTGTTGCATGGACTCAATAACCAGTCTAGATTCGTGCAACTCCAGTTGAGCGTGTTCGGTGCGATGCTTGAAGAATCGGGGACGCAATACTCATAAATGCCTGATATGATGTCGCTTGCCGCGCTCACTTGGGTTAAACCGAGGAGAGAGCCTTGATAGCCTTGACCAATGGTCAGGTTGAGTCGGACAATGCTGTCGCAACCCTGAACGCTTTGCCCTTGATATTCGTAAACTCCTGATTCAGTATATGTTTGCCCGTTCCATACGAACTCATTGCAAGCGGAAACTGCGGTGTCCATTAGCTTGTCGTATGCTAAAGTTAGATTTAAGATGAAAGTGCTGTCACACCCCTCGGGATTGGCGATAAAATCCTCGTACATGCCGCCTGTGGTATAGTTTTGCCCACGCCATGTGTAGCTGTTACAGGTCTCAATGCTTTCTGTCGCAATAAATGATTCACCCATCACGAGATTCAAGAGCAACAGGCTGTCACAGCCGTTTTCGTTCTGTAACAGATGCTCATAAACTCCTGCTTGTGAATAGGTTTGCCCGAACCAAGTGTATTCGTCGCAAGTCTCAATAATGAGAAATGTAGTATCGCTTTGGTTGACGGTAAGATGCAAATTTACAATACTGTCGCAACCGAAAACGCTCTCGCCCTGAAATTCATAAACGCCAGATTCCGTATAAGTTACGCCGAGGGTGTCGTGTGAATTGCAAGCCGTCAAATAAACTTCTGTCATGTAAGTGGGATGCACATGGAGGATTGTTTCCAAAGTGTCAACCAACACATTTTGGCCTTGATTGTTTTCGTAAACCTCGCATGAAACCGTGTAATCACCTTCCTCTATGAAAGTATGGGTTACGGGGAAGCCCGTTGCAGTCGTCCCATCGCCGAAATCCCAATTGGCCAAGGAACAATCGAAATTCGTCTGCAAGTCAAACTCGGGCGCATCGTTTTGGCAAATATCGAAACCCGATGGATGCAAAGTAGTATTTTCATTATTCACAATAATTTGACTTACAATGCCATGCGAATGTACTCCCAAAGAATACGCATAACTTTCGCCTCGCCCCAATCCGTAGGCATGTGCCACAAAACCACCCATTGGATTCGATAAAGTGTGCACCCCAGACCATAACGGAATCTTGGCAAAAGAATATTCAGGATAACTCGCTACCTCACTGAAACGGGAAGCGATATTCTGGCCATCTAGCACCATATTTTGGACGAGTGCGGTGGCCACCACAATGTTCACATAATGGTTCGTGCAATGTCCATCGACAAATATGGGAAAAGTGACATAATCCATGGTTTGTTCCAATGGACTGATGCGCACCATGGAAGGGTCGCCAATTAGCGGATCACTCTGATGGTATAATGCTCCTGTAAGGTACGTGAACACCTCCGTAGGCTCCGAAGTCTCAAGCAATATGGCTGGGGCGTCAGGTTGCATTTCAAATTCGTAGGTTTCAAAAGCCTCAATAGTGGTTTGCAAAACACCGTCCACGAAAACTTGGCAGTTGTCGTTGGCGGCAGTAACACGCACCCTGTCGTAATACCGCCTCTCCGTACTGGTCACGATGAAACGCTTTCCCCACGTGTCTATGGGAGGCATTTGCTCAAAAATGAAATCCGCAGTTCCGCAAAACGGATCCGAATCTGGAATATAAGTGCCTCTGTCTCCAGTAAATACAGCAATTTTCTTTCCTTCAAGGCTTCGCACCCGAGTACCCGAAAGGTTACCATCCAGTTCTCCAAGAGGTACGGATTGAACTTGATAGCATTGGCCTGCATCCAATACAACGTAAAAGATATTCCCTGCATGATGACCGCCCTTTGTGTCGCTAGTCAACTGGATTTCGACCATTGTGTTGTCTTCTAGCGCCAATACCGAAAACTCCGAACGCATGGCGGTGTCACCAGTGATGGAATTTGGTGCATAGCACTGCACTATATAGTCGTCCCCCAAAGCTGTGATGGGGAAAACGCATGACGCATCCAACGAATACTCGCGGAAATTGAACGCAAACAACGAAATGGAATCCGTGGCCACCACATGCAAGCCTATGTCAAGGATGGTGTCGGAGGCCTCTTCATCGTAGGCCTGCTCAAAAGGAATTTCAAGCGTGGTTATTTGATTTACAGCGACATTGAACTCCGACGACCAGTTCGTGCGAGGATTGGTCACCGTGCCCGAACATGCCCTTTCAGCCGACATTTTGAGATACAAGGCTCTTTCTGGATGTTCCTGTTCCAGCCTCAAATTGGGCATGAAAGTCAACCAAAAATCAGTGCCGAAGGTGCTTTGCGCAATGACATTTGGCACAAAGAAAGGCGCCAAAAGCAATAAGGCGAAGAATCGGTATGCCATTATGCGCAAAGTGGTTTTCATTTTTATTGCTTGATTATCAAACGATAATCGTTTCATCAGTTTATTTCAATCGCAAAGATAGGCATATTTCTGAACGCGAGCAATAATGGCAACAAAAAAATCCCGCCGTCACCAGCGGGATTTTGTTCTAGTAATCAGGATTGTTCCTTTTCCGCTCCATCCGAATCCGGCAACATCTGTACATCAGCGTCTTGTGTCTCTATCGGCTTGATGTAGTCGGAGGCACGCTCGGGCGAAACTACGGAGCGACCGAGGCGGCTTTCAATGTCAGCCCTTGCATTGCGAGCCACTTCGCCTCCTTCTTGCGCGGTCTTGCTGGTTTGCGCCATCCCTTTTGGGTTACGTTGACGCGACAATTCTGTGGTGGTAACTTCGGCAAGGGTGTTCAAAGCCAACTCCACATTGGTCATATTGTCGCGCAGGTTCTCTTTGGTTAGGCCTTTATATCGTTTGTACTCTCCAGTGGTCATGCCGCTCCACGCCTTGGTGAGCACGTTGGTCAGGATGGCGAAGTCCTTGGGCTCGTGAATGCCTGAGCGATACCACTCGTCGGTCAGTTCCTTGCGCATTTCTATAGACCTCATTCGTTCATTAATCCAGCGGTCGCTATAACCTTGGCGTCGATAGTCCTCAACGGCCATCTGGAAGGTCAGTTCGGGGTCAATCATCTGGTCTACACGTTGGGCACCCACTTCAGCAAGCCATCGTTTCACAGGCTCGGCTTTTTTGGACGGGATAGATTGGATGAGACGGAAAATCTGCTCTAAATCAGCCACGTCGGTCATGCGTTGCTTGCCGTCGGCTGCGGGCAATTTCAACTGGTAACAATTTGTTACCGTTTCGTTACCCTCTTTTATCAGTCTACCTTTCAGCACTTTCCAATATTTTCGTGCTGTTTGATAGTCGGCACTATCGGTTAATACTTGCACTATATCCACTACTGCGAAATAATACTTTTCCTGTTCCTCATCCCAAGCGATGCGGACTTTTTTCTCATCAAAGAGTTTTATGGCTGTCTGTTGGGTCATTTTGTTCAGAAATTATACAGAGCAAAAATAAGAAAAAGCAGAAAAAGACAAAGGAAAAAACAAAAAAAATCCCGCCGTTTCCAGCGGGATTTCTTTGCAAGCAGTTTAGAAGGTTAATTATGATGTTTTATCATTTCTTCTTGGGATTATCTTCGATTTCCTGGTCTTTCTTGTTGCCCTTCATCAAAACATAAGCGAAAGGCGAGGACAGGAACACTGAAGAGAAGGTACCAGCCAACACACCGACCAACAGGGCGAAGATGAAGCCACGGATGGTGTCGCCGCCGAAGATGAAGATGGCGAGCAACACAACCAAGGTCGAACCTGAGGTGTTGAACGAACGGGTCAACGTGCTGTTCACGGCATTGTTCATGTTCACCTTCCATGAGGACTTCGGATGCAATCCGACATTCTCACGGATACGGTCGAAGATAACCACAGTAGCGTTGATGGAGTAACCGATAACTGTCAATACAGCGGCGATGAAGCTCTGGTCAACTTCCATAGTGAAGGGCAGCACGTTGTAGAACAAGGAGTACATACCTAACACGATGAGGGTGTCTTGCGTCAAAGCCATGATGGAGGCCACACCATACTGCCACTTCTTGAATCGGATGGCAATGTAGACAAACATTAGAGCCAAAGCCACGATGATAGCCCAGATAGACTTACGCGTGACGTCGCTGGCGATGGTGGCACCGACTTTCTGCGTACTCAGGATGCCCACAGTCTCATCTTCCGAAGAGAATTGAGTCATGCTGAGGTTGTTGGTGTAAAGACCCTTCAGGCCATCATAAAGGATGGTTTGGATGACGGAGTCAACAGCGGGACTGTCGTTGTTGATTAAGAACTTGGTTGTAATCTTCACCTGTCCGTTAGTACCATAGGTCTTCACTTCAGGAGCCGACCAATCGTCAACTTCTTGGTCTTCTCTCATGGCGAGAGCTGTATGAATGGCATTCTTGTCGAAATTGACCGTGGTTAAAGCGTCACGCACCTGTTCAACCTTGATGCTGGGATCGTCAAATTGGACGACGTAGTTACGACCGCCCTTGAAATCAATACCGAGGTTCAAACCGCGGATGGCAAGTGAACCCAAGCTGACTACCAAGAAGCAGATGCAGATGATGAAGGAGGTCTTGCGCATTCCGATAAAGTCGTAATGCTTGTCTTGCAAGAAGTTGCGTGTCAGATTTGTCGAGAAACTGATTTCTCTCTCTTTGTCGAGCATACGTTCGAAAATCAATCTAGAAATAAAGATTGATGTGGCTAAAGAGGTCAGGATACCGATGCAGAGGGTGACGGCGAAGCTGTGGACGGGACCTGTACCCAAGATAATCAGAATGATACCGGTAATCAAGGTGGTGACGTTACCATCAATAATGGCGGAATAAGCGTTCTTGTAACCATCTGAGATAGCGAGTCTGATGCCCTTGCCAGCCTTGATTTCTTCCTTGATACGCTCGAAGATAATCACGTTAGAGTCAACAGCCATACCCAAGGTCAATACGATACCTGCAATACCAGGCAGGGTCAGCACTGAGCCGAGGCATGCCAGCACACCGAACAGGAAGAATACGTTGACCAACAAGGCGATATCGGCAACAAAACCGGCCTTCTTGTAGAAGAACACCATGTAGACCAGCACCAGGATGAAGGCGAACACCATCGACCACATACCTTTTTGTACGGCTTCCTTACCGAGTGAAGGACCAACTACTTGTTCTTCCAGAATTCTAGCGGGTGCGGGCAGCTTACCGGCCTTCAGGATGTTGGCCAAGTCTTGAGCCTCTTCGATAGTCATACCGCCACCGCTGATAGACGAGCGGCCATTCGGGATTTCACCGTTGACGACGGGGTAGGAGTAGACGTAATCGTCAAGAACGATGGCAATCTGTTTGCCGACGTTTTCGCCAGTCAAGCGTTTCCAGGCCTTGGCACCTTCGGGGTTCATTTGGATGGTCACTTCCACTTGGTTGCCTTGACCGTAGTCTTGACGGGCATCGGTGATGACTTCACCACCGAGGGCGCACTTGTTGTCACGCGACATCTTCAGGGCCACGAGGTCGAGCACTTCAATGCTCTCACCGTTTTCACCAGGGAATGTCTCAGGTTTCACTGTCCAAGCCAATTTGAGTTGGCGCGGGAAGATGCTCTTGGTCTCAGCCAGCATCTTATTGATGGCAGCGGTGTCTTTCACTTGAGCGATACCCACGCGGGCTGAGCCACCATTGATGGGCTGCAACTTGGCAAACAGAGGATGGTTCTGGGCCATTTGATCCAAGCTCTCATCTTCAGCAGCTTGTTCTTCGCTCTTGTTTTCGGCAAGTTGGTCCATCAGGTCGCCACTGACTGTGCTGTCGGCTACAGTGCCTTCCTCGGCAATGACTTCACCGGCCTCAACAACGGTGTCGGCAACAGTTGCAGGAGTTTCTTCTTCCAAATTGCTCTGAGCCTTTCTGGTCTGGGCCAGTTTGGCATCGGCCTCAGTGAAGAACTGTTGGATCTCGGAGAAATTGTAGGTCTCCCAGAACTCGAGTTGTGCAGTACCTTGGAGGAGCTTACGTACACGCTCTGGATCCTTGATACCAGGCAGTTCGACGAGGATACGACCTGAGTTCTCCATCTTTTGGATGTTGGGTTGGGCCACGCCGAAACGGTCGATACGGGTACCCAAGATCTGATAGGAACGGTCGATGGCACCATCGCTCTCGCTCTTCAAAACCTTCAGCACATCGTCGTTGCTTGAGTTGATGTTGATGCCTTTGTCCTTGAATTCATATAAGAAGATGGAGACAAGGCTGGCATTGGGATCAACCTCCTTGAAAGCCTCACCGAACAAAGTGACAAAATCACCCTTGCTCTCTTCCTGTCTCTTGGTAGCCAATTCCATGGCTTTCAAGAAAGTGGGGTCCTGCGAGTCGCCCGACAAGGCTTTCACGATGTCTTTCACTGAGACTTCAAGGGTGACGTTCATACCGCCCTTCAAGTCCAAACCTAAGTTGATTTCTCTTTCTTTTGCATCGCGATAGGTGAACTTCTTGACACCCAAGTTGTACACATTCACGTTGCTAACCGAGTCAAGATAATACGTTTCCTTCTGGTCTCTCAGAAGATTGAACTGTGACTCGTCTCCATTTGCCAGTTTGGTAGCCTCGGCTTCTGCAAACTTCTCTGCTTTCTTTTCCACACGCTTGGTCACCAAGGTGAAGGAAAGCTGGTAGAGAAAGATGAGCGAGAAGATAATGGCTATCGTCCTGATTGCTCCTTTGTTTTGCATTGTAAAACTGATTTAATTATTTGACTTTTAATTTGTTAAATTTTCTATTTTAACCTTTTTACTCAATTATGAGCCTGCAAAAATAGGATTTTTCTTTTTAATCCCCAAAAAATACTTTTTTCTGCCAATTTTTTTATTACTTGATAATATGCAAAAGAGTGTTGTAATTATTTGTTATACAATTATTTATACTTTAACCATTTAAATATTTCTTTGTATGAAAGTTTTTTTCCATACATCAAAATGCCGGTGCGGTAGATCTTGCCTGCAATCCAGGTCATCAGAATGAAGGTGCCGGCCAATAGAATCACCGAAACCACGATTTGCCAGATGGGCACGCCGAATGGAATCCTCACCATCATGGAGATGGGAGAGGTGAAAGGTATCATTGACAGCCAGATGGACAGACTGCTGTCGGGGTTGTTGACGATGTAAAACGATGATATGATTGCAACAATCAAAGGTACGGTGACGGGTAACGTGAATTGCTGCGCATCTGTGTTGTTGTCAACCAAAGATCCAATGGCGGCATAAAGGGTAGCATACAATAAATAGCCCATCACGAAGAAAATCAGGAAGGTGGTGATGATGGTGCCGAAATCGATGGAATGAACAATTTGCAGGATGCTCTGCACGCTTTCGTTACTCATGATGTCGTTGGAGGTGATTTCTTGGCTCATCACAGTACCCGAAGAGATCATCTCAGGATTGCTGATGCCAATGAAAGCACTGAAACCAACGTAGAGAACAATTGTTAATAGAATCCACATCACGAACTGTGTGAGGGCCACCAGTGAAACGCCAATGATTTTGCCCATCATGAGTTGGAACGGCTTCACCGAACTGATGATGACCTCGATGATGCGGCTGGTTTTTTCTTCCGACACGCCTTGCATCACTTGGCCTCCGAAGAAAATGATGAACATATAGACCAACATGGCCAATAATATGCCGAGAGTGAATTGCACCTTGGTGAAGGTCTCTTTCTCATTGCCTTTTTCGTCCATCCGCATGACAGAAAGGTTGACATTGGTCTTGACTGCGCTGACAATCTCAGGGTCAACACCTTGGGCCATCAACTTTTGGTCTTCGATTTCTTTCTCCATCACGCTGCTGATGTAGGTCTCAACTTCCATGGGCACTTGTCGAATGCTGTAAACCACCGCATTCGACGGGATGTTGAGTTGGGTGGGCGGCACATAAAGTGCCATGTCGAACACGCCGTTTTTCACCATCTCCTTTACGGAGTCAATTGGTTGGCCTGGCATAGGGATGAAGGTGTGCTCTTTGGTGTTGTTGAAGCGGTCCTCGAACCATTGACTTTCGTCAACCACTGCAATGCGCAAATGTTCCTCATGGGAGTTGAGCGCAAGCATAATGGGGATAATATAGATGGCAGCCATGAGGATGGGACCGAGGAAGGTCATGATGAGGAAGCTGCGTTTGCGCACGCGAGTCAGGTATTCGCGCTTGATGATAAGTCCGATCTTGTTCATGAGGCTTGGTTTTGAGATTGAACTTCTTGGATGAAGATGTCGTTCATCGAGGGTAGCACTTCCTTGTAGGAAACTAGTTGCCCGATTTGGAGCAGTTGGCTCAATAGTTCGTTAGGCGATTCGCTGAAGGTGGTCAGTTTCATCTCATTTTCTACCTCGGTAGGTTCCACCTTTATATTATTATAGGTGTCGCCTAAAGCATAAATCGGCTGAAAGTCGTCGGTGCGGAGGATGATTTCTCTTTTGTGTGTGTCGTGTTGCCGCTTGATGTCGCCGACTTTGCCTTGCAAGATGCTCCTACCTTTATTAATTAAGGTGATGCTGTCGCAAAGTTCCTCGACGGAGGCCATGTTGTGGGTTGAGAGGAGGATGGTTGCACCTTTGTCGCGCAAACCGAGGATGGATTCCTTCAACAGGTTGGCATTGATGGGATCGAAACCGCTGAAAGGCTCGTCGAAGATGAGAATGTCAGGCTCGTGGATAATGGTGGTGATGAACTGAACTTTCTGTTGCATGCCCTTGCTGAGTTCTTCGACTTTCTTGTCCCACCAACTGCCGATTTCAAACTTGTCGAACCATTCCTTAAGCCTTTTCTGAGCCTCGGCTTTTTTTATGCCTTTCAGTTCGGCAAGATAGATGGCTTGCTCACCGACTTTCATTTTTTTGTAAAGGCCGCGTTCCTCGGGCAGGTATCCGATGCGTGCAATGTGCTTTTGGTTGAGCTTTTCGCCACTAATTAGCACTTCACCTGTGTCGGGGGCGGTGATTTGGTTGAGGATGCGTATGAGGGTGGTTTTGCCCGCACCATTGGGACCCAAAAGGCCGTAAATGCAGTGCTCTGGAATGTCAATGCAAATACGGTCTAAAGCGACATGGTCGGCATAACGTTTTGTGACCTCGTTGACGGATATTTTAGTCATATTGGTAATTAAGAATGCGGAAATCGCAGATTCAACGTAGTTAATGCGGAATGCGGAATGATGCAAATCGAAGATGGGCTTCGCTCTCATTCAGCATTCAGCATTAATAATTCCGCATTTTAGTTAAAGTAATCCTTAATCTTACTGAAAAAACTCCTTTCTTCAGCGGTTGGATTAGGCTTGAAGTTCTCTGATTGGGCGAGTTGCTGCAACAGTTCCTCTTCCTTTTTGTTGAACTTCTTCGGAATCCAAACATTCACGTTAACGAGCATGTCGCCGTTACCGTAACCGTTGAGGATGGGCAAGCCTTTGCCTCTTAGCCTCAGTACCTTACCACTCTGTGTGCCAGGAGCGATTTTTACACGTACCTTGCCGTCTACGGTGGGTACTTCGGCTTGCGTGCCCATGATGGCCTCAGGTATGGTGATGAACAGGTTGTAGATCAACGTGCTCTCATCGCGCTCAAACTCGGGATGGGCTTCTTCCTCGATGAGGACGAGCAGGTCACCATTGATGCCGTTGTGCGGGCCGGCATTGCCTTTGCCACGCACGGTGAGCTGCATGCCTTCACCCACGCCGGCAGGGATGTCAATCTCAATGATTTCATCACCTTTCATGATGCCTTCGCCACCGCAATGTGTACATTTCTTCTTGATGATGGTGCCGCGGCCATTGCAGGTAGGACACACTGAAGCGGTCTGCATTTGTCCGAAGAAGCTGTTGACGGTCTGCACTACCTGACCGCGACCATGGCAGGTGGAACAGGTTTCTGTCGAACCATCTTCAGATCCGCTTCCGTGGCAATGTGAGCAAGCCACATATTTGCTCACCTTGATTTTCTTCTTCGTGCCGTGAGCGATTTCCTGCAAGTTGAGTTTTACCTTCACGCGGAGGTTGGAACCGCGTTGTTTCATGGTGCCGCCACGGTTGCCGCCGCCTCCGAAGCTGCTGAAGCCACTGAAGCCGCCGCCACCAAAGTCGAAACCACGACCGAACACGCTGTTCAGGATGTCGTTCAGGTCGAAGTCGCCGAATCCACCGAATCCGCTGCCACCGCTGGCTGAACCGCCATCCATGCCAGCAAAACCGTAGCGGTCGTAACGCGCCTTCTTGTTCTCGTCACTCAGCACGGAATAAGCCTCCGAGGCTTCCTTGAAGTTATCCTCGGCGGTCTTCTTCTCGGCGTCGGTGCCGTTCACCCACTTGTCCGGATGCCATTTTAAGGCAGCCTTACGGTAGGCGCTCTTTATCTCGTCAGGCGTGGAGTTCTTGTTGACCCCTAACACCTCATAGTAATCTCTTTTTTCTGCCATTCTTGATTCCTTTCTTAGTTACCGACAACGACACGTGCAAACCGTATCACCTTGCCGTTCAGCTTGTAGCCTTTTTGTATGACGTCTAATACCTTGCCCTTCTTGTCCTCTTCAGGAGCAGGAATCATCGTCAAGGCTTCATGTTCGTCGGTGTTGAATTCGGCCCCCATCGCCTCGATTTCCTCCAAGCCTTTCTTTTTCAAAGTGTCTTTCAATTTGTTGAAAATCAAGGTAACGCCTTGTAAGTCGGCCTCGTTGCCGTTCTTTTCCATGTTTTGCAGAGCTCGTTCAAAGTCATCAAGTACGGGCAAGATCTCTTTGATGACGTTTTCGGAAGCTGTGACGGTCAGGTCAAGTTTTTCCTTTGCAGTGCGCTTGCGGAAGTTGTCGAACTCCGAGAATAGGCGTAAATATTTGTCGTTCAGTTCGGCATACTTGGCTTTTTCTTCCTCCAAGGCCTTCTCTTGGGCATGACGAATCTTGAACCGCTTCGACTTTTTTTCGGAAACATTGTCACCTTTGGCCTCTTTGGCTTCGGCAGCTTCTTCTTGTTTGGGTTGTTCGTCGACGGGTTCTTGCTTGTTCTCCATGTCGGGATTGACGGTGTCTTTCAAGGCATCGTCCTGATTGTTAACGTTTTTGTTTTCTGTCATGATATGTATGTGTTTATTATTTTCTCATTTTGCTGAACAGTTTATCAAATCTTTTGCCAGAACGCTATTATTGACAAAATGGCAGGGTAAGAATGGTTTTTCTTTTTCTCATTCCTTATGTAACTATTCAAAATTAATCTGCAATATCTTTCGACTTCGAGACACGGGACTTCGGGACAAATCAATGTCCCGTAATCTCGATTCTTTTATGTAAACATATTTTGCTCATCTACTTATTTGTGCTATTTTTGCACCATATAAAAAACTGAAGTATGAAAAAACGGTTTGTTTTCCTTGTGATGGCATTCATTGTATGCCATGGACTTAATGCGCAAAACTCAAATGAGATGAAGTATTTAAACCTCGTCTTGCCCGACTGTTCTTTGGTCAGTTATACATTGGCCGATGGCATTGACATACATTTCCAAGACTCAATTATGGTGGTGAACGACATGAACTTCTTTATGGATGACATGGTCAAATATTATTTTTCGGAGGAGGGAAACCTCGTTGTGAGTGAAAATGAATCCGACAATGTCAGTTATGTCAGTGGCGAAAGGCTGTTTGTTAAAAGTTATGGCGTGGGGAACATCGTCATTTCTGACCTTTTGGGTCGTGTGGTTTACAACAAGCCGAATTGCAAGGAGTGCATCGTGGATTTGTCATCATTTGAACGAGGCATACTTTATGTAATCAAAGTCAATAGTCAAACTATCAAATTCATAAGAAGATGAAAAAGAATGCTTTACTCATAGTCTTACTTTTTTCGGGTGTTTTCTGTTTCGGTCAAAGTCATCGGCATTATACTATAAGGTACAAAACCCTTACAGACACAATTTGTCTCAGTACCCAATCAGTTATGGGCATTCATATTGATGACGTTGGACAAGAATTGGTTCACGACGATGGTACAGAATGGTCGTTTTTGATGGATTTGGATACGATCTATGTGTTACGGGAGCCTGACACTTCCAATTGGGTCGACCTCGGTCTGCCCAGTGGTTTGTTGTGGGCAAACCGAAATGTGGGTGCCAGCGCCCCCGAAGACTATGGTGACCACTTTGCTTGGGCTGAAACCTGCCCAAAGAGTGCATACGACTGGGATACTTACAGTTATTGTTGCAGTGGAACAGGCAGTTCTTTAACGAAATATTGCAACAAATCCAATTTTGGTTGCAATGGCTATACCGATACCTTAGACATCCTGCTGTCTGAAGACGACGCGGCCTCAGCTTTTTGGGGCAATGATGCCCGCACGCCTACGATAGAGGAATGGCAGGAGTTGAATAACAATTGTACTTCGGTTTGGACAAATCAAAACGGAGTGAATGGACGGCTTTTCACTGGCCCCAATGGCAACAGCCTCTTTCTTCCTGCTGCTGGTATCCGCGATGGGAATGGGCTTGTTTATGCTGGCACCGAAGGTGACTATTGGTCGAGTTCGTTAGAAATATTCAACCCAAGTGAGTCGTGGTATTTCCAATTGAACTCCGCCTATGCTAACACAAACCATTTCGACTTCCGCGATTGGGGCCGAACTGTACGGGCTGTGCGTTCAGTAAATAGGCAGAAATAATCTAATTACAAACGCTCAATTTTTGCCCCCAGCGTGTTCAATCGCTTATCAATATATTGATAGCCGCGCTCGATTTGGTCGCTGTTGTCGATGATGCTGTAGCCATCGGCAGAGAGGGCGGCTATGAGCAGGGCTACACCAGCGCGGATATCGGGGGAGGCCATGCGGATGCCACGCAGAGCATGGGCATGGTCAAGGCCGATGACATTGGCGCGGTGCGGGTCGCAGAGGATGATTTGTGCACCCATGTCAATGAGCTTGTCGACGAAGAACAATCGGCTCTCAAACATCTTCTGGTGGATGAGCACAGTTCCTTTTGCTTGTGTGGCTACTACGAGTACGATACTAATGAGGTCGGGCGTGAAGCCTGGCCAGGGCGCATCGGCCACGGTGAGGATGCTGCCGTCCATAAAAGTCTGCACCTCATAATGGTCTTGGGCAGGAATGAAGATGTCGTCGCCATGGTATTCCATTTGTATGCCAAGTCGGCGAAATACGTCGGGAATGATGCCTAATTGAGCGATGCCGGCGTTTTTAATGGTGATTTCAGAACCCGTCATTGCGGCCATGCCGATGAAACTGCCCACTTCAATCATGTCGGCAAGCAGCGTGTGCTCTGTACCGTGTAATCGGCTTACGCCATTGATGGTCAAAAGGTTGGAACCAACACCTTTGATATCGGCACCCATGCTGTTGAGCATGGTGCAGAGTTGCACGAGATAAGGCTCACAGGCAGCGTTGAAGATGGTGGTGGTGCCTTGGGCCAATACTGCCGCCATGACGATATTGGCCGTACCGGTTACGGAGGCCTCGTCAAGGAGCATGTAGCAACCTTTTAGTCCGCCGCGTTGCACCTCGACTTCGTATGAGTTGAAATCAAAGATGGAGCCGAGTTTCTGGAGACCGATGACATGGGTGTCCAATCTGCGTCGACCGATTTTATCGCCACCCGGCTTGGGCATGTAGGCCTTGCCGAAGCGTGCCAGCATCGGGCCGGTCATCATCACGCTACCTCTAAGCTTTGATGCGGTTTTTTGGTAGGCACTCAGGTGGAAGTAGTTGAAGTTTATGGACTTGGCTTGTAATACAATGTCATGTCTAGTAGGTCGCTCCACTGTAACGCCCATGCCTTCCAACAGAGCAATCAAGTTGTTGATGTCGAGGATGTCGGGCAGGTTGTGGATGGTGACTTTTTCCTCGGTGAGCAGGCAGGCACAAAGAATCTGCATGGCCTCGTTCTTTGCACCTTGCGGGATGATTTCGCCTTGCAGCTTGCAGCCGCCTTTGATTTTCAGCGATGCCATGGCCTTACATTTTACCTAATTCTTGCATGCGCTTCTTATATGCCGGATTGTTCGGGTTGTTCATGTTGGCCTTCAGGTTTGGCACTTTTTTCTTTTTCTTCTTGCCTTGCTGTTGCTGCTGCTGTTGTTTGGCTTGAGGCTGGCCTTTTACAGTCATGTCGCCGTTGTTGTTCAGCTTCGACTCGTCGGCGATGACGAGACGTCCGCCACTGATTTTCTTCAGATCATCGATGATAACTTGGTCGTTAACGACACTCTTGTTCCAATCCAGATAGTTGCGCTTCATCTGACTGGCTAAAGAATAGGCGAGGGCTTCGCGAATCTCGTCGTTCTCCTCTCGCGAGGCTGCCTCAATCATCTTGATGAGGTATTGGCCATAGTGTCCGTATTTGATGTCGTTATTCTGATAACCAATATGTTGAGGTTTTCTTTGTTTTTCCATTGGGACGGGCGGAGCGTAAGGGCTGTCCACATCAAGTTGGTAGCCTGAAATCATATAGAGATGGTCCCAAAGCTTGTGTTCATAGTCGCTCGACTGCTTGATGCTCGGGTTCATCTGCACCATCACGCTGATGATGTATTTGGCGGCCTCGGTGCGCTGTTCGCGGTCTTCAATCTCTGGCAACTTCTTGATCATTTCTTGTATGCAACGGCCATATTCCGAGATGACAATTTGCTCTTTTTCTGTATTATAAGTTAATCCAATTCTGTCCATTGTATTACAATTTTAGTGCAAAAGTATGAATTTTTATTTGATTATCGCCAAACGTGCGAACTTTAACATGAGCATCTTTACACCGGCAGTGTCAAAATGCACTGAGGCTTTTTTATTCGCTCCAGCGCCATCAATGCTTAAAATAGTGCCAGCACCGAACTTCTGATGCATCACCCTCATGCCTTCCTGCAGGAGGTCTGGGTTGGACGGTTCAAAGTTTTGTGGTACAGTGGGTTGGCTGTAACTTGGCCTTGTCATCGATGGTGTGCTCTCCAATTTGCGGAAGCCGTGTTCGCTGAAGCGTCCGAAAGACCTTTCACTCGTTGGCGAAGTGCCTTTAAATGAAGCTTTCTGTGTCTGTTCGATGAGATTAGCGTCAATTTCATCGACGAAGCGCGAACGCTCGCTGAGGGTGAGGTTACCGTAACGGTAGCGTTGCTCGGCATAGCTCAAGGTGAGCTTGGTCATGGCGCGGGTGATGGCCACGTAGAACAGACGGCGTTCCTCTTCTAGCTCTTCTCTCGTGCTGAGGCTGAGGATGCCAGGGAAGAGGTTCTCTTCCATGCCCACGACATAGACATAAGGGAACTCCAAGCCCTTGGCCGAGTGTACAGTCATCAGGCTGACGAAGTCCTCCTCGGGGTCGTCTTTCTTCATCTCGCTGTCAGTGAGTAAAGCCACGTCTTCCATGAACTGCACCAAGTCGACGCGTGCGGTTTCGCCTGTGGTCTCATCCACTTGTCGGTCGCTGAATTCCATGATGGCATTGAGCAATTCCTCCACATTTTCGACCCTCGAGACGCCCTCTGGCGTGTCGTCTTCCTTCAGCACTTTGATGAGTCCTATGGTATTGGTGATGTGTTTGGCCAATTCGAAGGCATTCATCTTTTCTTGCAGTGACTGGAAGCTCTTGATCATCACCATGAAGTCGCGGAACTTGTTGACCGTGCCCATGTTGAAGTCTTGCGGAAACACGTTGTTTTCCATGCATTTCCAGATGCTTGTGCGTTGTTCGTTGGCGACGACCATCATACGCTCGATGCTGGTCTTGCCGATGCCACGGGCAGGGTAGTTGATGATGCGCAAAAGCGCTTGTTCGTCCTCGGGATTGATGACGACGCGGAAATAGGCTAGCAGGTCCTTGATTTCCTTGCGGTCGTAAAACGAGAGACCGCCATATATTTTATAAGGTATGTTCTGCTTGCGCAGCGCCTCTTCCATCGAACGGCTTTGGGCGTTAGTGCGGTAGAGGATAGCGAAACTCTTGTTGGGCAGGTGACGCGTCATCTTGTATTGGAAGATGCTATTGGCTACCATGGTGCCTTCCTCGGTGTCGCTGTTGGCGTGGATGAGGCCGATGAGTTCGCCTTTCTCCTTGTCGCTCCACACCTTTTTCTTGATTTGGTCTTTGTTGTGTGCAATGACAGCGTTCGAAGCGTTGACGATGTTCTGGGTGGAACGGTAGTTTTGTTCCAGCCTAATCAACTTATAATCAGGATAATCATTCTTGAAGTTGAGGATGTTCTGGATGTTGGCACCACGGAAAGCATAGATACTTTGTGCGTCATCGCCCACCACGCAGAGGTTCTCAAACAGTGCCGCGATACGCTTTACGATGAGGTACTGAGCGTAGTTGGTGTCCTGATACTCATCGACGAGGATGAACTTGAAATGGTTCTGGTATTTGTAGAGCACGTCAGGGTTGTCGCGCAGCAGCACATTGGTGAAATATAGGATGTCGTCGAAGTCCATGGCGTTGGCGCGGTGCAGGCGCTCGTTGTAGAGCTTGAACAGCTGTGCGATGAGTGGCTTGTTCGACTTGCGGTCGGTTTCTTGAATCTCCGGGTCATTGGCGTAGTCTTCAGGAGAGTAAAGGCTCGACTTGGCCGCTGAGATACGCGACAGCACTTGCTTGGCGGGATAAACCTTGGTGTCGAGGCTCAAGTCTTTGAGTATCTGCGTGATGAGAGCCTTCGAGTCATCAGTATCGTAAATCGAAAAATTGCTCGTGAAGCCAATCTTTTCCGCCTCGATGCGCAAAATCCTTGCAAAGATAGAGTGGAAGGTGCCCATCCACACATTGCGGGCGTCACTCGCGTTGACGAGTTGCATGATGCGTTCCTTCATCTCGCGGGCGGCCTTGTTGGTGAAGGTGAGGGCCATGATGCTGAAGGGGTCGATCCCCTCTTGGATCATGTAGGCGACGCGGTAGGTGAGGGCACGGGTCTTGCCCGAGCCGGCACCGGCAATCACCATCACGGGGCCTTCTATAGTGGTAACGGCCTCTCTTTGAGGCTCGTTGAGGTCTTTCAATAGGTCAATCATGGGTTTCTCGTTTGGTCGGCAAAGATAATGAAAATAGTTTAGAATTGATGGCATAAGGTTTAGTGTAGTTAAAAGTTTTGGATTGTAGTGCTTTCACACCGTGGTAGCCAATATAGATTGTAGGGTTGTCGTATCATGGCAGCCGTATATGATTTCCGTTTTGTTTTTGGTTTTCACATTATTTTGTGTATTTTTGCAGCATAAAACACAATCCACCCTATGCCGAATAACAAGATAAAAGGTAGCCTAAGTAGCATCGTCGATAAGATGAATAAGGCGTATGAAGGTCTGATAGGAGAGGGCTTCAATCTTGGAATGGACAGACGCGTTGTGCCTGTGATGGTCGACGGTGCGGTGACAGGTTGGAAGATGCAGTGCCTCAATGATGGAGTCTGGGTGGACCTCGACGAGAAACCTTTCGCGACCATGGAGGAGCTGATTGCGTTTTATAAAGACAACGATTGACACGCGGTTGACACGGCAGGCCATTTTTGGGGTATGAAAAAGACCTAACTGATTGGAAATCAATTAGGTCTATTTTGAAATTTCGTGACCCGGCTGGGGTCACTACATTTAGTAAATGGTGATTTTGGTTTTCTATTGGTGCTTATGTCTATTTATTGAAAATCAATTATTTAGTTGTTTTTGTTGTTATTTAGACCGATAATAAATTTCAATGAATATCCACTTTTTTTCAAATCCGTTGACACGGCGTTGACACGGATAAAATTTTTTTCTTATCTTTGCAAAGTGAACAAAATCAGGGGTGGGGGACACTCCTGTCTGGGTCACTCAACAAGGTTTTAACTAAAAATTTTACATTATGGCAACAGTAAATTACTACCTTTCGAGGTATGTGAAAAAGGACGATCAAAGGGGCGAAATTCAGCTCCGATTCAGCGGAAATCGCAATTTCGTAAAAAGAGCCGGCACGGGAATCCACATCACCGCAGGCAATTGGGATGCGGAACGTGGGATGCCCAAGGCTCGAAAATCTACCAAGTTCGGCAGCGACAACGACGAAATCCGTGACAGGCTCCTCCTGCTCACCAGCTATCTGATGCGATGCTGGGAAGAGACATCCGAGGGAGATCTGAAGGATAATTCGTTGACGATTTGGCTGAACGACATTGAATGGCAGACCGAAAAGGAGGATTCCATTCTTGGAGGCAAACGGGTCGTCGTGAATCGTTGGTCGCTGACCACCAAGACCCAAAAGGCTCAAGAAGATGCGGCCAAGAAACGCGAGATGGCCAAGTTTGAGAACCACTATTTCGTGGATGCTTTCGGCTTCTTCATGGATGAGCAGTATAATAATGGTGTCATCGTGGCCGAGCGCAAGAAGTCCTATAACACTTGCATGGGCCTTTGGGACCGGATGGAGAAGTACCACGACAAGCGCTACAAGATAAAGACGGTCACCACGGATGCCCTTTACGATTTCAAGAACTTCATCCTCAACGAGTGCGACCTGTGGGAGTTCCGCAAGGAGAAGAACGAGAAGACAGGAGTGATGGAGGAGAAGTGGCTGCCGAAGAGGCGCTTTGAGGAAATCTATAACGGCTACGATTATGTCAAGGACCGCGGCGTCCACAGAAGGAGCCTGAACTATGTGGCCAACGAGTTCAAGTATATCCGTGCTTTCTGGAACTGGATCATGAAGGTGCAGAAATGCAGGGTGGAAGATATCTTCGAGAACTTCAACAGAGACCAATCCGTTTACGGCACTCCTTACTTCTTCAGCAGGGAAGACACACACAAGCTGTTCAAGGCGGATTTCAGTTCGCGACCCGCGCTGGGCGTGCAGAGGGACATCTTCGTATTCCAGTCGCTTGTTGGATGCCGTATCGGCGACCTCACAAGGCTGAAGAAGTCGAACGTCATCAACGGAGAATATCTCCAGTATATCGCTGGGAAGACGAGGAATAGGAGCGGAAGACTCGTGACGGTGCCGCTGCACCCCATCGCCAAAACGATCCTGGACAGGTACAAGGACATGGATGATGACAGGCTTTTGCCTTTCATTTCAGACAAGAACTATAATGAGGCCATCAAGGATTTCTTCAAGATTGTTCCCTCGCTTGACCGCATCGTGACCATCCTGGACCCGGTGACGCGGTTGGAAAAGCAGGTGAAGCTTTCGGAGGTGGCCAGCAGCCACATGGGACGCCGGAACTTCTGTGGCAATCTGTATGAGGCAGGCTTCAGGGATGCGGACATCGTTTCGATGAGTGGCCACTCCGAAGGAAGCCGGGCAATAGCGCGATACCGAAAGGTGAGCGACCAACAGAAGCAGCGCATGATTAAGAAGCTGTGAGAATAAGACAGGGCAGTTGCTGAGCAGCTGCCCTGTCTTATTACAAAAAAGGAAGCCACCAAAATTGGGGACTGGCGGCTTCACAAGGTGATAACTTTTACTCCATTATGGCAACGGAGCGACTGCAAAGATAGATATTTTCCTGAATACACAGGCGCGCCGTGTCGATTTTTTAGGGTTGAGGCGGGTGACGACAGGCCTGATGCCGAAAATCGCGCTACAAGCCCTAAAAACGTGTTCCCCGCTGGAGCTTGACTGGCTGGCAAAGGCTGCGGGCAATAAGCTTCCCCACAGGGAACGAGCTGACTCCGCAGCCTTTGACAGACAGGCAGCCCTCCGAATCCCTTACATTGCCAGAGCGGAAGGGAGAAACGAGAGCGGGAAAACGAACACCAAAATCTTAGTCGAGGACGGACAAAGGTTGCGGCCATGGAGCTTTCTAAAAGATGCGAAATCATCCTCCGCAACCTTTGGCCGGCATCGGATTAACATTTCACCACGACAGAGCCGCTATACAAACCATCGTGCGCCAGGCATCTACATATTTTGATTCATAAGCAATAAGCGGCATGTCAAGCCGTTTAATCTACAACTCAAACACTATTGTTTCACATTAAACCATTAAACAAATGAAAAAAGTTCTCTTAACCTTAGTCCTTGCCTTTACAGGCATCTTCGCTGCCAATGCCCAAGTGTGGTTGGGCGGCAGTTTGGCTTTCAACACCAACAAGTATGAGGATACTCGTGGCACGTATTATTTCCTCGGTCCCGAGGTGGGTTACAGCTTTGGCAACTGGTCAGTGGCCACCGCGCTCGGTTACTCATCAGGTATCACTTCGCATATAGGAGGCCCGACAAACAAGTATATTGTCAATGCCTTCTATGTCATGCCTTATGTGCGTTACAATGTCTACAACATTGAAAAGTTCACTTTGTTCCTTGACGGAGCTTTCGACTTCATCGGTTGGAGAGACAAATACAACGTTGATGGAGAAATCACATACGGCA
>JAEEGJ010008688.1_pt1 | contig 27810 bp, 27 predicted proteins | sample 8958761 | NCBI WGS metagenome assembly JAEEGJ01 (sample SAMN16246546, study PRJNA631951) | gut metagenome | biome: gut microbiome; feature: rumen; material: RS-attached | host: Bos | place: Iran: Karaj | collected 2018-10 | reverse complement strand
AATACGTGAGTATGACTTTCATATATCGCTGAAAGTCATACTCCAACTCTTGTCATACTCCCATTTACTATTAACCCGCAACCAGACGGAAAAAATTGTCACTCTCCAATTCACTATTTCCCCGCAACCATGCGAAAAAACATTTCATACTCCAATTTACTATTTCCCCACAACCATGCGAAAAAAACATTCTACTCAACCCCATGGGTCTCGTACAGATATCCATGGACTGTAAATCGACGTCCTGTTGTGGAGCAAGTGGATAATGTAACTACCTTGTCACTAGGCCCAATCTCCTTTGCCACTTCAATATCTTTAACAGAATGCTTGATTAGCTTATCGATGTAGTCTGCAAAATCCTGGTTCTCTGAATATGGCACTACATAAACCCACGATGCTGCATCGGTGTCAAAGTAGGAAAAGATTTCAAATCGCATCTTTTGCTCAGGGGTAATCACCTGAAAGTACTTATGCTCATCTAAGAATCCGGCATCCTCTTTATAGTACTTTAGCTTTCCAAACATTGAAAGGTTTCTCATGTTGTGACCATATAAAATGTTGTGGCTATCCGAGAAATCTGGAATGTTAAATCCCTCCAAAAATATACTTCCTGCTGTGGCATGTTCCATCTCCATTGTTGTCCTGAGATATTTGTCGTCGTCGCCAGAGTACATTATTGGATAGCTAATGTCTGTGCCCTCAACGTATATCCATGCCGCCACATCCTTGTTGATGCTTTGCAGATTTGCAAAATCCACATCCACCATTTCATACCAAGGCACTTCCTCTTTATGGGCTGTGAAGGAATCATTTAAATTGTCATATAGACTATTGCTCTTGCTATAGTCCATATAGATATATAAAAATCCCCCAAGTGAACCCATTATAATTACAAGTCCTATGGCAAGTGGAATCTTTGGATTTAATACCTTTGTGGAACCTTCTTTGGCCCCAACCACTTTCTCACTTCCAGTGCTTGATAATATTACACCCACAACTAAGAGAACTAATGCAACTAGCTTTCCAATAATTGATGAAAGCCCCGCAGCCACATAGCCTAATAATGGCACGTGAGCCACCACCTTACCGATTACATTGATATATGCAACTGGCATAACATCTGTCGCTCTGTTGGCATCACCCTTTGTTGTAATCAGCTTATCCTCTCTGTCTATCTCATCTATTCTGTGGGTAACCACGCTGGCTCCCGCCTCATAGGCAATAATATCTCCGTTAGCCAGCTTATCAAACTCAGTGGGCTTGGCGTAAACAATGGAGCCCACAGAAATTGTAGGCTCCATTGATCCTGAAATAACATTATATACGGACATACCAAATAACTTTGGTATAACCAAAGAAAGGCTTGCCATAATTATTACAGCAATAATTGTCTTTCCAGAGATGCTAAAACATTTTTTCATTTATAATCTTTCTCCCAAAAATCAGTTATATTTAATTTTATCTTTCTTTTCTTTTTTGCTGGCAACTATAGTGATTACCACAAGAGCTGAGCCTGCCAATATAAGAACAACCGCTGCTCTCTTATAGGACTTGAGCTGCTCCAAGTTCTCAAAGCCAAGTGGAACTTTTTCATCGGAAATTTTAACCGTCCTAGTATTTTGCCCTTCCTTTGTCTTAGCAAAAGCCTTACCAGGAATCAACATAGTTCCCACAGCTATTACAACTGCCAGTATGAATATTAGGATACGCTTTCTTCCACTCATAAAAACCCCCCAGAAAAAAATATCCCCAACTATGGATATATTTTATCACAAATATTGATTAAAGCCCTTTTTCTGGCAAATAATACAATAATTTGGCAAGATGTGACATCATGCGGTGCTGATTTTTAGTTACTCGAAAAAGATATTTTACAAAATATAAAAAGCGACGTTAACTTTTTTAAAGGTTAACGCCGCGTTTCTTGCTGGGATTCTTGTGAGGACTTCTATGTTACCCCACAAGAACGGTTCTATTAAGAACCCATATATTTCTCCTACAATCTACAGGTAATCTACTTTTTATCTTTTCTCTTTGAATCTACTCTTGCAATCTCGGCCTTTCGCTTCTTTTGTGCTGTTATGGAAGCTACTAGGATTGTTCCAATTGCAAGTGCTGCAATAATGATTCCTATGATAATATTGCGAGCAAAGTGGTTTGACTTCTTATGACCATGCTTTGCCACTTGATCTTCAGCAATATCGACTACGTCCTTTGGAACATCCTCATCGACGATTGCTGTATTTTCTGTATCATTATTTTCAAGAATTGTGTCTGCATCATCAGCGGCATTGTCGCCACCAACTCTATTGCCACCGTTACCAGCACGATTAGTGGTTGTGCCATCTACAACTCTACGGTTGTAGTTGTACTGGTACTCGTATTTAGGCTCTCCCTCTACTTCTACATATTCTTCAGTAACAGTATCTGGTCCATTTACTACAACTGTTCCTTGATTCTCAGAATAGACGAAAGTGAATACGTCACCTTTTGCTAAACCCTTTGAATTAGTCTTAAATAAAGCATCTGGCTTATAGCCATCTATATGCTTACTTGGTACATAGCATTTTCTGCCCTTTGCACCAAACTTATCATCATCTGGAAGAAGGTTATTTCCTGCTTCATCAAGATACCTGACCTTGTACTCAACTGCCTGTCCTACGCCATAGGCAACTACATACGATTCATCGCCCTTAATATCTATTTGCGCAACGTCAGGATAATTCATAATCTTGTTGCCAAATACATCCTTTTTATCGGTAACCTCAGAGCCAATTATGGCATCATCACCTGCTACTCTAAGGCCTTTGACGTAATAGATTAAACCATCATCTCCTGCATCTGCAGGCTCAGTTACAAGATATGGATTGTGGTTTGCATCGTTAAGAACTACATCGTAGTGCGTTCCATAAGATACATGCGGTATAACAACCGTTTCACCACTTATAGAAGCGCCTTCACCAAATATGGACTTTACCGCATCCTGATTAAATTTAAATCCATCCGCTCCAGTAAGAGTAATGTTGACGCAATAATCATAGCCAGTATTTGCCGCCACTTCCTGGGCTAAAACCACATTAGTATTTACAAATACGCCACCTATAACACAGGCCCCAGCTAGAAGTATGCTTAACAAATTATTTCTTACCTTCATAATTTAAGCCTCCTTCTGCTTTTTGGTCAGCTTGAAGTACCATAGGATAAATAGTACTCCAACTGCAAAACAAACTGCACACATTATAAGTGGAAATGTTGTATCGCTTGTAAGAGGATTTGCTCCTGAAGTAGGAACCTCTTCATCAATGATTACAACCTCAGTTTTTCCATCAACAGATTTTGCTACACGCTGAGTGGTATGCTTACCATCACGGTGAATCTCCTTGTTACTAGGGTTGCTACCTGTTTCCTCAGCTGCAAAAATTATTGACATCTTTGCAAGAGCTTCCATGTAACTGTCATCCTGTGAGTTGCCATCAACAGCAACTGTGACAACTATCTTTCCACTCTCTCCTGCAGGAACTGTTCCAAGTGCAAAATAAGATTTGCCATCCACATTTAACTGCTTTAATCCAACTGGATCTGTTACAGTGGCGTCACCACCAATAATGTTGTTGTACAAAACCTGATTTCCGGAAGGTCCCTGATCTTCAATCTTAAATGTATAAGCACCACCTTGAGTGTTTACATTTGTATCATCCTCTAACGTGTTAAACACCTCTGTGCTTAAATAAAAGTCTGCAGATTTATCTGTTCCATTTTTGTACTCTGCAGTATAAACTACTGTATCTCCTGGCATTATCTCCAAAAGAGTTGCTTTGTTTACATCATAGTTGGTTGTGAACGCATTTCCTCTGACTCCGGTATATGTAACGTTCCAACTATACTTTAGATCTCCATCCTCAGCTGCCACCGCATCAACACTGGAAGATAAAAATCCTGCAATAGCAATACTAAGAGCCAGAATGCTATTTATTAACTTTTTCTTCATTTCTTACTCTCTCCTTACACACTGACTACTTCCAAATTTTTGTAATATTGCCATTATCGTCAACCTTTACGTGTACACCCCAAGATTCTCCCATTGCATCCTCAGGATGATGCGTCTGAATTGCATCTACCTTTACTTCAATATAGAAAGCCTTACCATTGTACTCATACTCATTGATAATGGTTCCATCTATCTTTGTTCCATTCTCCACATAATCCTTTGTCGCAACTTTCTTAAACACTTTATCATTGATAGTTATGCTCTTAAGAAAGTCCTTTGTACCCTCTCCCGCAAGTGGCGATGTAAGATAATAGACCTTTTGCTCTCTAGTGCGCTGATCTTCACACTCAACCCAACCATCTTCTACTCCAAGTTCAATTAAGTCTGGATCAAGAAGTGTATTCTTGGTCTTGTCTGGGTTGGTCCAGCTCTTTTTAACAGTCACTCGCACGTATTCTTCGTGCTGCTCGCCTGTTCTATTGTTGTAAGATTTATTAACAACTCTTACCTTCTCTGGATAGGTCTGTCCACCATGAACATTCTTAGGATCGATTCCTGTAAACTTAAGTGTATCTTCACCTTCTATGGATACAAATTCTCCGTTTTGCTCCTCCTGCAAATCAACTCTCAATGCAGAAGTATTAAACTGTAAAAACTGCTGATTAGAATAATCCTGGAACACCGCTCTTGTAGCTCCAACAGTACTACCAGCCAAACATATTATTCCAACCGCAAATACGATAAGAGGTAGTTTGATCTTTTTCATTACTGGCCACCTCCTTGCGTATTATTATCAGGAGTATTTTGATTGGTCTCATCTGCTGGTATCTCTGTTATGGTCTGCTCAAATTCACTCTCCGATGTAGAAGTGTAAATCTTTTCATCCCATACACAAGATGCATTTCCCTTCTCGTCATAAATTACTCTTGCTGCTTCCTGAACAATAACAACGTTGAAGTCGTAGGCAACTGCCTTGTCGTCCTTGACATCAACCTTGAGTACAAGCTGTGGTGTCTCTTCACCAACTTTAACTATTTTATCGTAATAATAGTAACCATCAGCTTCGTTTAAAGACCAACCAGAATCTGTTGCGTCTTTATCCATGACTACGTCAAAATTGCTAGCATATATAGCCTTTGCTCTAACGAAAACATCATTCTTACCTGTGTTGGCAACGCTGATGATTTTCTTCATATTCTCTACAATTTCTTTCGGCTCTATTTCAGGATTCATCTCTAGAACAAGTCGTCCTGTAGCCTGCTGTGTATCAGTAAAATATGAAATCGCCGGTGTGACACTAACTGCACATATCGAAATAGCGGTAGCCACAATAAGTAAATGCTTTTTTCTTTTCATTATTTACTGCACGCTCCCTTCTAATTTCCTGTGTTTGTAGTATCTTGTGATAAGTTGTTAGACTCCCATTTGTAACTAACATTATCTCCATCCTGCACCTTCACGAAGTGGTTTTCCACTGCTATAGTGCCTTCAATAATACGATTATCATAATCATTATTGAACTTAACCTGTGTAATCTCGTCAGCTGGTAAACTCTCTATAACCGCTGAATTCTTATCCTGAATCAAACCATCAATTGAATAGCTTGAGCCTGAATAAGCTTCCTTAATCTCCACATAAGAGCCAGCTGGAATACGATCTTTAATTAAAATTGACTGAGTTCCTGCAGCGGTAAAGTTTATCGGATATACGTTACTGAAAACAAGTTGGTTTTCAGAATTGTACGCATTTACCTCAAATACACATCCAGCTGTTCCAAGTGACTTATTGTAAGTCTTTAAGGTCTTGATAATCTCAAGACTAGCTGGTCTTGATGTAACATCTGACTTTAAAGAAATAGTCACATCATAATTCCATGCCTCGCTGGCATCATCCACTTCTACAACATTTCCATTTGCATCTACCTTAGTGGATTTAGATAGTGCATTGCTTGTTGGTAAGCTCACTACAAATGGTGTAAATGTATAAGTGTGTAATTCGTCTTTTGCTTCTCTTGGAATGTAAAGATAAAGACCGATACCACTTGAAACCGCCTTTGTTCCTGTAAGCTTTCCGTTTTCGCGTTTGACAGTAAATGTCTCGTCTGGCGCTTTACTTGTGCTTTTAACAATAGCAACTGCCGGATCAACTATACTAGACTTAACATTGTCCGTAAGTTTATCTACATCCGCACCCTCATCAGCCATCGCAGCAAAACTTATTTTCTCACCCTCTTTGTCACTTTTAAAACCATCAGTAATAGTCAACTTACCTTTAGTATCAAAAGCGGCAATCTTGTACATATCTACTGTAATCTCCCCCTGGTATTCTTTTCCAAGAACACTAGAAGGATCTGCAATAGCAGTGATAGTAATAGGTCTTGTGTCCTCTATTCGCTCAGTCGCCCACGACTTAGAGCTAAACAATATGCAACCCATTAAAATTCCCGCCAGGGCTAACGCTATTAGATTTTTCCTGTTATACCCTATACCTTTCACCTAATTCTCCCTTCAAACGACGCTTTTTCTTTTATTTATAATTGCTCTAATAATCGCAATAAGAACTATTGTAGTAATCATTCCTATCACCCCGAAAATCAAATAATAATTCTTTACTGTTGCAACAACAGCCTCTGTACCCTTAGGTGGTTCGTCCTCGCCAAGGTACTCCACTCTGACTCCTCTAACTAATAGTCTGTGAGTGTTTACACCATATGGGGTACAGGTAAACAGTGTTACATAATCTCTTCCCTCATACACCTGCATTGCATTGGATAAAGATTCAATATCCTCTGCTGGTATCATGTCATAAATCTGATCAACTTCGTAAGCAAGAGTATCATCCAAAACATGGATATAAAATTTATCGCCCTGCTGAAGCTTATCAAGATTTGTTAATAGCTCTGCTCTAGGCAAACCTCTGTGGCCAACTATTACCGAATGAGTGCTCTCTCCACCAATTGGAAGTGCTGTTCCATTCATGTGACCAAGTGCTGTCTGAATGTACTCATCAAATGTGCCGTGCATAACAGGCAGCTTTACATTTATTTTTGGAATGGACAAATAGCCCATGATTCCATCGTTGTTAACATTTAAAACTGAATAGTATTCAGAATTAAGAAACTCTTTTGTTGGAGTAATGGCATCTCCATCAGCTCCTGCACCAAAAGCATCTGTGCCAATAGCATTATCAGTGATTTTGGAATTAAAATTTCTGGCTGCTTCCCAACATGCTGAGTAATCTGCCTCAGATAATTTGCTGACAGAATCCTCATAATTACTAATGAGCCCACGTTGAACATAATTATTCCATTCATTTGAAATTGTTGGGTAAGCCAAAAGGCCCAGCCCGCCAAGAAACAATATTAATAAAAATACTTTAATAAACCCTTGCTTCACTGATTAATCCTTCTTGCTGTGTTTTTTGTCGTAAATGGCAAGTATAGCAATAAATGCTGCAACAATTGCCAATCCAACGATTACCCATAAAAGATAGTTTGTGCGAAGACTTACTGCTCCAAAAGCAGGTGTCTTAGCATCCTCAAGTAATGTAGGTGTGTACTCTACTCTGTGACCTCGTACCATGAGCCTTTGTGTGTTCACACCATAAGGTGTGCAGGTAACTAGAGTACACAAGTCTTGACCATCCTCTACCGCCAAAAGGTCGGTATCGTCAGGCTCTACTACATTAATTTGATCAACTTCGTAAGCGTAATAGTCACCCATGATAACTATGAAAAAGTCTTCTCCAATTTCCACCTTGTCCAAATCTGTAAAGAGTGTTGCACTAGGCAAGCCTCTGTGTGCAGATAGAACTGAGTGAGTGTCTGGACCTCCAACTGGAAGAGATGAACCCTCCAAATGTCCTACACCCTTTTGTAAAACATCTTCATCCGTTGTATGGAATATTGGAAGCTTTACATTGATTGATGGAATTTGAATGTAACCCATAACACCATCATTATTAGCATTTAAAATGCTCATATAGTTGGCATCCGTGCCATTTGCCTGAGCCTCTGCAAAAGAGTCTGGCAAAATGCTTGGAAGCAGCTCGGCGTTGTACTGAACTGCCTTACCTAATTCAGCTTCAACGTCAAGCTTCCCTTCCTCTATAGCCGATGTAACAGAATCAGAATAATTGTTAACAAGCTCTGCTTGTACATGATTATTCCAAGTGTTCGCAACTAGGGGGTACACCAGCAAGGACAATCCAGCAATCATCATAATTCCAATAGCTATTAACTTAGATTTCTTTTTAAAAAACTCTTTCATATCTGCCTTTGATTGCTGTCCTCTCCTTGATGCTGTACCCATGGCAGGTATAAACCTGCCATGGTTGCATCTATTTATTACATAGTAAAATACTAACCCTCTCCTATGCTCTCTTCTTTGTTGCGAAGTAAAGAGCTGCTGCGATAGCCATGATAGCTACGCCAAGTACTGTAAAGATTGTTGTGCCTGTACCACCAGTAAATGGAAGCTTAATAAGTGTTGAATCTGTAACTTCGATTTCCTGACTTACGCTGCTATCTGCTGGAGTAATTTCAACTGCATCAATCTCTTCGTTGATAGAGTATCCTGCTGGAGCCTCTGTCTCAGTGAACTGATATACACCCTCATCAAGACCTACTGTTTTGATAACACCATCTGCGTTTGTTACAAGCTCAGTGTTTGTGCCATCCTTATCGTAAACATATACTTGCTTTGCATCATCATATTTGAATGCAAGAACCTTATCAGGGTTACCCTTCTTTGTTAATGTAAACTTTGCTCCTTCAAGCTTGTTTCCATCTGTTCCCTTCTTGTAAAGAGTGATGTCGCCCTCAAAACCTTTAACTTTTGGAGGATTCCACTCGTCACCATCGTTTACCTTGTAAGAACCAGTATTCTCGAATCCGTTAGGATCGATTACTGTAGCCTTGTAAGTGATAGTGATTGTCTTGCCAGCATTGTCATTGATGAATGTATCTGTTGCTACATCATAAACAATGTCTGTAAAATCAAGCATATACTTGTGGTCTGCACCAAATTGATTACCTGTAGCGTCAACCTCTGTAAATGTGTACTTGTGATCTTCACCACCGTAATTTACATTTACCTCAACGCCATTTAAATCTGAAAGATTCTTTGTGTAATCGTATACGAAGAAGCTCTTTGCATTACTAGGAATCTCTTTAGTAATTTCAAAAGGTAATTCCTGGCCCATGTATACAAATGTATCATCAGTTTCCTTCGTTAAGTCATTTCCAGAACCTTTTGCCTTGATAGACACGTCAGCTGCAACGTACTCGCCCTTGTCATTTCTTGAGATTGCTACTGCAACCATTGGACTATATGTTGCGTTTGAGCCTGAAGCAATGATTAAGTAAACACCAGCCTTAAGGCCTGTGAACTCAACTTTGCCGCTAGCGTCAGCTGTCTGTGGTGGTGCTGGTAATTCAATATCTACACCACTATCAAAAGCATTCTTTAATGCCGTAACCTGAGAAGCTGTCATCTCAGTTACAACAACGTCTGTTGCTGTGCTATCAGCCTTTTCAACTGGATATACAGCCTTTGCCCAATCAGCAACTTCCAAAGTATTGTTGTCGCCGATGGTAGCTACAGTATAGATGTTAACTGTTGCATCTTTTGTAAGATTTGTTACTGTAACTTTTGCCTGAGTGTCTGCTGCGAATGAGACAATGCTCATCGCCATCATCATCACTGTTGCAAGTGCAAGAGCAATAATTTTTTTGATTTTCTTCATCCCTGTTCTCTCCTTTTCATTTTTATCTATTTCTGTTTCTTGTTTTTATATAACAACAGCACCGCCCCAAGTAACAAAAGGACTCCGCCGATTGTATAGATATAAACTCCTCTTCCACCAGTTTCTGGAAGTGAGTATACAACCTCATCTAAGAAGTTGTATGAGTATGTGATAACATTGCCGTCCTCAGAAGAAGAACTTGCTGGTGTTACCACCTTGCCAGCTGTTGTCTTAACAACAACACCTGTTGCCTTTTCGTAAGTGATTATCCATTGCTCATCGCTTATTGCAAATCCCGCTGGAGCCTTTGTCTCTTTCAAGAGATAAGTGCCATCACCTACAGTTAAAGGATTAGCTTTAGGATCGTCGTGATTTTCAACCTCCCAATAGCTGTCGTACCACTGAATCTCACCCTCCGAATTACTGATACCGTAGTATAAAGTAACTCCAGTATTTACATCATCCAACTCAAACTCTGCGTTAGCTAATGTGTTTTGTGAGTTCTTACTTCTCTTTACAACCTTCCATCTGAATTCTCTCTTAAAGTTATTTTCAAACTTTATGTGCTGAGAATCAGCTAGTGAAAAGTCTACGTCGTAGGCTCTTTCAGCCTTATCATCAAGATATTCCTTTACAACCTTTCCGTTGCCATTAACGTCGACATAGTAAATCTTTGTTGTAAATTCCTTGAATGATATTTGCTGATTATTGTAATAACCACCAATCTCAGTCACTCTATATTTTCCAAAAGGAAGCTTGTCTAATGTTACTGTCTGGCCTGCATATATCGAGAAGATTCCATTTTTATATCCTGGCTTGATGATTCTTCTGCCATTAGATGGAACAAAGCCTGTGGTTGATATTGAAATACCTGGAGTCTCTTCTCCAATTACCTCTATAACAGAGCCGTCTACCTCGTTAATCCTCTCAATCTTGAAGCAATATAATGCATCGAGCCTAGGATCAACCTGACCTGGATAAGTAACTGTCTTCTCAAATGTGAGAGATACTGTATCCTTTATGTTTTTGAATCTGTAAGTCTCATTTCCTGTCCTTGGTTCAACAATGTTTTTCTCGATTGTGTTAGGTGAAAGAACAAGGTCTAAACCCGGAGAGCCATAACCATTAGCCCAAATATTTCCTTGGTTTGTGCTAGTGGCTGGACAAACTATTTCAGCTACTGTAAAAATATTCTTGCCGCTTAAGTCTATCCTTGGTGAATTCTCATTTATACCGTAGTAGTTAGCAATGGCTGTGTAAGCCTTTCGGTAATAATCAGCTGCCTGATCATTATCAAATTGCTTATTTCTTACAAGATAAGTACCATCTGGATAGGTGTCACCATCTTGAATTACTACTAACTTATAATCGTCAGTATCATTAAACTTAACCTTGAAGGCTACCGCTGTATTTGTTCCTGTAAATACTCCTGTAGTTCTCCACTCGCCATCACCATTTGATTCATTACTAGCTACGCTCTTAGTTCCTCGAACCCAAGAGTTATTGTTGTTGGTGTAGCCAGAGTATGAATTATAGTATCCAATTACTGTGATTCTATTCTGGGAACCGTTTATATCCTGTATTCCCTCTACTCGCTTATTGGTACTGTTTGAATCAGATGCTCCATAGTACTCAATATCGATGTGCTCAAACTGTCTGTCTCCTCCAGTTGGAGCTGGTGCAGGAATTACTGGGTCCACATCACTTTCAAATGCTATAGCTGATGACTCATCGAACTCCTTGTATGGTCCCTCTGTTCTATAGCCTCGTACCTTAATTTCCTGTACGCTCCATGTAATAAGCTTATCCTTATCACCATCGAAGAATACTGGAATGTCCTCTACTGTTTTCCTCCAACCATCACTTGCTGAAATTACAACTGTCTTGTATACCTCAGAAGGATTGGTTGAAGCAGTTTCATCTTCACTTACATACTTGATAGAACCATCATCATCCGGGAATGTTCCCTGTATATGGAACTCTACAGAACCAGGTCTGCTTGAAGAATTATCATCCTCCCATTCCTTTATAATTGTGATTTTCTTTCTGTAATCATGCTTTGGTTGATTCTCAATAGTATCAACCTGCTTTTTGCTTGAATCAGAAGCCTCATAAATATTGAAACTTCCTGGTTCAACCACTCGGCTTCTACCTGCCTCTGTAACTATCTTTGCATTTTTAACTTCTACAATGTACTTAACCTCAATTGGCTCGTACTCAACGATAGTTCCATCATCTAAAGTGACGATAGGCGCCTTAGTTTCTTTTAATATGTATTTACCAGCTGCAACTTCCTTAAACTTAACAATACCTTCCTCGTCGGAAACTGCTGAATAAAGAGCCTCAGTATCTTCATCCTCTTGTCCCTCTTCTACAAATGGGAACAATCCAAACTCTGCTCCAGGAAGAAGCTTTCCTGTTTCATCTGTCTTCTTGAAGAATACATCTGTAAGTTCCGTATCGTTTGTTGTATTAAAGTTGAACTGAATCTTGCAGTTAGACTGTGATCCGCCACGCTCTACATAGAAGAATGATAATGTGTGACTACCACTTGCAAGAGCCTTGATACCTTCCTCTACTGACCTGTAACCAAGTACATCTGTGTAAAGGTTTCTTGTCTCTCTTCCTCTATTAACGTTCTTTGATTCGTTGTAAGCATTTATTACTTCACATTCGCCAGTCTTGAAATCAATTGAGCCGTTTACACTTTCGTGTACACCACCCATATCAAGAGCTAACTTGTTGTCAATGAATACCCAAACATCATCGTCACCGGCAAAGCTGAACTTTGTATGGCTGCCATTTGCTGCAAGTCCGTCTTCAGGGATGTTGAAGAATACCTGCATATCCATACCAAAATGGATGTCATTTTCGCCAAATGGCCAGTAGCCTGTTGAGCTTGAATCTTCATATCTTTCAATTGTCTTAGTATCTTGTTTGAACTCGTATGTGTTCTTGTTTCTAGCTTCAAATGTGTAGTAGCCATCCTCCATATAGAATGGAATTGCCACATTTGTGTAGGCTCTAGAATTGTTATTATCTTTAAAGATACTATCTGATGGGCTAAACATTGGTGGGGCTGTAAAGTTAAAATTTGGTAATCCATTGTTATTTAACGTATTTTTAACTATGCCCTGATATGCTGTTGCATTTCCATCATCGTTATTTACTGTGTTACATGAATTCCACTTGGTATTGTAGATGTTGTTGCCATCGTTTTGATTTGGCAAATCACCTGCATTGTGGAAAATAAGGAATCTATTACTTCCACCAGCACGACTTTGTGCCCAATTGTTCATGACATCTCTGTCATAGTTAAAAAGGTTTCCATAGAAAACATGGTCATCCTCTGCTGGCTTTCTACTGTCATATACCAAAAAAACATCTACTGCTGAATTAACATTGTCAGTTCTTGGTATGTAGTTTGACTGTCTGTCCCAACTCCAGTTGTTGTTACCAACCTGCTGGAACTGCCAAGCTGCCGAATCCTGACTATAAGAATGGAAACGAATATTTGAAATCTGAGTGTTGTTTCCGCCTTGGTTATACTGGTTTGCGTCAGTAATGTACGCACCCATAAATTTTAACCCGCCAGCATTGACTTTTCTCTCTGCAAGCCCTGCAAAATAATCTCCATTTATAGCGGAAAAATCGCTTATCTGCTCCAAGCCTCTTTCAGCTTCGGCTACGTAATCAAACTCACCGCGAGCTGTGGCATCAATGGCTTTTCCCTCTTGGTCAACTGCATATATATTTACCAGTTGTCCCTTCTTTTTACCTGGAACATAAAATCTTATTCCACCAAGATTATTTGCTGTACTTGGTACAGACCAAGAGATAACAAATGGTGAAAAGCTGTCAGTTACAAACTCCGCATTTACGGTAGAAATGTCACTTCCAGTATCAAGATTAGTTGAGCCCCTATTAGTTAAATCAACCATCTCTCTACTATCACCAGACTGTTTTTCAAAGTGAACTAAGCTGACATTAGCACCTTCTAGACTTTCATCATCAACAGGTGCCTCTACCTTGCTGATAGTAACCTTTACGTTTCCATCCTTTGGATGAACCTCGTCGCCGTCATCATTTAAAAGAGTAATGTCGTATGCCTTGAAGGCTACCAGTTCTTCGCCTGATTTCTCAGCCTTCTCTTCAAGTGATGCCTCGATATCCTCGAATACTGCACCGCCTGTAATCTTCTTGGCATTGACTCTTGTAGCACCGTTTAAAATCTTCTTTGTTGCAAAAACTGTAACTACAACTTCGTCATCCTCGAACTTGAGAGTAATCTCCTCGTCTTCGTCCTCTTCTTCTTCCTCTTCTTCCTCCTCTTCCTCCTCTTCATCTTCTTCGTCGTCTTCATCATCTTCGTCATCTTCATCATCAGAATCTTCATCATCTAATGCTTCATCTGACTGAGAGTCTGATTGGTCTTCTGAGTTGGAATCAAGGCTTTCATCTTCGGAATCATTTTCATTATTCTGTTTTTCTTCGCTTTGGGAATCATTTTCATCAACTATAGAATCTGTTGATGTTGATGGTGTATCTATATCACCAGAATGATTGTCCGCTGTGTTTTGTTGTTCTTCTCCCTGTGGCTGTGCCTCATTGCCAATTCCAGAATCGCCTTCCGCATGAACAACACTGTCTGTAGATTCTGTCTGAACTGGCTCTGAGACCTCCTCCGCACTCGCTACCATCGGTGCGAAGGCTAACGCTACAGATAAGACTAGAGCTATTACTCTGTTAAGCGCTATTAATCTTTTCATCTATAAAAACTCCCTTTTTATACACCTGCATTTCACAAACGACTGAAATGCAACAAAACTGTGTTCAACGTGTGTTCAATTAGTATCATATCGTCATATCAACCTCTTTTAAAGCGATTGGCAATAAGTGTAAATTTTTGGCAAAAAAGTAGCTCCAGAAAATAATTCTGGAGCCGATATTATATATTTATTTAATTTTTTATACTCAGATGTCTAGTAAAATCAAGGTTTTTGGGGGTTAGTTAATTAATCTTGATGATTAATTGAATCCTATCACCTTCTGTGCAATTTTGTATGCTGTGACGGAAATCACTCTACCACTTCGACCTGGTAGGTTGGTGGTGGCACACATGAATCCGTAACGCAGCTTCCTATATAGATAATAATCATGATTCTTGATATATGCCCAAAGCTCTCTTCGCTTCGCCTGATTTTCTTTAGTGCCACTCTTCATAAGAAGCACTGTGGAAACCACGGTAATCATCTCGAGGTAATTGAACATGTATTTTCTGACATGACTATTCTTAAGATTCTTGTAATCAAAAGACTTAAGCATAATCTTGTTGACCTTAATCTGCTGGTCGATTCGAGAAATCATAACCTTTTCATTGACTGACTGATCCTCGCGACCAATGTAGTAGCGATAAAAGTCCACATCAAGATAGTACATTGTCTTTACATAAGGAAGTGGATAGTAAACGTAAATGTTGTCCACATAGAATGTATGCTTTGGAAGCTCTAGTCCACAATCCCTTAAAAGCTTGGTGCGGTAAATAACCGAGTGCATGAGAATGTACTGGCCCTTTCTAAAGCGACCTGTATCATCCCAGCCAAAATATTCATTAACAGGAAGGTTAGAATAGCTCATAACCTTTTTGTGGCTGGCACCTTCCTTCTCATATACATAATTAGAAATAAGCATGTCAAGGTTCTTGCCATACTCTACCGACTGGCGAAGGACTCTTAAGATTTCGTCGTAGGCCTCCTCGTCTACCCAGTCATCAGAGTCTACAACCTTAAAGAAAAGGCCTGTTGCATTTTTAAGACCTGTGTTGACTGCCTGACCGTGTCCACCATTTTCCTGGTGCACCGCCTTGATAATTGTTGGATGCTCTGCTGCAAGTCTGTCTGCTATCTGAGCTGTATCATCCTTTTGACTTCCATCATCAACAATGATGATCTCTACATCCTCTCCCCCGTGAAGCAATGTCTCCACGCAGTGTTCCATATACGCCGCTGAATTATAACATGGAACAGCAAACGAAAGTAATTTCATATATCTATCTCCTAAAACATTAAATGATTTCAAGTATTCTGTGTAAAAGCATTTCTAGGCTGACTCCCCAAAGGAGAAGTGCACCTACAAAGTAGGCAACGGTCTTGATTTCAAAACCATAATGAAGCCCTGTGTATAATCCTAGTATAACCATTACAAAGGATACTACAAGTATGATAAGGATAACTTGCCAGATTGTAATGCCAACTAGTCCACATGCACAGCCCGCTGCAGCTGTATATATGCTTGACATAACTATAAATCTGATATAATCCCACACCTTGATGGAATCCTTGCGTCGCTCAAGAATATACTCTCTGCTGATGGCCTTGAACATAAGTCGCACACCAAGAAGGGCCAACACAATTGCTGCAACAGCCTCTCCATAATAAGTAGGGTTGACTATATATCCTCTAGATGCCAGCAGCCAGCAGATTGCATATCCGGTAAAATAAAATACCAGCTCAACAACTGCTACAACTACGCATGCAATAACCATTGTTTTCTTTTTAATCTGAGCCATCATTGCGCCTTGGATTTCCATGGTGGCAAAAACATCTAATAATATGCCTGCTATAATAAACAGATTTTCTATTACGCTCATAAAATAACTCCAATCATATATTTTCCGTATTGTTAATTGTTTTAGCTAAGGCTTTTTGTGGGCATTAGCAATTACTTCTATAATAGGGCTGTGGAATATCTTAATATACACATCTGTCAATTCTTCCACTGGCGCATTCATGCCCTTTAGAATCCACTGAAGTGTAACCCAGCTGATGGCGTGGCCCAAAAAGTCCGCCACCACTTCTTCCTTCAACCATTTATAATCCGCTATGCCTGCAAGACTTTCTACATCGATATATTTAAGCACTGCCTTTGTAACACAGTTAGTAAATATCTCATAGAAAGAGTTTTGCCCCGTAAGCTGAGCAGCACGTCGATAAAAGTCCTTGTCATTTTCCATTGCGGTAAGAATAAAAGTTACCGCCTCCTTGAGCATGCCATTTGAAAGCAATGGCTCAGTAGGTGCAAAAAGCTCGTTGACTGTAATCCACTCTAAAAGCTCATACTTATCCTGGAAATGATTGTAGAAGGTCGGGCGAATAACTCCCGCCTTGTCTGTGATTTCCTTTATGGTAATCTTCTCTATTGGCTTTGTCGCGGCCAATTCCTTTAAACTTTCGGCCAACACAATATCAATAGCATTTTGTGACTGATTGTTCATAGTCGCTCCTTAAGAATCCTGGTATTCCACCGAAACGTAAAAGCCCTTAGGGGTTTCCTTTACGTCTACAACTTTTCCTTCCTTTGCCTTTATTCTTTGAAGAGTTGTATAGTTGCCAGACATGGCATAAGACCTGCCCAGCACATAATAATATGAATTGGAAAGGGCGTACTCTGTAATAGGAAGTACATCTCCCACCTCAAGTAGCCCTGTGCGTTCCATCTTAAACTCCATTAGTCCCATGGTTTAAATATCTTCCTCGCTGATAATTTCAGAATCTATGACGTTAACCTTTGTTGCCTTGCGAACCTTGTGGACAATTCCAATATCTGCAAGACCATCAAAAATAAGCATTACACCAATCAGGCGTACAGCAAACTCAACAACGTTGAATGCTCTGCAAATACAAATGATACCAAGCAAAATATTTAAAACAGCAAGGACAAATGGCAACCATCTACGGCTTGCCTTGGTCTTGGAAACCTCAAATGCCATTCCAAGATCCTGCATACCATGTACCACAAGTATAACACCTATAGCAATTGGAATAATGGAAACAACTGCCCCTGGCGCTCTGTAAATCCAGATACCTATAATCAAAAGTATACCGCCTACAGTAACTCCCAGCAGATTTTTATTAAACTCCACCAGCTGGCTAACTACTATAGATACTCCGGCAATTATTATAATAGCTGCAATCACTCTACTGATTGTAACCAGGCTCTCGTCTGGAAATACCAGCAAAAGTACACCTATAATAACGCTGATAACCGCAGAAACTGTAACGTTAAGTCTTAAGTCTTTAATCTTTTCCTTCATGAGTAAATGCCTCCCTTAAAGATTAAGAACTGCCATTTTGCTCCCAGCAATTAGCAGTTCTTTTATAGTCAATTATTTTTCTTTTGGTGAACCCCAGAAGCCAATGGCTACTGTACCTGGGCCGGTATGTGAACCGATTGTAGGTCCAATATCGAATATACGAATCTTTTCTTTCATCTTTGGGAACTCTGCCTCAAGCATGTCGGCTACCTCTTTAGCATCCTCATAACATACTGAGTGAGTGATGAAAATATTCTCGCTGTAGTCTGCTCCATCCTGGATGCGCTCCTTGATTGCGTTGACTGCAGCCTTTTTAACCATCTTCTTTCCGCGACATTTCTGTCTAGGAACAAGCTTGCCCTCGTCGTTGATATTCATAAGTGGGCAAATATTTAATGCTGTACCAAACCAGCCTGATAACTTAGAAACTCTACCACCACGGATGAGGAAGGTAAGGTCTGTAGTAAAAAACCATGTATTCTGCTTTTGTACGTTTTCCTCTGTCCACTTTGCAAGCTCATCAATTGTGTATCCCTCATCTCTGAGGCTTGCAAGCTTATCCATGAAAAGTCCAAGGCCAGCTGAAGCTGTAAGACTGTCAAATGCGTATATCTTGCGGTCAGGGTACTTTTCCTGTAACTCATCTGCTGCAATACGAGCTGAATTGTAAACACCTGAAATACCACTGCCAAGAGTGAGGTGAATTACATCTAAGCCCTTCTCTAAGAAGCTTGTGAAATATGTTTCAAACTCATCTGCATTTACCTGAGAAGTCTTGGTCATGGCACCATCTACCATTGCCTGATAAAACTCCTGTGGAGTCTTTGACTTAAACAAATCATCTGAGTAAGCTACATCGTCCATATAATAATGGAAGCAAATGTACTGTATGTCCTTCTCCTTAAGATATTCTTCTGTAACGTCTGCTGTTGAACAGCAACTGATAATATAATCTCCCATAACACTTCCTATTCTTTATATGTTATTTACTAAATCTGTTTGAGTATACCCTAATTTAACATATAAATGCAAGGTTACAGGGCCTTTAATAGGACTACGATTTGCCTAATTTGTAGTCGCATCAATCTGGCTTTGGCTGCCACCAACGATTGTTATGGTAAGCTTGTTTGGCAGGCAGACTATAGTCTCATCACTATAGTGAATGGCCTTGTGCCTGACACAGATTTGATCCGGACAGGATGCCTTAGTAACATTGGCCTTACCATCCTTTATTTCAAGCACATTATAGCCGCCGTTTTCATATTCAATTTTCTCTACCCTGTCTTCATCAAGAGGATAGGTGCCGTACACCTCTCCGTTAACCTTTACCTCTACATAGGCATTGGCATCGGTATTGTGCTTTTGCCAAAACTTCATCCCTGCAAAAAGCAAACCACATATAATAAGAAGACAGCCGATTAAAATCACATCATTCTTTTTCATAACTACTTTATATAATCCTTAAAGCCTTGGGTGTAAACCTTGGAGCCATCAGCCATAACCCACATGGCCTCCACCCCTTCATGCTCTTCTATAAATTGCTTTCCATCATCAATTGTCATGTTAAAAACTGCCGTTGAAAATCCATCTGCTAAGCCTGAATCCTTGGCAAGTATAGAAACCTGTGCAAACTCCTCTGATGGAAATAAGGTATCTGGATTGATAATGTGGCAATACTTCTTGCCATCCACCTCATAATAGCGCTGGTAGTCACCGCTGGATACCACACACTCACCATCCGCTATCTCAAATGCCTCCACATAAGGTTCGCTGCTTTCCAAGTCAGGATTTTGGATTGCCACCATAAATTTGCTGCCGTCAGACCTGCCACCAATGCAGGAAATATTGCCCCCTACATTTAACAGGATGTTATCAATCCCCTTTGACCTGGCGTAGTCTAAAGCCTGCTGCACAGCATACCCCTTTGCAACACCACCTACATCAAGGGACATCCTCTCATCCTGAAGATAAACTGTCCCTGCCTTTTCATCTATAATCATATCCTCGATATTTGAATGCTTTGCTGCATCCTCAAGCTCTTCTTCAGATGGAAGCTTTGCTGCATCCGGGTTATCCAAACCAGCCTCCCGGTACTCATGCCAAATACGAAGCACCGAGCCCATGGCAATGTTGATTCTGCCATCTGTCTCATAGTACATTTCTCTGGCAAACTTCAGCATATCTATAAGCTCTTTATCAACCTTAACAGGAGCTGTACCTGCATTATCATTTATGGTCTTTACGTTATTAACCCCTTCATAGTCATTGTAAATATCGTATATACGATTATAGTAGCTAAGCTTATCAATAATTACTTTAGAATCCATAGTGAACTGTTCTTCGCTGTCACTATATCCTACGATATCTGTTTTGGTGTCAAATAAGTCGATGGATGTGGAGGTATATTTATCCGCCCCACCGCTAGTGGTCTGCAATTGTCTCTGAAGATCACCTGATATATGATTCTTTATAAGTATGAACGCAATAAAAGCTATAAATATTATTATTAAAAAACAAGATATTAGTTTCTTCTTCATATCTAGATATTTTACCACAATCAACAATGTGTCTAAAGATAATTTTAGTATCTAGATTTTTTATTTCCACGAAAAAAGAGCAGGCTAAGTAGAGCCTACTCTTTAAGATTGTTCTTATCTCTTCTTGTACAACAATAGCTCGGGATTTGTAACATCCTGTTCATATGTACAAATTAATATAAAATCCATGTTTGCAATAACTCCAAAGAAAAGTCCGTCCACTATTTCTGATTCCAGCTGGTTGCCCAGATAGGTTGTGTTATCATCAAGAAATTTCACGCTTTCGCCGCTTGGCAGTCTATACTCTATATTTACAAAGGAGCCCACTAACGCATTTAACTTGTCAAGCTTTGGCATCCCCTCAATATGTAAGTCGTTAATTTCCTCCACAAGCTGTTCTTTGAATTCATCAAACTCACCGTTGTCACTAAGCTGCTCATAATTTTTCCAATAATTCAATGTAGGCAAAGTCTGCTGCAAATAGCTGCGAGCTTGCTCTTCTGAAATCTTGTCACTTACCATATTTTTAACACAGACTTCAATCAAATCATCTAACTTATTGTAAGTATATACACCATCAGCATAGCACCATTTACAGTACTCTTCGTTTAAAGAACCATCCTTGTTTCTTCCAATTATTTCATCCTCCAGTGGCATACCACAGCACTGACATATCAGCTTTTGTGGTGAACCAAGCAGAGTATTTATAGAAACATTGAACACTCCTGAAAGCAATTTCAAAGTATCAGTATTTGGTACAGTATCGCCATTCTCCCAGCGCGATACAGCCTGCCTAGTAACAAAAATCTTGTCGGCAAGCTCGTCCTGTGAAAGCCCATTTTTCGTTCTAAGCTCTAATAAAACATCTTTTGTTTGCATAAAAGCACCTCCTCTATGATTAAATTTTAATCCTAAGATAATAAGTGCGCACGCAACTAGCTGTTGCTAAAAAGATATTTCTTCATTTATTTACTGCTTAATTCTTATGCAAACAACTGAGCAAGGAGGGAGTGTCACTGACAATCCTTCCGCTGTCTTAGTGTGTTTGTCAAATGACTGCTCCTTTACAACCTCTGGTGATTCAAAGGTGTTGTGGTCAGCCATCTTGCCTGTGATTATGCCAGCTTCAACTACGTTGTAAGCTGCGGCATCCTTAGTAAGCTGAATATCTACAGTCTCTGCGGCATCCAAGGCGTTATTGGTAAGCGTAATTGTAATCACGCCGTCCTTGTCCTCTGATACAGACTGGAATACCTTAGGTACCTCAAACTCGCCCTTACCTACTGTAGGATTAGCAAGTAAGTCTGCGCCTAAAAGTGTTGCCCCCTGATGATGACGATACATCTTGAATACGTAGTATGTAGGAGTTTTAATCATCTTGTCACCATCTGTAAGGATAACTGCCTGAAGCACATTTATAAGCTGTGCAATACAAGCCATCTTAACTCTGTCTGAATGGTTATTAAAGATGTTTAAGGTCATACCTGCAAGCAAGGCATCGCGCATTGTGTTTTGCTGATATAGGAATCCTGGGTTGGTGCCAGGCTCTACATCTGTCCACATGCCCCACTCATCAACCATCATTCCTATCTGCTTTTCAGGGTCGTACTGATCCATAATCTTGCTGTGCTTTGTGATAATTTCATCCATGAAATATCCACGCTTCAATGTCTTGTAGAAGACTTCCTCGGTAAAGTCTGTTGCACTTCCCTTATAATCCCAATTACCATTTTCCAACTCTGGCAAGGTGTAATAATGAAGTGACAGGCCATCCATAAATCCGTGAACACCATCTGGCATATGCTCATAGCAAGTATCCAAGACAACCTTAGTCCATTCATAATCATCGTTGTTAGAACCACAGGCAATCTTTGCAATAGGCTTGTTACCGTCATAATTTCTCACATAAGTCTGGTAACGTCTATACTCATCAGCATAAAACGCAGGACGCATATTTCCACCACATCCCCAGTTTTCATTGCCTACGCCAAGATAGTCTACAACCCAAGGCTCCTCGTGACCGTTCTTCTTTCTGAGGTCAGCCATTGGTGACACTCCCTTGAATGTCATGTATTCAACCCACTCACTCATCTCTCTAACGGTGCCTGAGCCCATATTCGCATTTACGTATGTCTTGCAGCCTAGCTGCTTGCAAAGCTCAAAATATTCGTGAGTACCAAAACTATTATCCTCAACTACGCCGCCCCAATGAGTGTTAATCATCTTTTTGCGGTTCTCCTTTGGACCAATGCCATCCATCCAATGATACTCATCAGCAAAGCATCCGCCAGGCCAACGAAGTACTGGAATCTGCATCTCCTTAAGAGCTTCAACTACATCCTTACGCATTCCATTTACGTTAGGAATATCGCTGTCCTCTCCCACAAAAAGTCCCTCATAAATGCAGCGCCCAAGGTGCTCCGAAAAATGTCCATAGATTTCTGGAGCAATAGTGTTCTTTTTGTTTTCGTTATTAATTACTAATTTTGCCATTACCCTTCTCCTAATAATATTTATTCTCTTTTACCTTTTTACCCTAGTAAAACTCTACAGTCAATACAAGAAAATCAATTCCAAAAAATGACCCCAAAACAGGTCAATAATTGACTCTTACCCTTGTCACCAATACTTCTTAGGACATCTGCTAACCTTTGCAACTGCCCTTATTTCCACATAACAGCCGCAAGCCTGACAGGTGCCAGCATTTAACTTGTCGCATTCCTGACATCGCTTTAAACGCTTTTCATATTCCTCGTCTGAAACCCTGTCAGAAACCTTTATCGCCGCCTTATATTTTTCTATATTAGACATGTCTGCATCTGCCAAATCCCGCAACAGACATCTTAAACATACTCTGTTCTCAGCCATTTTACTTTCCAAAATATCCTTTAATTCTCTGGCAAATCATCCCTGCAACAATACCAATCACAAGGCCTGTAATTGTACCTATGATAATAAGCACAGGCAAATAGTAGATTAGCTTTTCTGTTTCAAGGACAAATATGGCCACTATAATCTGCCCCACGTTGTGAAACACTCCACCTAACACGCTAACGCCCGTAATGGAAAAAGCCTTGCACCGCTTTGTAATATACATTACTAGAAATGACAGCAATGCCCCAGCCATGCTATACATCATCATCGCCATATTGCCAAAGGTCAATCCAACCAAAACAACCCTCACGACAGAAAGCATAAGAGCATTTTTCGAGCCAATGGTATAAAGTGCCACCATCACAACAAGATTGGCAAGACCTATCTTGGCCCCAGGAATCCCTATGCTAATTGGAAGCAAATTTTCCACATATGAAAGCACAAATGCAAGTGCTATTAATAACCCCAAATAAGAAATCTTCTTAGTATTCATAACCTATATTCTACCATAGTTACTATTCACAGTCTCTTATAATTGTCTAGAGGCGTATTGCTCAGACACATGAAAATTACTTAAACTCCCCTATAAGTTATATGGACCCTAGTTGCCTTCATGTTACATTCATCAAGTGTAATTAAGAAAATGAGTTTTGTAGATATGGGCACCAGTCAAGATTCACATCCATGTTCAACTTTCCTTGACCTCGCCGTCCATGGCTCGGTCTGCCCATATCTTTCAAAACTCATTTTCTATTCCACTAGATTCATTCCACAAATCAGGCAACTAGGGTCCATATACCTTATAGGGGAATCCACTTTAAATATAGTGTGTCTGAGCAATCTCCCACTATTACACTTACCTTGTTATAGTGTTATGGCTCAATTTATGCTACTATTTTTTGTATGTATGATTAATCATTACAAATACAAAAAATGTTCTGTACGGAGGCGATATGAAAAAGGGACTAGTTATGGAAGGTGGTGCCATGCGTGGCATGTTCACCTGCGGAGTTATAGATGTATTGATGGAAAACGAAATAGAATTTGACTGCGGTGTAGGCGTTTCCGCCGGGGCAACCTTTGGGGTCAACATCAAGTCAAAGCAGATTGGCCGCCCACTAAGATACAACAAAAAGTACTGCAACGACAAGCGCTACGCAAGCCTTGGCTCGCTGATTAAAACAGGCGATATCTACAACGTTCCTTTCTGCTATGACACCCTGCCATATGAGCTGGATGTTTGGGACACCAAAACCTTTTACAGCAACCCCATGGATTTTTACTGCGTTGCCACAGATATCAATACCGGAAATGCGGTATATCATAAATGCGATAATCCTTGTGACACACCTGACGGTGAGGACATTAAATGGATTAGAGCTTCCGCTTCCATGCCTGTAGTCTCTCGTCCAGTTGCAATTGCAGATGGGCTGTATTTAGACGGCGGCATGAGCGATTCTATCCCCCTTGAGTTTATGGAGACTCAAGGCTGTGACAAGATTCTTGTCATAGAGACCCAGCCAAAGGACTACGTTAAAAAGCCTCAGAAATACATGGGCTTAATCAGGCTAAAGCTTGGCAAATACAAGAATATGATCAAAACCATGGCAAACCGCCACCTGATGTATAATAAGCAAAAGGAATACATTAAAAGCAGGGAAAAAGCCGGGGACGTATTTGTCATCCGCCCGACTGCCCCACTTGAAATCGGAGCTACCGAAAAAAATCCGGATGAGCTGCAACGTGTATACGAATTAGGCAGAGTTGCAGCTGTAGAAAATTTAGAAAGACTTAAAGCATACCTTCAATGAACGAAAAAATCTATTTAATGAAAAACACATCCAATACCTGGTTGCCTGAGCACGACAAGCTTCTTAAGTACGTGTCACCTGAAAGGCAAAAAAAGATTGGCCGCTACAAGTTTGATTCTGATAAGGTCAATTCTCTTTATGCTGCAATTCTTTCCCGTCTTGGAATCACCAGATTGCTTGGATGCCAAAACTGCGATTTGATTTTTGACTATCTGGACAATCACAAGCCTGTTTTAAATGTCGACTGTCATCCTGATGCTGCTGCAATTGATTTTAATTTTTCCCACACAAAGGGAGCTGTTATAGCAGGCATCACCAAGGATGAGTCAATCGGTGTGGACATTGAAAAAATCGACGATGCACCCTTTGATGTTATGAGGCTTGTGTTTCATCCTGCAGAGATTGATTATGTCAACAGCTTTTCAGGCGAAGCAAAATCCAAGGCCTTTTTCGAAATCTGGACTAAAAAAGAAGCCTACACAAAGTGCTTGGGACTTGGTCTTGCTGCAGACCTTTGTTCCATAAACACTTTGGAGGCTCCCATCAATTCTGTAATTGAAACCTGGGTCGAGGATGATTACATGTGCTCCGTTTGCGTAATGCCAAAGGAGAACTAGGCTATTCTTTTACTCCACCTAAGGCCACTCCTGCAATGATAAACTTTGACAGGAACAGATAAGCAATAATAATTGGTACAATTGCCACTGTTATCATCATATAAATCTTTCCCATATCAAAATTCATATAATCTGCGCCGCGAAGTGTTGCAATCAAAATAGGTACAGTGGACTTTTCCTTTGACTGAAGCACAAGGGCTGGAACAAAGTAATTATTCCATGCACCTACAAAGGTAAAGATTGCCTGTACGGCAACTGCCGGCTTCATAATAGGAAAAACAATTCTGTTAAATGTTGCAAATTCTCCACATCCATCAATTCTGGCAGCCTCCACAAGGGAAAGCTGTAAATTTGACTGCAGGTAGCTGTACATAAAGTAAAATACAGCAGGACTTGCAATGGATGGCAAAATCAATGGAATCAACGTATCATAAAATCCCATATTGGTAATAAGTCTAAGGAAACCAAGTGCTGTCACCTGTGTTGGCATTACAAGGATAACCATGATAAATGTAAAGGCCACCTTTTTCAGCTTAAAGTCAAATACGTACAAGCCGTAGGCTGTAAGTGCTGAAAAATAAGTACAGATAGCAGCACAAAGGCTGGATACAATGATACTGTTTATGATCCCCCTCATCATTGGAAAGGTTCCGTCATTGGCAACTGCCTTGAAATTCTCAATCAAATTTCCCTTTGGCAAAGCCGAGAACCCCTTTTGCAGCTCTGCGTGAGAGCATGTTGAATTTATTATCAAAATGTAAAAGAAGAACAGACACATAAATGAAAGAACTATCAATAAAAAATGTGCCATGAAGCTTCTTGCTACACCGCTTGCTTCTTTTTTAACCATTCTTTTCACCTCAAATCTTTCGCTTTCTCTTTGCCTTCTTTTCATCGTCTCCACCGTTTACCATCTTGTAGACAAAGATACATAAAATACCACTGACTATAAACAGATAAACTGAAAGTGCACCTGCCCTACCATAGTCTGGAGCTCGAAGCAAATTGTTGAGCCACATTATAAGTGTGTAGCTTGTACGGTTTGGATTACCCTGTCCGTTTGTAAGAATCTGAGGAACGTCAAACATCTGTAATCCACCAATCAGCGAAGTGATTAGAGTGTATGTCAAAATAGGTCTGATAAGTGGCAATGTAATATGGAAAAATGACTGTCTTGGAGTACATCCATCGATAGATGCAGCCTCAAAAATATCAGGGCTTATTCCCATGATTGCCGCCATAAGCATAATCGTTGTATTACCAAACCACATCAAAAAGTTCATCAGTGCAATCAAAAGTCTGGTGCCCACCGGTGTGCCCATGAAATCTATAGGCCCCTTTATAAGGCCAAGACTTACAAGGATAGAGTTCACTGGTCCAGAGGTTGCAAACAATGTAAAGAACAGCATTGCAAAAGCTGATGCCATAATTAGATTTGGTAAATATATCACCACCTTGAAAAACTGTTCGCAATGGATTTTAAGTCTCACATCTACAAACCATGATGCAAGAAGAAGTGCAATTACTATCTGTGGAACAAATCCAATCATCCAAAGCACAAAGGTGTTTCCCATATAGGTAAAGAAATCTTTACCAAATACGTTGATATAATTATCAAATCCCACGAAGTTAGGCCCGATGGTGCGTAGACCTGAGCGGTAATATTCATAAAAACTATACCTAATCGTGTCCAATAGTGGAATAAATGAAAAAATGAAATAAGTCACAAAGAACGGCAATATAAAAAGATAGCCCCACTTCGCTCGACTTATGCTTTTTGATTTTTTCATAAGTATATTTCTCCTTATAAAATATTGTCACTATTCACAGTAACCCCAACCGCCAAAATCTTTACTTGGCAGTTGGAGCTTCTGCTTTTAAATGATTGATGATGATAAGCTATGAAAAGTAACTTTTAAGGCCAGTTAACAACTGTGATTTCTGGGTATCTTTCCTTGATTGCTCTCTCGAAGTTACCCTTAGCTGTCTCAAAGTCAACCTGACCCTGGAAGTAATCACTAAATGAATTCTGAATAAGCTCTACGCAACCTTGATCGTAAGGTGAAAGTGTTGTCATCTTGATAGATGAAGCAGCTGGCTGGAAATACTTGAATGGATTTTCTCCACCAAGGAATTCTGCACCAAA
>JAEEGJ010008687.1_pt1 | contig 27812 bp, 43 predicted proteins | sample 8958761 | NCBI WGS metagenome assembly JAEEGJ01 (sample SAMN16246546, study PRJNA631951) | gut metagenome | biome: gut microbiome; feature: rumen; material: RS-attached | host: Bos | place: Iran: Karaj | collected 2018-10 | reverse complement strand
TGCACAAAAAAACACACGCAAATCAATGCGTTGTATTATATCAAAGAAATAAAATTTTAAATTTACTATATGATTTTACGGAACTGAAAAATGTTCTGAAAAAAGTGTATGTAAAATTGACCTTTTTTGTAATTTTTGAAAAGGAGATGTAAAAATGGAACTCAAGGGAGTGGAATACTTAAGAGCCCAGCTCAAGAAGAAACAGCCCCGCGTTAAACGGCGCTATGAATACTACGACATGAAGAAGCAGGTGGAGTACTTCTCCAAGCTCCTTCCTTCCGAGTACAGATGGATGAGCCATGCTCTCGGCTGGAGCACGAAGGCTGTTGACAGCATCGCCGACCGTTTGAACTTCAACGAGTTCCGGGATGATAATTTCTACATGCAGGAAATCTACGAACTTAACAACAGCGACATCCTGTTTGACTCAGCTATCCTGTCGGCACTCATCGGATCCTGCTCGTTCATATACATCGCAGAGCAGGAAGGCTATCCCTCGCTCCAGGTGATCGACGGTTACAATGCGACGGGCATCGTTGACGATACAACGGGACTCCTGAAGGAAGGTTATGCAGTTCTTGAACGGGACAAAAACGGAAACGTTACTCTTGAAGCTTACCTTGAACCCGGAAAAACCACGATCTATGAAAACAAGATCCCGACAGATGTGATCGAGAACACGGCTCTTTATCCGCTTCTCGTTCCGATCATTCACAGGCCCGAAGCAACACGGCCTTTTGGACGTTCAAGAATAACAAGGGCCTGCATGAGCTATCAGCAGGGAGCACTTCGCACTCTTAAGAGATCGGAGATCTGTTCGGAATTTTATTCCTTCCCGCAAAAGTACGTCCTTGGGCTGGATGATGAAGCAGAATTTAACAAGACTGCTGCGACATACTCCAGTTTCTTAAGATTCGGGAACAATGAGAACGGCGAGAAGCCGACCCTCGGAAGTTTTACGCAGCAGAGCATGTCACCGTTCTTGGATGAGCTTAAGATGTTCGCTTCTCTCTTCGCCGGAGAGAGCGGTCTTACAATGGACGATCTCGGCTTTGCAAGTTCAAATCCTTCAAGCTCTGAGGCTATCAGAGCATCACATGAAAGCTTGAGGCTCAGCACGAGGAAGGCACAGAAATGCTTTGCAGTCGGTTTTATAAATGCCGGTTATCTTGCCGCATGTGTGAGAGATAAAAAAGATTATACGCGTAAGGAAATATACAGAACAAAAATAGCATGGGAGCCGATATTCGGTGTTGATGCTTCGGCACTCGGAGCGATCGGAGACTCCGTTCAGAAGATTGAGACCAGCTTCCCCGGTTACATGACAGAAGAAAAGGTACATGACATATTCGGAATTTAAGGACAGAACATGGAAGAGCTGCTTTTAAAATTGATTGAAGAGGTCAGAAAGACCTACAAGGATAAGAAGGCAGCGGACCTTGTTTTTAAAAGGCTCTTTGCAGCTGCGAAGGGATCATCGGACTACACCGAGGCCTACGAATTGGCCAAGCGTGCGGGACATGATCTTGAAGATGCCATCATTGAAAACTGGGCGGCATTGATGCAGGACTCCGAAGTATTTGCATCAACCGCCAAGCAGTTGCTTAAAGGCGTTGTTCCGGATATGAACGAAGACATCCTGAAGGCCTGCGAACAGATCCAGGATAACAAAAACGCGGCAGCGGGAATGAGGATAAAACCTCAGACAGCTGTAGCCGACCCGTACGATCTTAACAGAATAGCAGAAGGACTTGACGGAAAGAAAATGTCGGCTCTTGACGGCGAGCTGGCAACACATGCCTGCAAGACTGTAGACTCCACAGAACGTGCCAATATGGATTTTGCCATGAGCTCCGGCTACGAGATCAAGGTTAAAAGAACTTATGACGGCGTCGGCCTTCGCAGAAAAACAAAGCACGCAGAACGCTGTTCATATTGCTTGGAACGTGCCGGATCGAGGACGTTTAAAAACTCCCAGGCGGTTAATTCCTCCGGAATATTTGCCCGTCATGAGGGATGCGGGTGCACCATCGATTATGAGAACCAAAGGACCGGAACGAAGTCAAATGACGTGCAGAACTTCTATACCGGAAAGAAGAAAAAGACAACGAAGCTCCGGGGGAACGCGGAGAACGTTGAGGACAATCTTGAAAAAGCAAGGAAAGATGATATAATAAAACTGGAAAAGAGGTTTAGCTCACAGGAAGACCCAATGGAAGAGGTTACTGGAGATGCCTTCGTTTCAAATCCCGAAGAAATGCGGACGATTATGAACTCATTGAAGGAATGGGGAGTGGACACAAATGCCAGTAAAAACATTGGATATGGAGCGGCGAGTTTTGGAAGTCCGGGAAACATCAGCTATCAAAAAGGAATGAGCTATAGCGCCTGGATGCATGAATTCCAACATGTATTAGACGCAAAAGATAACGGATGGGACGCTGTTAAAGTGTTGTTGTATGATAGAGAAGAAAGAAAAAGAAGAGAGATTAAGGCTTATGGTGTAGAAATCGCTCTTGCTGAAAAGGCTAATAGACCGGATATCGTAGAAAGGTTAAGGAGGAACCTTGAACGTGAACTCAGAGAAATCGATCAAAACTGAAAAAAGTTTAAGAGAGAAGCTGCTGTCAGGAGATAGACAGGCAATATCCGATTGTATCGATTGCGAAAATCGCCTCTCGGTAGTTTATGCCTTATGTGGAGTAATTAAATACAAAATAGATACTCCACAGATCAGAAGAGCTCTTGAGAAACACAGAAACGACGGATCATTTGAATTCTGCCTCAGAGTTTCTTGGTTAGCGATAGCTGCGCTTGACGTATTGGGAATAGAAAAATATACCGGAGATGATAAACAGATAAAAGAAATTATTGAGCATCAGTTTCATTGGGTGGAAGTTTGATATGGCTAAAGATGATTATGATGTAAGAATCATATAGGGGCTACTTATGGATGGCATTATCGATATTTTGGGCATGAAATACAAAATAAAAGAAGTTCCGGTGATAGATCGCGATCAATACAAATTCGGGGAGATCCGATTTGTTGAACAGGAAATTCTGATCGACCAAGCTCTGAGCGAAGAAAAGAAAACTTCGACACTGCTCCATGAAATCCTTCACGGCATATGCGTGGAAACAGGTCTTAATGATTTAAGCGAAGATGAGCACACAATACAGTTGTTGGCAAATTCGCTGTACTGTGTGCTCGGGAAAACTATTTCCCTTTCTTCTTTGGTGCAGCCTGTGACAGAGCAGAGCCTGCTATAGACTTTGTTCGTGCAGAGCTTCGACCATCAGACAACGCTTTACTGGCTTTGGAGGCAACGGGAGCGGATGTCTGTTTGGTATTTTTTGTAGGCATGTTGGCCACCTCCTTTCAAGGAGATTATAACATAACATATTTTCGGATTACAGCCTTCGGGCTTAATCATATAAACGCACAAGGAGATAGAGTATGGCAGCTAAATTAAAGGGCAGTCAAACTCCTTCCCGTTGTGTTTTTTTGACCCGTGCGGAACGGAACAAAACTGAATATCAGAAAGCTGTTGAACTTTATGAACGGACCGGAAAGAAGGTTCTCAAGTGGCAGATAAACCTCTTGAAGCATATTCTCGCAAAGAACAACAAAGGCCTCTGGACTCACACCAAGGTGGGCTACTCCATTCCCCGCCGAAACGGTAAGTCAGAGATCCTTGTCCAGCGCGAGCTGTATGCTTTGGAGGAAGGCGAACAGGTGCTTCACACCGCACACAGAACGCCCACTTCCCATTCATCCTGGGAAAGACTGTGTAAGGCGTTGAACAAACTGGGCTACATAAATGCTTCGGAGAGCCGGCGAAAGGATGACGTTCCCGACGAGAAACTCTATGATTCATACAAAGCAAACGGCCTCGAATCTGTCACCTTAAGAAAGACGGGAGGAAGAGTCAACTTCCGAACGAGAACATCCAAGGGCGGACTCGGTGAAGGTTACGATGTTTTGATCATAGACGAGGCTCAGGAGTACCAGGACGATCAGGAGAGTGCTCTAAAGTACGTTGTATCCGACTCAAAGAACCCTCAAACGATCATGTGCGGAACTCCGCCGACGGCGGTTTCCTCCGGAACCGTTTTTGTAAAGTTCAGAACAGACGCTTTGGACAAAAAAGTCAAAAACGCTATGTGGGCTGAATGGTCTGTTGAAACAATGACCGACCCGAACAATCGGGAGGCATGGAAAAGGACTAACCCGTCACTTGGCACTATCCTTACTGAGCGTGTTATTGAAGATGAGATCGGAAATGACAATGTTGACTTTAATATCCAGCGTCTGGGACTGTGGCTGTCCTATAACCAGGCATCAGCGATCTCCGAGAAGGAATGGCAGGCATTGAAACTCGACTACAAGCCGGAGCCGATATCAAAGCCCTGCATCGGGATCAAGTTTGGAAGGGACGGAAAGAATGCAGCTTTGGCATGTGCGACCAAGTTAAAAGATGGTCGCATTTTTGTTGAGTGTCTGTACTGCCGACCTATGACGCAGGGTATCGGCTGGATCCTGGACGTGCTCAGCAAGATAAAATATGCCGAGGTTGTGGCCGACGGAGCAAACGGTCAGAGAATGCTTGAAGACGCCGCCAAGGAATGCAAGTTAAAGAACATCAAATTTCCTGTCGTTGCCGACGTGATAAACGCAAACGCGGAATTTGAACAGGCGGTCTTCCAGCAGACACTCTGCCACTCCGGACAGCTTTCAGTGGAACAGGTAGCATCAAATTGCAAAAAGAGAAACATAGGCTCAAACGGCGGTTTTGGCTATGAGAGCCTTATGGACGACCTCGAAATTGCGATCCTTGATGCTATTATTTATGCTTTCTGGTCCTGCTCGAAGTTGAAGGAACACAAAGTGCAAAGAATCGACTACTAACGCATACGCAGCGGTTAATTGCGGAAGGAGAAAAGAAATGGCAGAAGAATTCAAAGTAATTGAAACACAGGAACAGCTCAATGCCGTTATCGGCGAGAGACTTGAACGCGCTGAAAAGAAACACTCCGAAGAGACGGCCGGTCTCCGGAAGGAGATTGAAGCGCTGAAAAAGGGAAAAGAGACGGATGCAGCGAAGATCGCAGACCTTGAGAAAAAGACTGCGGAAGCAGAAAGCAAGGTCAAAACTTACGAGACCGCCGCGGTAAAGGCGAGAATTGCGAAAGAGTACGGCATCCCCGACAGTTTGGCAGACAGACTCAGAGGCGCCACGGAAGATGAGCTCAAGAAGGACGCCGAAAGCCTCAAAAACGCTTTCCCTAAAACACATGCACCCTTAAAAAGCACAAGTGCGTCTGATGCGGCGGGTTCCAAAAATGAGAACTCGGACGCTTATGCAGAGCTTGCGCGTGGTTTAACATTCAAAGATTAAAGGAGAAATAAGATGGGCGACACAATTTCCAAAAGCACCAATTTTCCTGCTGAACTCAGCCAGGAAGTATTTGATCTCGTAAAAGGAAAGTCCTCTCTTGCAAGACTTTCAAAGCAGATCCCTGTTGCTTTCACAGGCACAGACATGTTCACATTCACAATGGACGGCGAAGCTTCTCTCGTTGGTGAGAATGGCGCAAAGGTTAACGGCGGCGCAGCAATGACACCCGTGCAGGTTAGACCTTTAAAGGTTGAGTACGGAACTCGCGTTTCTGAGGAGTTCATGATCGCATCGGAAGAGAGACAGATCGAGATCCTTCGTCCTTTCACAGAAGGATTCGCAAAGAAGCTCGCTCGTGCGCTTGACATGATGGCCATCGCAAAGGTTAACCCTAAAGACGGTGTTACCTCTGCTCTCATCACAAACGACTTCACAGCAGTCACCAACCGCGTTCTTTACACACCTGGCAATGCAGAAGGCAACATCGACGATGCAGCTGTTCTGATCGGCGACTACGACGTGACTGGTCTCGCTCTTTCCAAGACACTTGCTGCCGGAATGAGCGCAGAAGTTAACAGCCTCGGCGCTAAGAAGTTCCCTGAACTTGCTTGGGGCGCATCGCCTGAGACACTTCGCGGCATCGCTTGCGACGTTAACGGAACAGTCAACAAGTACGGTACAGCTCTCGGCATCGTGGGCGACTTCGATGCTTTCAAGTGGGGCTATGCTCGTGACATCGAAGTGAGAGTGATCCCTTACGGCGATCCCGACAACACCGGCTCCGACCTTGCAGGTCACAACCAGGTTTACTTAAGAGCAGAAGCTTTCATCGGCTTTGCAGTTCTCGACAAGAACGCATTTGCCCGCATTGAAACTCCTTACGCTGTTAAGTATGACGGCAACGGAGCAGACGGCGGCACAGCTGTTGCTAACACTGTTGGCATGGCAGGCGAAGCTGTTGAAGTTGCTGCAAATACCTACACAAAGACCGGAAAGACCTTCAGCAAGTGGAACACTAAGGCTGACGGTTCCGGAACAGATTATGCAGCAGGTGCGTCCCTTACTCTCGGAGCAGCTGACGTAACTCTGTATGCTCAGTGGGCGAGCTGATGCCTATGAAGTACCGGAACATTAAAACCGGTCATACGATGATTTTCTCCACAAGGATAATGTCGGAAGAATGGGAACCTGTTATTGAACAGGTTCCTGTTTTCTCCGCCCCTGAAGTGGTTGAAGAAAATCACGAAGTTGCACCGGTGCAACAAAAGAAAACGACCCGCAAGAAGAAAGCGGAGGAATGAAACATGGGAACAAGCTATGCAACAATCTCAGACGTGGAACTCTACTGGAGAAATCTGACGGAATCGGAACAGACCACGGCCACACAGATGATAGCGGATGCTTCCGCCAAGATCAGACTCAGAGCATCGGCGAGAGGAAAGAACTTTGACGAGATGATCCTTGCAAATACTGATCTTCAGGATGTGGCCAAGACTGTAGTTGTCAAGTGCGTGATCAATGCAATGAAAGTTGTGGAAGCTGTACCTGCGACTCAGTTTTCCGAGTCTGCCGGCGGCTATTCGATCTCGGGAACGTACTATGCACCCGGCGGCGGTCTGACCATCAGCAAAAAGGACTGGGCGGAACTCGGACTCGGTTCCCAGAGCTACGGAGGACTTGATATCTATGGCGTTGATTAAAGGAATTACAATCAAACTTTACGAAAAGACAGAGACAGGAAAAGATCCTTTCGGAGCTCCCATCTTTACGGAAAGTGCAAAGGACATTGAGAACGTCCTCATAAAACCCGTTTCCGAAGAGGATGCAGCACAGGACTTTAATCTGACCGGAAAAAAGATTGTGTATGAGCTTTGCATTCCTAAAGGGAATCAGGACGACTGGATCAACAGAAAAGTGTCGTTCTATGACCAGGACTTTAAAACGGTCGGGAAGCCTATCGAGCTGATCGAAAGCATGGTGCCCCTCGACTGGAACAAGAAGATAAAGGTCGAACAGTATGAGTAAGGTCAGGATCAAACTGAACACCAAAGGCGTCGGTGAGCTTCTGAAAGGACAGGACATGCAGAACGCTCTTTCGGAGATCGCTGAAGGCATAAAACAACGTGCCGGTGGCGACGGCTATGAAGTGTCTAACTTCGTGGGACGGAAAAGAGCAAATGCATCGGTGGTAGCAACCACTCGTAAAGCCATCATCGACAACAACGAAAACAACACGATACTAAAATCGCTGAGGTAGAGAGCAATGATTGAAAAGATAATCCTCGATCATCTGAATAGGAATCTGTCGAACAATGTAAAGGCGGTCATGGAATTGCCTGAAGGAGAAGATCCTATTCCCTGTGTCGTTATCGTCAAGACGGGGTCCGGTAAAACCAATATGCTTTCGAATGCAACGCTCGCAATACAAAGCTACGGAACCAGTCTTTACAATGCGGCCATGCTCAACGAAGAAGTCAAGACGATCATGGAAGAGGCTGTCTGCCTCGACGAGATTAGCAAGGTGAAGCTGAACACCGACTACGAGTATAACGACATAACCCGTAAACGCTACCGCTATCAGGCGGTATATGAAATCTATCACTATTAACCACAAGAAAGAAGGGAGAAAAACATATGGTTACATATGCAAAACCCAAAGTAGGCGGAGCGATATCCGTTGCACCTGTCGGGACAACTCTTCCCACCGATGCGACAACTGCTCTTGCGGAAGGCTTCAATGCGGTCGGCTACATTTCCGAGGATGGATTTACAAATTCCATCACAAGAAATTCAACTGACATCAAGGCATGGGGCGGCAACACTGTACTCAGTGTGCAGACCGAGTTTGCCAACAAGTACAAGACAGTGTTCCTCGACAGTATAGATCTGAACGTGCTTAAGGCTATCTATGGCGAGGCCAATGTAAGCGGCTCTCTTGCCGCAGGCCTTGACGTAAAGATCAACAACAAAGAACTCGATGAGATGAGCGTTGTTGTTGATATGATCCTCAAGGATGGCACTCTGGAGCGTATCGTTGTTGCCAGGGCAAAGATCACGGAGCTCGGAGACATCGTCTATAAGAGTGACGATGCACTGGCATACGAGGTAACGTTTACCAGCTATCCGGATGCAAACGGAGATTGCGCTCACAACTACTACAAGAAATCATCGTAAGGAAGGGATAATTTATGGAAAACGGATCGATCAAAGGGAAAATCTCCTGCGGCTTTGAATTTGACATACCGAAGGAGCGGTTCCAGAACTACAAAACACTTAAGATGCTGAAGGCAGCGGACAAGGAACCGTTCACTATCCTTGACGTTGTTCCGAGGATTCTCGGAGACGAGCAGGAAGAGAAGCTTATCGAGGCATTGGGAGGCGATCCCGGATTTGATGATGTGATCCGTGCCATGAAGGAAATCTTCGATGCCGCAAAGGAGGACGCAGACACAAAAAAATCCTCGTCCTTGCCGAATTGATCGCAAACCACGAGGAAGCAGTGATATGTGACCTTGCGGAATACTACCACATTTACGACTACACGGAAAAGCCGCCTCTCTTTATCGCAACGCTGATTTGCGGATTGAGGGACGGCTCTCGTGTCGTATCTGAGCTCACTGATAATAAACTCCCGACAAACACCTTTTTGCTTGCAGGCATCCTCGACAGCATGAGAAATCTTGTATGGATGAATTCGGAGGATGGAAGAAAAAATGTTAATCGTCCTCAATTGATCCTTCCGATCCTGCTCGGGCAAACGAAAAGCGAAAAGGAAGATGTGACGGGCTATTCTTCGGGAGCAGAATTCGAGGCGGCAAGGAAGAAAATCATAAACGGAGAATAATTATGGCTATAGAACTGGCAAAGGCATACGTCCAGATCCTTCCGTCAGCGGAAGGGATAAAGGGCAACCTTGAAAACATAATGAACGGAGAAGCAGACAAAGCCGGAAAAAGCGCAGGAAGTAAGCTATCTTCGGGTATCGGGTCTGCTCTTGCCGGCGGAGCAGCTGTTATCGGCGCAGGAATGACGGCGGCAGTGGGAGCCATAGGCAGCCTTTCAAAAAGCGCCCTTTCCGCATTTGCCGATTATGAACAGCTGACCGGAGGCGTGGAAACTCTTTTTAAAGACTCATCCGACATAGTCATGAAATATGCAGAAGACGCTTATAAGACATCGGGCCTTTCTGCAAATAAGTACATGGAAACCGTAACAAGCTTCTCGGCATCTCTTTTGCAGTCTTTGGACGGAGATACTGAAGCAGCGGCGCAATATGCTCAGACTGCCATTGTGGACATGTCGGACAATGCCAACAAAATGGGAACGTCCATGGAAAGCATACAGAACGCATACCAGGGCTTTGCCAAGCAGAACTTCACAATGCTGGACAACCTTAAGCTTGGCTATGGCGGCACGAAAGCAGAGATGGAAAGACTGCTGGAAGATGCGATGGAAATCTCCGGCGTGGAATATGACATCAGCTCCTATGCGGACATAGTGGCAGCTATACATGTTGTCCAGAAGGAACTGAGGATCTCGGGAATAACAGCTGAGGAAGCTGCCGAGGCAGTGGCAAACGGAACGATGACCGAAGAAGAAGCATTTGAAGCGATGGGTACGACAGCAAAGGAAGCTTCAACAACGATCAGCGGGTCTGTGGCTTCGATGAAGTCTGCTTGGACGAATTTTCTCACGTCCATGAACGGAAGTCCTGATCAGATACAGAAGTCAACTGATGCACTTGTGAATTCGGTAGTCACAGCTGCAAATAATATCATACCGAAGCTTACATCGATCATTCCGAACGTGATCAACGGCATCGGAACGCTTGTTAAGAGCCTTATGCCTCAGATACCTGCGATTCTCGGAACGCTTTTGCCTTCCCTGATCTCAGGAGCCTCGCTTTTGCTCCAGGAACTCGTGACAGCGCTCCCGGCTCTTTTGGATGTACTGTCCGCAGTGATCCCTGATGCAATACAGGCTATTTTCACAATGCTCCCGATGCTCCTCGATGCAGCTCTTGTCATTACCGAAAACTTGGCTCAAGGGCTCATTAGCGCCCTTCCGGCTCTGATTCCTGCGGCGCTGGACGTAATCTTCACTTTGGTCGATACAATCCTTGACCACATAGATGAAATCCTTAACCTCGCAATCGACCTCGTGGTTGTTTTGGCAACGGGCCTTGTGGATGCGATCCCGAAACTGGTGGAAAAAATCCCGCAGATCATCATTAGTCTTGTAAATACTCTTTTGGCACCGGATATGATTCAGAAATTGGTGGAAACGTCCTTCCAGCTGATAGTCGTTTTGAGCAAAGCATTGGTTGACGCTATTCCTCAGCTGATCCTTGCGGTTCCGGAAGTCTTGAAAGGGATAGTTGATGCATTCAAGGCAGGAGCGGCCACGATGAAAGAAATCGGCCCTGACCTCATTGACGGACTTTGGAAGGGTCTCAAAGAGAACTGGAACACACTCGTTTCAAACGTCAAGAACCTCGGCGGCGACCTTATCTCCGGCATTAAAGGCATCTTCGGAATACATTCACCCTCGACAGTATTCGCCAACATCGGAGAGATGTGCGATGCGGGACTTGAAAAAGGTTTAAGCGGCATCGAGGGAACAGTAGCAGACACAAAGAATCTGCTTGCCGATGAGATGAACGATAGTTTCTCCATGAACGCGGCACTGAACATTCAAAGGAATATTGGGCAGGCAGGCTCTCTTAGAACACCGGCTCCCGGCGGAAACGACACAGCTCGGACAATCGCTGGTGCAGTGTATGAAGCACTCAGTAATATGACACTTGCCGCCAGCATCGAGGGCAACCCCACAATGAAGAAGTTCTTTGATGAAATGAGGATCGAAGCAAAGCTTTACAAGAACCGTACTGGACAGGAGGCATTTGTCTGATGGGAACTTATTTGGGCTACAACTTAAAGATTGATGGCGTGACAGTTCCCAATGCGGTCATAGTCCCCGGGAGCTACATTCAGACACCGGAGAAAAGGATCCGTTCTGAAAGGACTGATGCCAATGGCGTCCATCATTTCAAATATCATAATTCTTTAAGACACAAGATTACCTTCACGTTAAAGAAAAGGACAAAAGAAGAACATGACAGCATCAAGGCGGCTTTTGCCTTCAGAAACGGAGTAACGGTCAAGTTCTGGTCTGAAGATGATGATGACTACCTGACGGGCACATTCGAAATGGATGCTCCTGCCTGGGGACACCAATGTGACGGAGCGACGTTTTATTACTCAGAAACACCTATCGTTCTGACGGAGCATTAAGGAGGCAGCATGATCACAAATCATGAATATTCCGATGCTGCTCTTTTTATGGATGAAAGAACGGACAAGCAGGTCGTGATATCGATCAAAGACAAAGCTGATCTGATAACAAACGACCTGCTTTATGATGACGGGATCATCCTGGAAGAGAGCTTGTGCTCGGATAATCAGCTTCGTTTCGGAAGCTGCGAAGCAAATCAGATCAAAATAAAAATGTCTGCCACCGCTGTGAACTATTCGCTTAAGGGCATGACCATTTACGTGAGGATGTATCTTGCAGGCCATACTTCGAACCTTCTGGACATCGGAACGTACACAGTCGATTCGGATGAAAAGAATGCAGACACGGACGAAAGAGTTTTGACATGTTACGATGCGCTCAAGACCATAAATGAAGCTGATGTTTCTGCATGGTATGAAACACTTTTCCCGGACGACGACAGCACGAAGACAATCAAACAGATAAGGACGTCTTTCTTTGCTTATTTTGGAATCACGGAGCAGGAGATCATACTTCCGAATGACTCGATGGTTGTGAAGAAGACATACGGCCTTCCTCTTTCTGGAGGGCAGGTGATACGTGACCTCTGCGAAGCAAACGGAGTATTCGGACACATCAGCCGCACCGGGATTTTTAAATATATCAATGTGGCAAGCCAGACAACGCCGTTATATCCGTCTGACGACCTTTATCCGTCAAATACACTTTATCCCTCAGACGGATTCAACAGGATAATGTCAGCTGCTTCCGGTGATGGCGGTTACTACTCCGGCGAATTTGAAAATTACGATGTCCAAAAGATTACACAGCTTGAAATTCTTTCTGAGGCAGGGGACATAGGACAGAGCATCGGCAGCGGAGATAACATTTACACAATCGACAATGCAATGTTCTACGGCATGACGGCAGCAGAGCTGAGCACATACGGAGCAATACTTCTTGATGCGATCAAAAACACGACCTATACACCTTTTTCGATGGAATGTCTTGGCAGTCCTTGCTACGAGGTGGGAGACGGTGTCATATGTCAGACCTACAACGGAATCCTGAAGAGCTACATTCTTCGAAGGACTCTTTCAGGCGTTCAGTCGCTTCTTGATGAATATTCCGCGTTGGGTGAAGCAGTTTACACGAAGGACCTCGGAAGCATAAGATCAAGCGTTGAAAGACTTAGCTTTAGAGCCAACATCTTAAGAAGAGACGTTGATCAGACGATATCGGAGATCTACAACGAGCAGGGCGTTTCGAGGATCACACAGAATGCCAATTCTATAACGGCTGAAGTCAGCGCAAGACGGTCGGAAGACGGGGTGCTTTCGAGCAGAATCAGCCAAAACGCAACGAACATTTCACTATGCGTGAAAAAAGATACAGATTACAGCGGGATAGTAATATCCACCAACGGAGTTAAGATAACATCTACTGCCGGGACATACGTTGTAGACAGTACAAATTTTAAAGTCGATGAAAATGGCAATGTTACTGCCAGCAATGTTGATTTAACCGGAAAGATCACCGCAACGAGCGGAAAGATCGGAGCCCTTACGATAGAAAACGGATGGCTTACGTACAAACCCAATCCCAATTCAGCCGGAAGAAGCGTGCTGAGCGCAAGGATAACTCTCGAAGAAGATACGCTGACTTTTGGAAGCGATTCCTGGTCCACCGTTGTAACAGGGGCGGATTTAATGCTAACATGTGGCCACAACGTCATCAATCTCGAATCGCTGACGGGAGCTTTAAGAATAGTTGCGGGTTCCAGCAACGCAGGAATAGATATTCATGATGGAACGATCGAAAAGAAATGCAAGTGGGTAAAGATCGGCGACCTTGATAATGAAGATCCTAATGATTATGTAATGGTTGGCGAAGCACCTTATTCACCTTAAAGGAGATGGCATGGACGATATAAACGAGATCAGGATGAAAGGTTTTAAAAACTCGGTCGAAGATCTGTTTGACAGAGCAGACTGCTCGACCGAGTATAAAGCATTGCTTGCGGAAATGCTCGCCCGGAAGTGGCGGACCATCTCCGATAATTTGATCAACAAAAAGCTTGCGGAGATTTCACAGGAAACCGGAAAGGAGCAGCAGAAAGATGTACAACAAGATAGTCACAAAGCATAACTGGGTTAATGACACAGATCCTGCTATAAACGATGTGCACCTGAACGAAATTGAAGACGAACTGGATCAGCTGGACGACCGCGTCATTGAACTCCAGGGAGACTGTGAAGAACAGGCGGAAAATGCTGAAGCGTGGGCGAATGGAACACGTGGAGGAGAAGCCATCGGCCCTTCTGATCCGGCATACCATAAAGATGCAAAGTATCGAGCAGAGCAGGCGGCAAGCTCCGCTTCCGATGCAGCAACTTCGGAAACAAATGCAGGAACCTCTGCCACAGCCGCAAGTAACAGTGCAAGCTCAGCAGCGGCAGAAGCTCTCAAATCCGAAGGCTACGCCAAAGGCACACAGAACGGGCAGCCTGTCGGACCTACCGGACCGGGTAGCGAATACTACGAGAACAATGCCGAATATTTTAAGAATCAGGCGGCAGCGGGACAGATACAATCGGACTGGAATCAGGCAGACAATACCAAAAAGGATTTCATCAAGAACAAGCCGACTATTCCTTCCACGGCATCCGATATAGGAGCCGGGACTTTCACAGGGAAAGTCAGAGCCGATGCCACAGCGATGGAAACATTAAGTGATGCACAGCTCCGTGATGCGATCATTTCAAACACCGATCTTACTGCCGGAACATCTTCTCTCGCTCCCGGAGCAGTTTATCTCTATTACACAACGTAAGGCGGTGATGCTATGGGAGACATTTATATCGGGGACAACAATGGCATAGCAAGAAAGGTCAGCAGCATATATGTTGGAGACGCAAACGGAATAGCGAGAAAAGTTCAGAACATATATGTAGGGGATGCAAATGGGATAGCGAGAAAAGTTTACAGTGCCGCTCCCCCGTTTAATCCGAATATTGGTGATGGAAGTGCATCTATCGATCTTACATACGACAGTTATAGAAGTGGAACATTGTTGACAATAGCAAGATCCAGAATTAACGAAGCAATCGCTAACGGCTATACGAAATTAACAGGGTCTTATAGTCTTTCTTGGGGAAATTTGGGAACTTCGTCAAACAGAGTGGATTTGGCAGTACAGAATACTAATCAAGGAAGTGCAAGTTATTTATACAATATTAACACAGGAAGAAGAGATTCGTATTACGGAAGCGCAAGTGGCTCTTTTACAATGAATCTTTCTGCGTTCTCATCCGATGGGTGTATACGGCTTTGGGGATATGCAGACTCGGGAGCATATGCTGGGGCTTCTGTTAGCAACGTAAGATTTAGTCAATAATTGAAAGGAGATAAATATGGCAAAAACACTTACATTCAACACAGGCACAAAGGATGTTACATTAAGCATTCAGTACATTCAGGAAATAGCTCTCAATGACAGGAATCTTTTAAGAATAAAGATTTCCGAAGAAAATCATACATATGATGAGATCAAGCAGCTTCGTCAGAATGTATCGACAATCATCCTTAAAGAAGATGATGAAACAAAGTCGGAATACATCGGCTACACAAACAATGCCCAGAACGGCATCGTTAACAACGAAAACGGCATATTCACAGTTGATCTTACAAAGGCTGATGCGAATACAGTAGACATCAAAAAACTTAATGACACTGTAGAGGATATCCTTATGATCCTGATGGATATGGAATAAGAGAAAAGGAAGGTGAAAGACATGGTTGAATTTATTGCATCAAGAATTATGGAAGCCGGAGACAGATCCATTGAACAGGGACAGGCAAAGTTCAGTGCTTACTTCCCGAGAAAGACCGCAAGGTATGAAAGCAAACGTCCGGCGGTAGAGCAGATTCTTCGCATCGAAGGATATGAAGACTGCATTGTGGAGGTTAGCTGATGAATGAACCTATTACTCTTTCCCAACTTTGGCAGGTAGTCCTTGCCATCTGCGCAGGAATAATCACGATCTCCGGCGCTATCACTGTCATCATAAAGATGGTCCATAAACTTAAACAGCCGGAAGCCAATCAGAACAAAAAGATCGCAGAACTTGAAAAGGAAATTGCCAAGATCAATGCTCGTCTCGAAAAAGGCGACAGACGCTTTGATGCCGACTGCGAAAAGATGGAGAAGCTGGAGACTACCATGAAGGCCACGAACAAGATCATCATTGAATCACTCCAGGCGTTAACCACTCACGCCTTAGACAGCACAAACATCGAGCCGCTGAAGGTCGCCAAGAACGCTCTCAACGACTATCTGATCGGAAAGATCTGAAAGGAGGATTATGAAACACGATAAGGCCACAATGAACTTTCAGAGACGGATGCTTGCCCTCATGGGTTTCCTGCTCCCGCTGACAACTATCCTCGGATTTATCGGCGGCGACAGGAACGCAGAAGATTTTTGGCATAGCATCTCGGCCCAGTACTACGCCACCAACAGAGACTTCATGGTCGGCACCCTTTATATGTTTGGATGTTTCCTGATCACATATTTGGGCTATGACCTCGGCGACAAGGTTACGAACACATTCTCCGCACTAATGGCATTCGGGATCATCCTTTTCCCGTGTAGTACATCGGCAGCGGGTCCGACAACAGGTCTCTTGAACTTGCCCACACCTGTCAGCCATGTTGTGCACTGCATATGCGCGGCGGCATTGTTCGGATCCTTTGCCTATAATATAGGCTGGAGATTTACCAAGAGCGCCACTAAATTAACGACAGAAGGGAAGCAGATCAGAAACACGATATATAAGATCTGCTCACGGATTATAATCGGCGGAATGGTTCTCCAGTTTATAACCTCGGTTGTTGGAATCGGCTGGATGACGATTGTCAACGAAACAATCATGCTTTGGGCCTTTTCCTTTGCATGGGCTGTCAAGTCCGATACATTCAAAAAATTTGCTGACAACCTCTCCTGATATATTACTTTAAACCCCACTTCCCTGATCGGAGGTGGGGCTTTTTTATTTGAAGAAAAGAAATGTCTTCAAAAAGTGTCTTCATAAATTCAAATTATAGCCTAAATTAAGGGCTAAGAAGGATTTTGAACCTTGCCTTTTAATCAAGGTGTCGCGGGTTCGAGTCCCGCGTGGCTCACAACATTAAAACAGGCGGATTCCGTTGAAAATAACGGATTCCGCCTATTTCAATTCTATGGATTTTTAAACAAACTAAACGAGCTAAAAGTCTTCTTTTTGTCTTCAAAGTCATTTTTGAAGACCAAGATGTCTTCAATTTGTCTTCAAAAATACCCCCCATATACGTAAGTATATAAAAACGACTCATCAGATTTGATGAGTCGGGAAAGATCACGTGAGAGCGGCTGCCATAGCACCGGAAGCGTCGTCTTTTTCTGAGATAACGTGGTTATAGACTTCAATGACCATCTTGTCGGTGTCTCCCAGGAGCTCCGCAACCTTCTTGAGCGAGATCCTTGGCACCTGATAGCAGAGGTTGGCACAAAAATTATGACGGAAGATGTGAGCGGTCAGCTCCGGGGATCCCATTTTAGTTTGAATGTATTCCCACATACGTCTGTATGCATCCTTTGTCATGAGATCGGAGCCCTTACTGGTGAACAGATATCCGTCCCCGATGCTTCCGCAATATTCCTGAAGATATCCCTTGGTTTTATCAAGAAGCGGGATCTTGCGGACTCCATTCGCCGATTTGGTGCCTTTAATGTACGGTTTATCGTCTTTGTCATAGGCGAGGGCTTTATTGACCGTGAGGACGTTCCTGTCGAAGTCGAAATCTTGGACCGTGAGGGCGAGAGCTTCGCCTCTCCGAAGACCGAAGGAATATATCACATAAACAAAAGCTTTTTCTCGGTCGGTAAAATTAGCGGAGAAGACCGCTTCCTTTTCTTCGGGAGTGAGAGCACGTTTCTCTTTCGCCTGATGCTTTTTGAGGCGTATTCCGGAGAAAAGAGAGGTATCACATCCCGCCGGGAGAATGTTCTCGGAAACGGCAGCCTTCACGATCTGCTTCAGCATCATGAGAAGCTGCTCCTGAGTCCGGGGACGGTCCTCGCAGGCCTTCAGAGCTTCAAGGATGTGAACCTTATCAAGATCGGACACCCGAACATATTGCAGAACGTCCATGTGACGCTCCACAAGTGAAAGATACATCTTCTGAGTGCCTGTCTCCAGGGAAGACTTATAGAGCTTCACCCAGCGGCGGGCATATTCGAGAAAAGAATCATCAATCTGCTTGACGTTCTTCTTGTTCTTAACGGCAAGCTGGAACTCAATGACCTTTTCTTCAAGATCCTTCGAGGACTTGGTCGAATAGATCGTTTTTCTCCGCTTCCTTCCGTCCGGAAAGAAAGTACCGTCCCATACGCGAGCTTGAAATCTTCCGTCTGTTCCTTTCTTATACTTCGCTACAGCCATCTAACCCACCCCCGATCATTTTTTATATTTCGGCAGCTCCGTCAGTTCCTCAACCCGTTTCAGAGCTTCTTCCTGACCTGAGTCATTCAGAAGAGCGAAGGAAGAGAGAAGCTTCTGTTCCCTGTCTTCGAGAACGGGAACAGCAGCGGGTGTGTTTTCTTCCCAGCCCATAAGATAGGCAGGAGATACACTGAGGGCGTTTGCAATGAGGCCTATTTTATCGCGTCTCATATTAGCAATCATCCCATTTTCCCATTTTCTGACGGTGCTTTTTCCAACACCTATTTTATCTCCGAGCTGCTCAAGTGTCATGCCTCGTTCTTCTCTAAGTTGCTTGATTATAGTGCCCATATCCATATTATTCACATCCTCCTTTCGCGGATATAATACTATATATGTGTCTTTTATGCAACAAAAAAGATATAAAAGATAAAAAAGTGTCCTAAAAGACAAAAATAGTATTGACAGAATCAAAAATCAATGCTAAAGTTGGTGTCATAAAGGACACAAAGAGAAAGGAGAAATGACATGGATATTTTCAAACTTGATTATGAACTGAAAAAGAAGGGCATGTCTGCTGAGGACCTTTGCAAAGCAATTGGAATCAGCAGGTCCGCGTACTATAGGAAAAGATGCGGTAAAACAGAGTTCACTCATAGCGAAATGGTTAAGATTTGCAAACTCCTCAATTTGGAGTCTCCTGTTGAAATTTTTTTTGCCGATATGGTGTCCTAAAAGACACATAACATCTGTCAAACCTATAGAAATCCACGATTTTATAGGTTCGCTGCTATGTTACATAGCAGAACAGATACGGACTTGACATTCCGTATCTGTATGAAACTCTTTGACAAATTAAGAAAAAGGAGAAGGAAACATGCTTAACACTATGCTTTACGGCTTCCCTGCTCTGACCGCTGAATTTGATCTTCGCCTGGCATCAAGACCGGGATTTGTACAGAGGTATCAGCAGCCGATCAGACAGGGCGGCTACGTCAAGTCCCTTTGGCTGTTTGATTCGAAAGAGGCAGCGGAACGGGCAAGAGACTGGGCACTGTTTGCAGAGAACATCAAAGATGTGGAAGAGCTGGGAACATTTGAGATCGCTCACCCGCAGGACTGAAAAAGAGAAAGGTGCACCGGTGCAACAATAAAAAAGAACCGGAGAAAGGAAAAGCATGACAGGAGTATGTAAGTACTGTGGACAGACGAGGCTTGTGTCGGATGCTGAGTTGAAGGACTTCTACGGCGCCCCAAACATCGAAGTTGATGACGACATGTTGGCCGACATGCTGGATATCATTACAACGAACAAATGCAAGTGCCCGCAGGCTGAAGACGAGAGAAGAAAGACAAGAAAGCTTGAGGCAGCGGGAGCATGGATCGAGAACTACTTCCAGGATCGCCCCGATGCATCGGACGCAATGAAGAGAATTGTCGATGCAATCTGCCGCGGAGTCTTCGGCAGGATCTCCGTCAAGGAAGGCAAGAGGAACTACACGGTTGATCTTGACAGTGATGAATGCATCAGGATCAGAACAAAGTTCACGGACACGAACGAAGAAACATTCTAACGCTGGGAGGATATATGGCATATAGGGTCAATGATGAATTGAAACAGTGGCACGGTGAGGAAGGACAGAAGGTCTATTCCGTCACCACCGGAGCCATCAACAAGGACAGGAGCTCTTCAAGGAAGGCTGCAAGATATATCAGAAGGCAGCGGGGCTTGTGTACGAGAGCCGGAGACAAAAGAGGGACTCTTTGGTTCTTTGACAGCCTCAAGAATGCTCTGAAGGCTCGTGAAAACATGACAGCTGTTCAGATCAAGACAGATGCAAAGATCGGCGAGTTCGTTGTAACCGAAAAGAACACGATCGACTTCGTGAGAACAGTCAGCGAGAAGGAAATTAGTGAAGTTGCACCGGAGCAACAGTAAAAAGGCCGGAGAAAGGAAAAGGTTATGGATTATCCAAAGGCAATAATGAGCCGAACGGAACTGGAAGCATTGGGGATTCCGAGGACGCTCCTGGAGAGAGCGTATGCGGATCCGAAGCAGACATTCGCTCAGAAGCTGAACCCCATGAAGAAGCATTCGAAGATCATATTCATGACAGATGGCTTCGAAGAGTGGAGGAAGAGACAGGCAGACATAGAGAGAAGAGGAAGACGTTAGGAAGGCGAAAGCGGGGAGGCGTATAGCAATGAGATTATATGGATTCACAGGAACGGGACTGAATGCAGTAGATCAGATGACAAAAAGAAAAGGATTTGCCCTCGTTATCCGAGGCGATAACATCTTCGATTGCTTCCTCTTCGAAACTATAAAAGATGCGGTCGCTGCGAAGGCCTTCGCAATGAAAAACTCCTATATCACAGGGGAAGGCTACGTCATGAGAGAAGCGAAAGGAAACTCCGTGGGGAACTTCACCATCATAAGAGATGCCGATGTGCTTGACTACCTGGAAGAAGACCGGGAACCTCCCTTAACGGACAAGATCCCCGAGAAAGACACGCTTGAATGGGCACTGTACGTCCAGAGTCACTATAGCACAGATTTTTTTAAACCCTGTGACCTCTTCAGAGCAGGCCAGCTGGTGGAGAGGTTCAATATTAAGAACAAGATCTATGAGCTGGTGAGTGGCGCCTACCATTAAAGAGACTATAAGGAACATGTTTTGTCCCCCTTGAAGACCCTGGAAGCCGTGGGGCAATGTATGGACGTTGTTCCACGGACGGACAGGGGAAAGGAAGAAGAATGGATGTCAGCAAAGAGATTAAAAAAATAAAAGAAATGAATAAAGAAGAATTTGAGGCTTGGATAAATGAACAGCGCTCTGACATATGGAGCTTCCCCGGATTATATCCACCCAACAAAGCAGAGTATCTCGGAAACATCATGAGAGGCGAAACACGTTATTTCTATTACATGGATCCTGAAGGCAATATGTACTATGAATCGGACTCAGGCTATCTGTTCAAGAAGAGAATGGAGAAGATTCACCTTGATTTCATAAAAAAAGGGACCGCCTGAGGGGGTTGGCGGTCTGGGGTTATGAATTAATAAATTGGGGTATCTCAATTATAAATCTGTAAGTTGAAAAAAGCAACATCTATTTGGACTGCTCTCTGAAAGAGAAACGTCCTGAAATGAACTCAAAGAAAAGGCCACTGGAATGTGGCTTTGGGAACATTCTTAACATATTAAAGTTAGAAACAACCCCCCGATTTTTTAACAGATCTTTTGTAAAGATTTTTGAAATACAAAATTCTTGTTAGTCCCTTCCGGAGATCCTTGGAAGGGAGAGGAGACATCATGGCATACGTGAGAGACATATGGCGCTTCCGTGACTCCATCGAGTATGAGTACAAGTTCCTCGGGAGATACGGAGGCAAGGGAGAGAAGAGGGCAGCCAAAGAGAAGGCGACCCCCGAACAGGTGGCAAGACAGAACCAGCTGAACAGGGAGAAGAAGGTCAGGCGTCTGATCAAGGCCAACTTCACCGAGAGGGACTACTGGCTGACACTGAAGTACCCGAAGGGAGAGCGTCCTTCCATCGAGACGGTGAAGAAGGACATGACAAGATTCCTCGGCAGACTCCGGCGAATGTATAAGAAGGTCGGCGAAGAGGTCAAGTTCATCTATCGGCTGGAGATCGGATCGAGAGGCGGAGCGCACGTCCACATCATCCTGAACAGAGCCCAAGGCTTGGCGACCGACCTTGCAGTACAGGAAGCATGGACCTACGGTCGGGTGAACTATCAACACCTGCATGAGACGGGGGGATATGCCGACCTTGCGGCGTACCTGGTAAAGCCCCCCTCTGTCGAAGCTCAACGTCACATCGACCAGCTTCCGCCGGAAGAGAGGAAAGAGGTCATCAAGTACTCGCCTTCGAGGAATCTTGAGAAGCCTGAACCCGAGCGGAAGGAATACACACACAACACAATGAGACGGCTCATAGACGAAGGGCCTACGGCAAGCCCCGGCTTCTACATCGACTATGACTCCATCAAGCAGGGAGTCAACGTCTACACAGGCATGAGCTATCTCTATTACACAGAGTGTCGGCTGGATCCTCCGAAGAGAGGACGACCGGAACGACCTCGGAAAGAACGTAATCCGTTTGAATTTGATTAAGTTGCACCGGTGCAACAGTAAAAAGACCGGAGAAAGGAAAAGCATATGTTTGAAAAGTTTGGAGAGATGGGGTCCTACGAAGAAGTGAACCTCGCAGCAGAAGGCCTCAAGAAAGAGGGAGACAAGGAGAGCCTCTATGCTCTCGCAGAAGAGAACGGAGTGGACAAGGAAGACGCTGAAGACTATCTTCTCGGCTACACCCAGGAGCTGATCCCGAATGCTATCTCAGGAGCCGTCTCGAAGCTGAAGGTTGAGATCGCCAAGAACACAAAACTCTATGAAGGCCAGGAACTCATCAACGACTGGATCAGCCGCATCAGATTAAAGATTATGGAGTCAGACGTCTTCGCTCGTGCCGTCAGAAGCAAGGGAAAGAGTCTCAAGGAATGTATAGCATCGATCCTTAAGTGGAGCTTCGCCAATATGGTCGATCTTGACCATGAACTTGTCAAGGCAGCGGGAGTCAATGCCGGCCGTGTGGCTCTCGGAGTCCCCGGGATAAGAACGGCCTCGGAGCTCATTGACAAGTACTATCTGAGCGGAGGCATAGACATTTCAGCACAATCTAAGGCAGAGCCGGAGCAGTGCACCGAGAACGAACCCGAGGAGGAAGATGGCGATGTATGACCTCAATAAGATCAAGCCACTCCCCGAGGACTTCAATGAGTGGATAGAATCAAACCTCCCGAAAGAGCCTATCTTCTTCAAGAATCACAAAGGCTACTCAGACCTTCTTTGCGGACACTGCGGAGAGAAGTCAACAATCTATCTTGAGGACGGAATGGAAGATCTCTTTGACATTCCCTGGGAGAAACCGAAACGCTTTGACTTGGCTGTCTGTCCTCTGTGTGGATATGAAGGCTATTACGAGATAGGACAGGTCAGGGCTGAGCATGTTAACTATGAATACTTTGCAATCGTCCAGCAGGACACGGACGGGAACCTCGTTTCGAGATGCTTCTCTGTCAGACAGGCGTGGCGAAAGGGAGTTGAAGCCGGTTACAAGATCATCGAGGTTGACAGATACGTCTGCATGCCCGGAAGGATGATCAAGATCAAGAAGAACTGGCACTGGTACACCGGAGAAGAATATTGGCAGGAATGCTCTCACGGAAGGATGACTTTCACCGAAAAGGCGACCTTGTACGAAGAAGGCCCGGGTTACAATCTCACGAACGAGATAAAGACGAGCACTCTACCCTATTTCGACCCGAATCTGTACTTCAGCATGTTCAGTCAATACGGTTACGAAGCAGAATATGCTTATCAGGTTCTTAAGAGCCTCGCTATGTATGCTAACGCTCCCTGGAGCGAATCCTTTGCAAAGATGGGCTGGTTTGATGTACTGAAGGGAACCATGAATCAGGACGGAAGCACGAGCCTACTCAACAAGAGAGGAAAAACACTTAAGAGTCAGCTCCGCTTGAAGAACAGTGAGAACGTCCATTTCTTCCAGGAACAAATGAAAGTCACTTCAAACAAGTGGTATAGGATTCTTGGCATCCTTCAGATGGCGGAGAAGAACGGCAAACGGTACACAGGAGCAGAGTACACCTTCCTCATGAATGTGTATGACCTCAAAGAGCCTGTCGAACTGCTCAAGTACATGACTTTGACACAGCTGGTCAACAGGATCAAGGAATACAGAAGGCAGAAAGAGGCAGCGGAGAAACGCCAATATGCTGACAACTACATCCTTACGGAGTACCGAGATTATTTGAGGCTTCGCAGAGAACTCGGCTACGACATGACCAATGAGGTCTATATACATCCCAAGAACCTCTTTGAGAAGCATCAGGAGCTGATCACAGAGCAGCAGCTGAGACGTGACTCTGAGAGAAAGAAGGAGATGGAAAAACTCTATCAGGGCATGAACAAGGTCTATGAGACTCTTTGCAAGATCTATTGCTGGGAATCAAAAGGCTACATCATCCGCCCTGCGAAGTCACCTTCGGAACTCATAGCAGAGAGCCAGGCACTTCATCACTGTGTAGGCAGCGGAGAGACCTACATGAGAAAACATGCAAGAGGTGAGAGTTATATCCTCTTCTTGCGAAAGAAGAAGACTCCGGACGTTCCATTCACAACAATCGAGATCTCGGGAGTGAAGGAAAAAGAACCAAGGATCCTTCAGTGGTATGAAGCACACGACAAGAAACCCGACGAAGAGATCCTTCAGCCAATTATCGACAAGTATGTCGAACATTTGAAGAAGGGCATGAAGAAGCCCGGAAAGAGAGCTAAAGCATCATGAATGAAAATGAATTTGAAAATCTGAAGCCCATCACGGCAGCAGGTACATCAGGAGAGACCTATAACGACTTTTCGGAGTACAAGAAGGCCTTTGACACGGTTCTGCTGAATACGGCGAACAACTTCGTCCGCATCGGCTATCTGCTCAAATACGCAAGAGACACAGACATCCTTGCAGAATCGAGTCATGATTCCCTTGTGGACTTCGCAAAGGCCGAGTATGGACTCGACAAGACACAGGTTTCCCGCTTCATAGCAATCAATGACCGCTTCTCAAAAGGCGGATACGGAGACACACTGGAAGACAGATATAGCGGCTTTGGATATGCCAAGCTCTCCATAATGCTCACTCTCCCGGAAGAGATCACAGAAGAGCTGACACCGGACATGACCAAGGCAGAGATCACAGACTTGAAGAAAGAGATCGAAGAAGAACAGAAGATCACAGACGTGGAAGTCCTTCTTGAAGAGAAAGAAGAAGTCCCGGAAGAAATGAGCGAGTTCGGAGTCCTGATCAGAGAACTCGTCAAGTCCTATCCGAAGCTTTACGGAATCCTTCACAAAGACATTGCTTCCGAAGACGAGAACAAGCTCAAAGGCGACCTCGCTCCCAACGGAAAGGACATCTACACGGTCAGAGTGGCAGGACTCGGAAAGTATACAGTCACTTTTGACGCGGCAGCGGGAGTCACAGTCGTCAATCTCAGAAACATGGAGAAAAATAGCTATAACTGGGACGAGACCTTTAGAAACCTAAAGATTTGGTTTGATTTGGCAGCGGGACCGGCTTCTTCCTGGGAGAAGTTCTTCGGAACGAAGCTGGAAACACCTGAAACCGCATCAAACATCACTAAACCGAATAAAACAGCAGAAAACGACACAAAACAGCAGAAAACTGATGAAAAAGAGCAGAAAAATGAAGAAAACGAAGGAAAAACGGTCGATTTCATGCCGAAACCCGTTGAAAACGAGCCCAAAAAGGCAGAAAAAGAAAAACCTTCCCGCCTGCACAAGCCCGAAAAGCCGAAAGCAGAAAAGAAGACCGAGGGGGATGCTCCGAAGGAAGAAGCTCTGAACGAAGCCCCCGCCCCTGCGGAAGAGGTTAAGCCTGTTGTTATAACAGCCTCAAAAGAGCAGGTCGAAGAACTCAAAGCAATAATCGAAAACTCATCCGTGGGAACTATCGAAGTTGCACCGGTGCAACCTGTGAACATGGACACGAAGAAAATTATCGAGGTCCGGGAAGAGGTTGACATTGCAAAGTTCGCCATAGACTGTGAGGCTGACGTTGAGACTCAAAAGAAGCAGACATCCTACGCCATCGATAAAGAGTACTCGTTCATGAAGCCGGAACTTGTGACACTTGAAGATCAGACCATGATAGGCTATGAGTTCTCAAGCGTGAGCAAGGCTACAAGAAGGGACTGGATATGGGATGCTGTTGCTGCCGCTCAAAGGATCACGGAGCACGTCCACAACATCGAGCTCCTGGAGAGATACTTGACGGATCTTGAAGAGAAGGAAGGAGAGGCAGAAGAGGAATGATATTCGATAGAGACTGTGACTTGATCAATGGCAAAAGTGACCATGAACAGCAGGCAGCCTGTGAGCAATGCTATCGCTACGACATATGCAAAAAATGGTTTGACGAGCAAAAGCTCCAAACGAAAGAGTTTATAGACTGGCTTTGGGAAACAGACGGAAAAACCTTTGCACTAATAACACTCGGTCATAGAGAGCTACTTGGACCGAAATGGGAAGAATACGAACGGGCGAAGGCCAGCAAGGAAAGCGAGGCAGAGGAATGCATGGGAATGGGAGGATGAAATGAAAGAGAGCATCAGATTAGCAATTGAGAAAGAAATAGCAGCACTGACAACGGCTTGCGGAAACATCGCCAAAGAGATCGAGCTCATGAAGAGCGAGCTGGCGAAGAAGGAAAAGGAACTTGATAACGGCATGAACAACCTTGAGGAACTCCACGAGTTCCTTGAGGTCGAGAAAGAAGAGAAGCCGGCGGAAAAGAAGAAGAGAGGGAGGAAGGCAAAAGAGCCTGAAGAAGAAATGAAAACAGACCGCAAGGAATACGATCACAAGAGATATGAACTGAAGAAGAGCCAGGCGAAGGAAATCGTAGAGGAACCTGAAGAAGAAAAGAACACCTTGGCAGCAGTTAACGCTAAGGCAAGAGAGCAGGGAATGACCTACGGTCAGTATATGGCTCAGGAAGAGATCAAGAGACAGCATGAAGAGATGGAAAGGAGCAGAGCTCTCAGACATGCCAAAGAGGAGGAACGGCAGGAGAATGTATAAAAGCATGAAAAGGCGGATGGAGCAGGAAAGGGAAGACCTCCGGCGGAAATGCAAACACGAGACGACAATCCTGAGAAGAGTCGATAACAATCCCCAAAAAACAAACGTCTACTCGGAAGAATGCAGCATATGCGGAAAGGATCTCGGGATAAAATATTTCAACAAGTCGGGGAGAAGGTGGAAAGAATGACGGCAAAAGAATACTTAAACAGGATCCGAGCAATGGACTTTCAGATTCTGAAGAAGAAGGAACAGCTTGCGAGACTTGAAGACCTGAGAGGACAGGTAAGGGGGTTCGATTATTCCGGAGTAAAGGTTCAAACATCCCCCCATGGTGACGAGACGATAAACAAGTCCTTGGAAATCATGGAGCTGGAACAGGATATCTCGAAGAAAATGCTCCAGCTCGAAAAGACAAGAACCGAGATTATGGCAGAGATCTCAACACTCCCGAAACAGATTTACGTGGAACTGCTCACACTCCGCTACTGTGACCTTGAACGCTTTGAACAGATAGCCGTTGACATGTGCTTTTCATTCGACAGGATAAGACATCTCCACGGCGAGGCACTTAAAAGCTTTCAGACGGAAGTTCTCGATAAAAAAAGTTAGCACACAATAGCACAAAGGCATGTGCTAATATGATAGCAGGAGAAATCCAAACAATGCTTTTCCACTGAAGGGGGCATCGGTTGCCGAGCCGATGCCTCTTTTAATACCCCCGGAGGTCTTATGGCAAAGGTGAACAGACGTGCTGATCATGACGGACCTCATAGGTCGGCATTCGAGAAGAACAGAAAACGGATCCTGGCAATGGAAAGCGTGTGTGCAATCTGCGGCAAACCTGTTGACAAGACGCTGTCCCCGGACAATCCTATGGCTCCCCAGATAGATCACATAATCCCTATCTCAAAAGGTGGCCACCCCTCTGACATCGACAACCTGCACCTG